>Ga0272446_1003189_pt1 | contig 21150 bp, 17 predicted proteins | sample YNPCB0061_FD_194587 | JGI IMG/M metagenome (GOLD analysis project Ga0272446, IMG submission 194587) | Hot spring microbial mat communities from Yellowstone National Park, WY, United States - YNP-CB-006-1 | ecosystem: Environmental > Aquatic > Thermal springs > Hot (42-90C) > Sediment | place...
AACGTCTATCCGCTGTTCCCGGTCGACGCCAACATGATCCAGGCATGCTACGACTGGGCGCTGAAGCAGAAGAACAAGGGCATCGTCATCACCGCGTCGAAGTCGCCGCTGCCAATCCGTGCCACCCTGGCACAGAGCTATCAGGCAATCGACGACGGCACGCTGGTGCTGCAGGAAACGAAAGGCTCGCGCAGCGTGGTGTTCGCGGTGACGGGCGACATGGTGCTGCAGCCGGTGTTCGCCGCTGCCGCCTCACTGGCCGAAGCAGGCATCGGCTCGCGCATTGTCGCCGTGGTCAACCCGCGCCGCCTGTACCGGCCAGACGACGTGCTGTGGAACAGCGTGTCGGAACCGGACGGCCGCTTCATGGACGACGACACCTTTCGCACGATGTTCCACGGCGACGTGCTGATCGGCGTCACCGGCGGCCCCTCGGGCCCGCTCGAACCTGTGCTGCTGCGCAGCCAGGCCGCGCAACGCGACGTGTTCTGCTGGAAGCGCGGCGAGACCACCGCCAACCCGCAGCAGCTGTTCGACTTCAACGGCATGAACGCGCAGGCGATGCACGAGCGCGCGTTGGCGATGCTGGGGCGGGCGGCGGTTTAACAATGGATCGACCACGAAGGCACGAAGAAAATCGTTTTCCTCCTTCCCAGCGCTTCGTGTCTTAGTGGTCAAAAAAACCGGTCACCATGAACCCGAAAATCATCGTTCTCGACGACGACCCCACCGGTTCGCAGACGGTGCATTCCTGCCTGCTGCTGACCCGCTGGGACGTCGCCACGCTGAAGGCTGCGCTCATCGACAGCGCGCCGCTGTTCTTCGTGCTGACCAACACGCGCGGGATGGATGCGGCACGCGCCGCCGCGGTGACGCGCGAGGTGTGCGTCAATCTCAAGGCCGCGCTCGCGGAGTATTCCGGCCCGGTGCTGTTCGTGTCGCGTTCGGACTCGACCCTGCGCGGCCACTACCCGGTGGAAACCGACGTGATGAACGAGGTGCTCGGCCCATTCGACGCGACGCTGCTCACCCCGGCTTTTTTTGAAGGCGGGCGCATCACGCGCGACGGCACGCACTACCTGATGGTCGACGGCCGGCCCGTAGCCACGCACGAAACCGAATTTGCGCGCGATTCGGTGTTCGGCTATACGACGAGCTATCTGCCCGCCTACGTCGCCGAAAAGACCGCCGGCCGCGTCCCGGCCCGGGACGTGCACGTGCTGTCGCTCGCCGCCCTGCGCGCCGGAGAGGCCGACGCCTGGCTGGCCGGCCTTGCCGGCAACGCCGTCGGCGCGATCGACGGCGAGACCCCGGAGGACTACGTGCGTTTCGCCGATGCGGTGCTGAAAGCGGCGGCGAACGGCAAGCGGCTTCTGTTCCGCAGCGCGGCCTCGCTGCTCACCGCGCTGGCGAAGCTGCCGCCGCAGCCGGTGCCCGCCGAGGCGTTTGCAAAACTGGTGCGTGACGGACGGCCCGGCGCAGTGGTGGTCGGCTCGCACGTCGCCAAGACCACGGCGCAGCTCACGCAGTTGCTCAAGCAACGCGGCACCGTCGGCCTGCCGCTCGACGTCGCCCGCCTGCCGGCCGGGCGCGAGACATTGGCCGACGAACTGGCGGCCAGCATCGCCCACGCGCACGCGCAGGGCCTCACGCCGGTCGTCTTCACCAGCCGCAGCGAGCGCCGGTTCGCCAGCACGGCCGAGCGCCTGGCCTTCGGCGAAGCCGTGTCGGCGACGCTCATGGACATCGTGCGCGGCCTCCCGCCGACGCTGGGCTTCCTCATCAGCAAGGGCGGCATCACCTCCAACGACGTGCTCTCCAGCGGACTCGCGCTCGCCACATCACGGGTTCTGGGCCAGATCCTGCCCGGCGTCACCGTGGTGCAGACGCCCGCGGATCACCGTCTGCCGCACATGCCGGTGGTGATCTTCCCCGGCAACGTCGGCGGCGACGATGCCCTCGCCGAAGCCTACCGGCGGCTGAGCGCCGCGCACAGCGCGCCGCGCCCGGCTACACTGGCGGCGTGAAGCGACATCCCGACGCCCTGGCATGCTGAGCCCCGCCTTTCTCTCCCGGCTGCGCGACCTGCTGCCTGCCGACTGCATCCTGTTCGAGCGCGAGGACCTCGTGCCCTTCGAGTCGGACGGCCTGTCCGTGTATCGCAACACGCCCGACGTGGTGGTGTTGCCGGAAAACGAAGACCAGGTCGCGGCCATCCTCAAGCTGTGCCACGCCGAGGCCGTGCCCGTGGTCGCACGCGGCGCCGGTACCGGGCTTTCCGCCGGCGCCTTGCCGGTGGACGGTGCGGTGCTGCTGGTGCTGGCCAGGCTCAACCGCATCAAGGGCATCGACCCGCTGGCGCGCACCGCCGTGGTCGAGCCCGGCGTGCGCAACCTTGCCATCTCCGAGGCGGCCGCGCAGTACGGCCTCTACTACGCGCCCGATCCCTCGTCGCAGATCGCGTGCTCGATCGGCGGCAACGTCGCCGAGAATTCCGGCGGCGTGCACTGCCTGAAGTACGGCCTTACCGTGCACAACATTCTCGGGCTGCGCGCGCTGACCGTCGACGGCCAACTGCTGGAGATCGGCGGCGAGGCGCTCGACGCGCCGGGCTACGACCTGCTCGCGCTGCTGACCGGCTCTGAGGGCATGCTCGCGGTCGTCACCGAAGTCACGGTCAAGCTCCTGCCACGGCCGGAACGCGCGCAGGTGGTGCTCGCGGCCTTCGACGACGTGGCGAAGGCCGGCGCGGCGGTCGGCAACATCATCGCCGCCGGCATCATCCCCGCCGGGCTGGAGATGATGGACCGGCTCGCCATCGAGGCCGCCGAAGCCTTCGTCCATGCCGGTTACCCGCTGGCCGAGGCGCTGCTCCTGTGCGAGATCGACGGCGTGAACGAGGAAGTGTCGGACGACATCGCCACCGTGCGCGCCGTGCTCACCGCATCCGGCGCGACCGAGATCCGCACCGCCGAGGACGAGGCGCAGCGCCTCAGATTCTGGGCCGGGCGCAAGGCCGCCTTCCCGGCGGTCGGCCGGCTCGCGCCGGACTACTACTGCATGGACGGCACCATTCCGCGCGGGGCCCTGCCGCAGGTGCTGACCCGCATCGCCGGGATGAGCGCCGAGTTCGGCCTGGCGGTGGCCAACGTCTTCCACGCCGGCGACGGCAACCTGCATCCGCTCATCCTGTTCGACGCCAGCGTGCCCGGCGAACTGGAAAAGGCCGAAGCCTTCGGCGGGCGCATCCTGGAACTGTGCGTCGAGGTCGGCGGCACCATTACCGGCGAACACGGCGTCGGCCTCGAAAAAATCAACCAGATGTGCGCGCAGTTCGCGACGCCGGAACTGGCGCGTTTCCACGACGTGAAGGACGCCTTCGATCCGCAGAAACGCCTCAACCCCGGCAAGGCCGTGCCCGAGCTGCACCGCTGCGCCGAGTGGGGGGCGATGCACGTGCACGCCGGGCAGTTGCGTCACCCCGAGCTGCCGAGATTCTGATGCGCGACGCCTTCATCGACCGCATCCGCGCCGCGCACGATCAGCACACGCCGCTCGTCATCCGCGGCCACGGCTCCAAGGCCTTCTACGGCAATCCGACCGCCGGCGAGGTGCTCGACACCACCCCGCTGACCGGCGTGGTCGACTACCAGCCCGGAGAACTGGTGCTCACCGCGCGCGCCGGCACGCCCCTGGCCGAAATCGAGGCGCTGCTCGCCGAACATGGCCAGATGCTGCCCTTCGAGCCGCCGCGTTTCGGCGCCGCGGGCACCCTGGGCGGGGCCATCGCGGCGGGTCTCTCGGGTCCGCGGCGCGCCTACGCCGGCGCCGCGCGCGATTTCGTGCTCGGCGTGCGGCTGATCGACGGCACCGGCCAGGCGCTGCAGTTCGGCGGACGGGTCATCAAGAACGTCGCCGGCTACGACGTGTCGCGCCTGATGGCCGGCGCGCTCGGCACGCTGGGCCTCATCACCGAGGTGTCGCTCAAGGTGCTGCCGCGCCCGGCGGCGGAAGTCTCGCTGCAGTTCGAATGCGACGAAGCCGCCGCGATCCTGGCCATGAACCGCTGGGCCGGCCAGCCGCTGCCGCTGTCCGCCACCAGCTGGCACGCCGGCCTGCTGACCGTGCGGCTCTCCGGCGCGGCCTCGGCGGTGCGCGCGGCGCAGGCGAAACTCGGCGGTGAAGCCCCGCAGCATGCCGACGGTTTCTGGCAACGTCTGCGCGACCAGGCCACGCCGTTTTTCGAGCACCGGCCGCTGTGGCGGCTGGCGGTCAAACCGACCACGCCCCCGCTCGGACTCGGCGATGCGCAATGGATCGAATGGGGCGGTGCCGTGCGCTGGCTGGTTTCCGACCTGCCCGCGGCCGCCCTGCGCGCAGCGGCGCGCGGCTGCGGCGGCCACGCCACACTGTTTCGCGGCGAGCCGCTCGGCGACGGCAACTTCACGCCGCTCGCCCCGCCGCTCGGCGCGCTGCACCGCAAGCTCAAGGCGCGCTTCGATCCGCACGGCATCCTCAACCGCGGCCGCCTGTATCCCGAGTTCTGACCATGCAAACCACGCTCGCGCCCCAGTACCGCGGCACGCCCGAAGGCGAGGTCGCCGAAAGCGTGCTGCGTGCCTGCGTGCATTGTGGCTTCTGTCTGGCCACCTGCCCCACCTACCAGATTCTCGGCAACGAGCTCGATTCGCCGCGCGGCCGCATCTACCTCATGAAACAGGTGTTCGAGGGCGCGACGCCGACGGCGAAGACGCAACTGCATCTGGATCGCTGCCTCACCTGCCGCAGTTGCGAAACCACCTGCCCCTCGGGCGTGCAGTACGGCAAGCTGCTCGACGCCGGGCGGGCGGTGGTGGAAAACGCCGTGGGGCGCGGCGCAGGCGCGGCGATCAAACGCAGCGCGCTCAAGCTCGGCCTGTCGAGCCCGACGCTGTTCAACGCCGCGCTCAAGCTCGGCCGGGCCGCGCGCGGGTTGTTGCCGGGCTTTCTCAAGGACAAGGTGCCCGTGGCCGAGGCGGCGGGTCGCTGGCCTGCGCCGCGCCATGCGCGCAGGATGCTGGTGCTCGAAGGCTGCGTGCAGCCCGGCCTCGCGCCGGGCATCAACGCCGCCGCTGCCCGCGTGCTGGATACGCTCGGCATCTCGCTCATCGCCGAATCCCGCGCCGGCTGCTGCGGCGCACTCGCGCACCATCTCAACGACCACGCCGACGGCCTCGATGCCATGCGCCGCAACATCGACGCCTGGCTGCCGCACCTCGATGCCGGCGTCGAAGCCATCGTCATGACCGCCTCGGGCTGCGGCGTGATGGTGAAGGACTACGGCTGGCAGTTGCGCCACGATCCGGCCTACGCGCAAAAGGCGGCGCGGATTTCGGCCGCCACCCGCGACCTCGCCGAAGTGCTGTTCGCCGAGCGCGCGGCGCTTGCGAAGCGGCTGGACGGACGCGCCGCACGCAAGGTCGCCTGGCACCCGCCCTGCACGTTGCAACACGGGCAAAAACTCACCGGCGTCGTCGAAGCGCTGCTCGCCGACGCGGGGTTCACGCTCGCCCCCGTCGCCGAGACGCACCTGTGCTGCGGCGCCGCCGGCACCTACTCGATCCTGCAGCCCGAAATCGCCGGCGAACTGCGGCGTCGCAAGCTCGCCAACCTCGCCGCGGGCGACCCCGACGTCATCGCCACCGCGAACATCGGCTGCCTCGTGCATCTCGCAGCCGGCACGCCCCTGCGCGTCGTGCACTGGATCGAGTTGCTGGCGGAGCGCCTCGATGGATAGAATCGCTGCATGGAAACGCTTTTCACGCCGGAAGAACTCGCCGCGCTGCCTGGCGAACTCGACGCCGCGATGGCGGCGCACCTCGCCTGGACGCAGCGCCTGTTGCGCTGTGCGATGTTGCGCGAGATGCCGGGCGAGGACACGCTCAAGGAGAACGCCCACGCGTTGTGTGCGTTCGGGCGCTGGTTCACGGGCGTCGAAGCGCGTCTCGCCCGGCTCGAACCGGTCGCCGTGGAAACCATTCACGAAGCGCACACCCTGATGCACCAGGCGGTGCGCGAGCTGTGCAGCGCGGCGCTCGCCGGGGAGCCCGCCGACCCCGCCTGGTTCGACGCGTTCCAGAGCAACCAGGCGACGCTGGTGCGCGAACTGACCGCGCTGAAGGAATCCCTCGTGCGCTCGCACGCGCAGACCGACCCGCTCACCGGCCTGCCCCTGCGCCACAACCTGCCGGACATCTTCGCGCTGCGCCGCGCCGACGCCGAGCGCAGCGGCACCGCGCTGTTCGTCGCCATGGCCGACGCCGATCATTTCAAGGCCATCAACGACACCTACGGGCATGCGGCGGGTGACGCCGCGCTGGTGCATCTGGCCGGGCTGCTGAAATCCACGCTGCGCGGCAATGACACGTTGTTCCGCTACGGCGGCGAGGAATTCCTCCTGCTCCTCTACGGCGTGTCGCGCAAACACGCCGCCAACGTCGCGACCCGCCTGCTGCAGGCGGTGCGCGGCACGCCGCTGATCCTCGGCGACGGCCGGGTGCTGTCGTTCACCGTCTCGCTCGGCATGAGCGAAGTGCGCCCCGACGACACGCTCGACGACGTGATCGCGCGCGCCGACGCCGCGCTCTACGTCGCCAAGACCGAGGGCCGCGACCGCTACGTCATCGACTGAGAGACACGCGTCAGGTCTTCGGGACGATTCAGGTTGGCAAGCGCCGCGCGCGCAAACCGCGCCCGCGCGTAACCCTGGCTTTCCAGCCAGCGGTGCACGGCGTGCCCGCCGTCGCGCAGGTAGGCGTCGAGCGCCGCGCGGCAATCGCGGTGGACGAGCATGACGGTGGGATGGATGCGCTCATCGTCCGCCGCGACCGCGATGCGGCGACCCGCGCGCCGCGCAGCGTCGGCCAGGCAGGCGGCGAGGTCGGCCGGCAGATGGGGCGTGTCGCAGGGCACGACCAGGAGCCACGGCGCGCACCCGGCCTGCAGCGCGGCGAGGACGCCGGCCAGCGGGCCCGGGAAACCGGGCAGCGGGTCGGCGAGCACCGGATGCCCGTAACGCGCATAGAGATCGGCATTGCGATTGGCGCTGATGAAGATCTCGTCCACCTGCGGCCGGATCGCGTCGAGCACCCACGCCACCAGCGGCCGGCCGCGGTAGTCGACGAGCCCCTTGTCGACGCCGCCCATGCGCGTGCCGCGCCCGCCGGCAAGCACGACCGCGGCCAGCCGCTCACTTGCGGACATAGAGCCGGAAACGGTCTTCCCGGTCGCCGGGACGTGCGCTGTCGAGCACCCGCACCCAGCGCGCATCGACAGGGCGCGCGGCTTCGCGGCGGCGCACCTGCACCAGCAGCCAGCGGCAATCGGCATCGCGGCGCGGCGTCAGCGCGCGCCCGCTGTGATAGCCGATGAGGACGCGCTGCTGCGCGGGGACGCGATCGGCGATCACGCACTCGTGCGCCGGGACGGCCGCGCGGATTTCCGTCGCGACCCGCGCATAGCCGAGGCGGGCGTCGAACACGTCGAGAAAGAGCGCGATGAGGAGCGCCCAGACGAAGGTCATGCCGGCGCTCCAGGCGAGGATCGGGCGCAGCGGCGTGCGCGGCAGGCGCGCGAGGAACAGCGCCCAGGCGAGGGTGACGAGCGCGCCGGCGATGAGCGGCACGACGCGCAGCCGCCCGACGTCCTCGACACGCAACTTGACCAGCCGCTGCGCCAGGCGTTGCGGCCAGCCGAGGTCGTGCGCGCTCCAGTAGACCCAGAACACCAGCGCCATGAACGAAAACAGCATGACGGAAAACCACAGCAGGGCATTGGCCGCGCCGCGCTTGAGCGCCAGGAGCCCGCGCGCGGCCAGGAGCGCGAACGGCGCGAGGATGGCGAAGAGCTTGTCTTCGCCATAACCATGTCCGGCAACGAAGAGCAGCAGCAAAACCGCCAGCACGCCGAGCGGCAGCAGCACACCGGGCTCGGTCCAGTCGCGGCGCGACCGGTACAGGGCCCATCCCGCGAGCGGCCACGCGGGCCAGGTGTACCACGGCAGCAACCCCAGCACGTCCAGCGGCCGCCCCGGCACGAGCGACGCGACGCCCGGCAGCCGCTGCACTTGCAGCACCGCGCCGACGGGCACGCCGGACGCGGCAAGAAACCCGGCCCATGCGGCGGCGGCCGCCAGCCACACGCCGATTGCGGCCAGGAGCGTTCGCGCCGCGGGAACGCGGCCCGTCGCCGCGAGGAATGCCAGTCCCAACGCGATCGCGAGCGGCTCCGGCAGCCCGGTCGCCAAAAGCATCACGCAAAGCCCCGCGACCAGCGTCGCGCCTGCGCCTTGCGCGGTGGCCAACCGCGCAAGGCCGTCGAGCACCATCGCCACGCCGGCGAGCTGTGCGGTAAAGGCGTTCATCTCGTGCCCGCGCAACAGCAGACCGACGCTGCCGATCAGCACCAGAACCGCGGGCCAGCGATGCTCGGGGCCGTACAGCGCGTGCGCCGCACGTGCAGTGAAAACCAGCGCCACGGCGATATACACCCCCGAGGCCAGCCGCGCGCCGTCGTGCAGCGCAAGGAACGGCGCGCTCACCCAGGCCGTCGCGGCGGCGGTCCAGTAGTAGAGCGGCGGCAGCGCCTCGCCGGGCAGCCCCGGCGTCAGCCAGCCCCCGCCGTGCAGCATCAGCCAGGTGCGCGCGAAATGCGCGCCGTCGCCGCCCTTCCACGGCACATGGCCGATCAGGCCCGGCACCAGCCAGGCCAGACAGAGCACGGCAAGCGCGATCGACGCCGTCCGTTTCAACGGGCGACCTCGACGATCTTCAGCAATTGGCCCGGGCGCGGCTCGCCTTTCGGGTAGAGGCCGTTCATCAGGCGCAGCTGGCCTTCGGCGTCGGTCTCCAGCGGCGACTGCGCGGCGAGCGCGGCGAAGCTCATGCCGGGCTGGGCGGTGATGACGCGGATCACGAACGGCCGCGCCAGCCTGCGCTCTTCCGGCGTGAGCGCGTGAAAGCTGTTGATCGCCCCCTTCAGGGCATCGCGCCGCGCGGCGTAAACCTTGCTGTCCCGGGCCAGCGCGGCGATCAGGTATTGCGTGCCGTGGAACACCACGGCCGCTGCCAGCACCGGCTTGCCCTGCTGCGCGCCGGCAGCGAACGCCGCGGGATAGCCGTTGAGCTGGCCGGCTTCGAAACGCGCGCCTTCGAGCTTGAGACCTTTTTGCAGGGTCTCGAGCGGCCGGTCGTTTTTCGGCCCGGGGCGCAATTCGACCAGCGCATCGCCGGCCGGGCTCATCGCCACCACGCGGTCGGGCTGGTTCTGCACCCGCCAGCCGGGCGGGAACTGGATCGCGAAGCCGAGCTTTTCGTGCAACAGGGCGTTGTTGCGGATCACGCCCTGTTCGGGGCTGTCGCCGAAATAGACGCCGGACAGTTTCTGCAGGTATTCGGCGCGCCCCACGCGCGGGTTGGCGACCCGGTATTTGCCCGCCTCGGCGACGACCTGTTTGAGCCGCGTGTCGTTGTCCGGATGGGTGGCGAACACCCCGTGGTAGCGACGCGGCTCGCGGCCCTCCTTGCGCGCCAGCTCGGCATCGAACAGCTCCTGGTTCTTGAGCACGCCGATGACCTCGATCATCGCTTCGGGGTCGTACCGGGTCTTGGCGATGTACTCGGCACCGAGCCGGTCGGCTTCCAGCTCGTGCTCGCGGCCATAGCCGGCGACCAGCGCCTGGGCGAGATTCTGCAGCAGCGACGCGCCAACCTGGTTGTCGAGCCCGGGAACGAGCAGCGACCCCAGCACCGCGCCGAGCCCGACGGCGGTCGAGGCGCTTTGCTGGCGCACGCCGTGACGCGCGGTGACATGGCCGATCTCGTGGCCGACCACGCCCGCCAGTTCCGCTTCGGAATTCAGATACGCCATGATGCCGCGCGTCACGTACACGTAGCCGCCGGGCAGCGCGAACGCGTTGACGTCGGGGCTGTCGACGACGGTGAAATGCCAAGTCAGGTTCGGGCGGTGGCTGTTTTTCGCCAGCCGCTGGCCGACCTCGTCCAGGTACGCCGCCAGCGCCGGGTCGTTGACCGTGCCGTACTCCTTGAGCACGTCCTGGTGCGCGCGCGCACCCTGCTCGATTTCCTGTGCCTCGGACATGAGGACGAAGTCCTTCTTGCCGGAAACGGGGTTCTGCGCGCAATGCGTCAGCAGCATGACGCCGGTGAGTGCCGCTGCGACACGGCGGAAAACGGAATGCTTCATGGCACGGTCAGGGTCAGGGAATGATGCGCATCATAGGGTACCCGCCCGGAGCGGCAAACCGCCAGCGTGAAACACACGCAACAAAAAAGGCAGCCGAGGCCGCCTTTTTTGCGCGTCGCGCCAGGCGCGATTACTTGACGCCGTAGCGCTGACGGAACTTCTCGACGCGGCCGGCGGTGTCGACGATCTTCTGCTTGCCGGTATAGAACGGATGGCACTGCGAGCAGACCTCGATGTGCAGCACGTCGCGCGCGAGCGTCGAACGCGTCTTGAAGCTGTTGCCGCACGAACAGGTCACGGTGATTTCGTGGTAGTCGGGATGGATGCCGGCTTTCATGGCAAGTCCTTGTGGGTGGGTTTCATGGAATCGCGCATTATACGCAAGGCGCGTGCATCGCACAAGCCGGGTTCAGCCGCGCCGCATGCTGTCGAAAAACTCGGCGTTGTTCTTGGACGCGCGGATCTTGTCGATGAGAAATTCCATCGCCTCGACGTCGTCCATGGGATAGAGCAGCTTGCGCAGCACCCAGGTCTTTTGCAGCACGTCGGGCGGAACCAGCAGTTCCTCACGGCGCGTCCCCGAACGGTTGACGTTGATCGCCGGATAGAGCCGCTTCTCGGCCATCTTGCGGTCGAGATGGATTTCCATGTTGCCCGTGCCCTTGAATTCCTCGTAGATCACGTCGTCCATACGGCTGCCGGTTTCGATCAGCGCAGTGGCGAGAATCGTCAGGCTGCCGCCTTCCTCGATGTTGCGCGCGGCGCCGAAGAACCGCTTCGGCTTCTGCAATGCGTTGGCGTCCACACCGCCGGTGAGCACCTTGCCGGAAGCCGGCTGCACGGTGTTATAGGCGCGCGCGAGGCGGGTGATGGAATCGAGCAGGATGACCACGTCCTTCTTGTGCTCGACCAGGCGCTTGGCACGCGCGATGACCATTTCCGCGACCTGGACGTGGCGGCTCGCCGGTTCGTCGAAGGTCGAGGCGACGACTTCGCCGCGCACCGTCCGGCTCATCTCGGTGACCTCTTCCGGCCGCTCGTCGATCAGCAGCACGATCAGCACCACGTCCGGATGGTTGGCGACGATCGCATGGGCGATGTGCTGGAGCATCACCGTCTTGCCCGACTTGGGCGGCGCGACGAGCAGGCCGCGCTGGCCCTTGCCGATCGGCGCGACGATGTCGATGATGCGGCTGGTGATGTTTTCCTCGGCGCGGATGTCGCGCTCGAGGCGCAAGGGCTTGTCCGGATGCAGGGGGGTGAGGTTCTCGAACAGGATCTTGTTCTTGGACACCTCGGGCGGCTCGCCGTTGATCTTGTCGAGCTTGGTCAGCGCGGAATAGCGCTCGCCGTCCTTCGGGGTGCGGATCTCGCCTTCGATCTTGTCGCCGGTGTGCAGGTTGAAGCGCCGGATCTGCGACGGTGAGATGTAGATGTCGTCGGTATTGGCGAGATACGAGGTCTCCGGCGAACGCAGGAACCCGAAGCCGTCGGGCAGCACTTCCAGAACGCCGTCGCCGTAGATGCTCTCGCCGCGCTTCGCCAGCGCCTTGAGAATGGCGAAGATCAGTTCCTGTTTGCGGAAGCGGTTGGCATTGTCGATGCCCAGATCGGCGGCGATCTGCAGCAACTCGGTGACGTGTTTTTGCTTGAGTTCGGAAAGGTGCATGGGAAAGACCTGACAAGGCTCGCATGTTCGAGCCGAGGATTGGGAAGTGCTGGATGGTTCCGGACGGCGCCGCGGACGATGCCTCGGCGTGGCGGTGCGTGTCCGGAAAAGCTTACTGGATGTCAGATATTGCTGTCAACGAAGGCGGTGAGCTGGGATTTCGACAACGCGCCGACCTTGGTCGCTTCGACATTGCCGTTCTTGAAGATCATCAGCGTGGGAATGCCGCGGATGCCGTACTTGGGCGGCGTCGCCTGGTTTTCGTCGATGTTGAGCTTGGCCACCTTGAGCCGCCCGGCGTATTCCTTCGCGACCTCGTCGAGAATGGGCGAGATCATCTTGCACGGGCCGCACCAGTCGGCCCAGTAATCGACCAGCACCGGCAGGCTGGACTGCAGGACTTCCTGCTCGAAGGTATCGTCGGTGACGTAATGGATGTGTTCGCTCATCGGTGATGCTCCCGTGGATTGACAGAAATGGGGCACAGCGGCCCGGAAGGATGTGCAGGGGATGGGATAACGCTGGAAAAATTGATGTTCTGCCGATATGCTACCGCAAAACATCTTCCCCGAAGCAAATCGGGTTTTGCAACCCTGAGCGAAGGAACCGAGCAATGGCTTATGTCGTCACCGAACCGTGCATCAAGTGCAAGTACACCGATTGCGTGGACGTCTGTCCCGTGGACTGCTTCCACGAGGGTCCCAATTTCCTCGTCATCGACCCCGACGAATGCATCGACTGCACGCTGTGTGTGGCGGAATGTCCGGTGGAAGCGATTTTCGCCGAGGACGACGTGCCCGATGACCAGCGCCAGTTCATCGCCCTGAACGCCGAACTGGCCAAGCAATGGCCGGTGATCGTCGAGCGCCACGCACCGCTGCCCGACGCCGACGAATGGGCCAAGGTCAAGGACAAGCTCCAGTACCTGGAACGCTGATCGCGCATCCCGCCGCGCCACCGGTCGCGGCAGCGCGCTTCGTTCTCGAGCGCTACGCCGCGCACCTGCCGGATCTCTCCGGCATCACGGTCCTGGTTCCGAACCAGCGCGCCGGCCGCGATTTCGCGCGCGCGCTCGCGCAGCTCGCCGGGCGTGCGGCGCTGATCCCGCCCGACATCACACCGCTCAAGCACTGGGCCGAGCGCCACGCCGACGGTGCCGCCGAGCCGCCGGCCGCGCGCCTGGCACGGCTTGGCGGCGTGCTGCGCCAGCAGCGCTGGCTGGGGGCGGTCGACACCTGGGCGCTCGCCGAGCAACTCCTGCAACTGGCCGACGACCTCTCCGCCAACGACAGCGCCACGAGCGGCGCGGCGCGCCTGCGCGCACGGCTCGATGCGCGTCTGGAACGCGAGATCGCACTCGTCGAGACGGTGTCGCGGACCATGAACGGGGAAGGCCGCGATCCGCAGGCCCGCTACGCGCGCGCACTCGACGCCGCGGCGCGCGCATTCGCGGCCGCACCGCGCCCGGTGGTCGGCTTTTCGCTCGGCCCGCTCAGCGCACTCGAGCGCCGCTTTCTCGAACGCTGCGCGGCATGCGCGCCGCTCGACCTCGTCGTGCCCGATGTCCGCGACCCGCGCGTCCACAGCCTGGCGACGGCATGGCGCGCAGCCGACGTGCCGCTCGGCGAACGGGCCCGCGCCCTTGGCGCGCAGCTTGCCGCATCGCCGCTCGCCGACCTGCGCGTTGCCGCCGCGCCCCATCTTGAAGGCGAAGCGCGCAGCGTGCTGGCCTGGCTCGTCGAGCAGCTCGCCGCCGGCCGCCGGCACATCGCGCTCATCGCGCTCGATCGCCAGGCGGCGCGGCGCGTGCGCGCGCTCGCCGAACGGCTCGACATCCTCATCGCCGACGAAACCGGCTGGACGCTCTCCACCACGGCCGCTGCCGCCGTCGTCGACCGCTGGCTCACCTGTGTCGCCGACGACTTCCCGCACGTCGAGCTGCTCGATCTCCTCAAATCGCCATTCGTGCTGGGCGATCCGGCGGCGCGCGAGGACGCCGTGCACGCTTTCGAACTGACCCTGCGCCGGCGCGGCGTGGCGCGGGGCATGGCGGCCATGCAGCAGGCCGCGCGCGAGTCCGCTGGCGCGCTGCCGTCGTGGCTCGTCGTCCTCGCCGAGGCCGCGCGCCTGTTCCCGCGCGGCCGCACCACGCTCGGTGGCTGGACCCGCCGGCTGCTCGACAGCCTCGATGCGCTCGAGGCGCGCGCCGCGCTCGAACGCGACGCCGCCGGGCGCGCCGTGCTCGACACCCTCGGCACGCTGGCGCGCGAGGTCGCCGACGACCGCACCGCGTATGGCTTTGCCGAGTGGCGCCGCTGGCTCGACCGCATGCTCGCGGCAGCGAGCTTTTGCGACCCGTCGGTCGACAGCCCGGTCGTCCTCACCGCCCTGCCCCATGCGCGCGGCCGCCTGTTCGACGCCGTCGCGCTGATCGGCGCCGATGCCCGCCACCTGCCGGCGCCGCCCGCAGCCGGCCTGTTCACGGACGCCACGCGCGCCGCCCTCGGGCTTGCCACCGCGCGCGACGCGATGGACGACGCGACCGAGGACCTCATCGGCCTCGTCGCCGCCGCGCCGACGCTGTTTTCCTGGCAGACCTTTCACGGTGACGCGGCCAACCCCGCGTCGCCGCTGGTCGTGCGGCTCGACGCCCTGCACCGCGCCGCATGGGGGAGCCCGCTCGCGACGCAGGCGCCGGGCGAGCCGCCGGCGCACACCGCCGGGCCGGTGCCGAGCGCCGTGCGCCCGGCACCCGTGGTGCCCGCCACCCTGCTGCCGCGCCGCTATTCCGCCACCGCCTACCAGGTGCTGGTCGATTGTCCCTACCGCTTCTTCGTCGAACGCGTGCTCGGCATCCGCATCCTCGACGAAGCCGACGAGCCGCTCGACAAGAGCGACTACGGCACGCTCCTGCACCGCATCCTGAAAGACTTCCACGACGGCGATCCGCCCCGTGAACGCGCGGCTGCACTGGAACGGCTCGCCGCCCTGAGCCGTGCGGCATTCGCCGCGTTGCCCGCCTACACCGCCGCCGCGTGGCGCACGCGCTGGGAAGGCATCGAGGCCGCCTACATCGACGCGTGGCTGGCGTGGACCGGCCTCGGCTGGCGTTACATGCAGGGCGAAGCCGGTTTCAGCCGCAGCCACCCGGTCGCCGGCCTGGGTGCGATCGAGCTCGCCGGCGTGCTCGACCGCGTCGACGAACGTCGCCTGCCCGACGGCGCGATCGCGCGCACCGTGTTCGACTACAAGACCGGCTCCGCCAACGCGCTCAAACAGAAACTCAAGGATCCCGCCGAAGCCGTGCAGCTGCCTTTTTACGCCTGGCTCGCGGACGCGGCTGCCGCCTACCTGCCGATCGACGAGGCGCCGGTCGCGCCCCTCACGCTCGACGGCGACACCGACGTCGAGGCCATCGGCCTGCGCCTGCCACGCCTGATCGAAGCGCTCGCCGCCGGCGCGCCGCTGCCTGCCAACGGCGTCGACGCGATCTGCGCGCACTGCGCCGCGCGCGGCCTGTGCCGCAAGGGAACCTGGCATGGCTGAGCCGCTCGACACCGCCATTGCGCTCGACCCCACGCGCTCGGTGGTGATCGAAGCCTGCGCCGGCAGCGGCAAGACCTGGCTCCTGGTGTCGCGCATGATCCGTCTGCTGCTCGCCGGCGCCGCGCCGTCGGAACTGCTCGCGATCACCTTCACGCGCCGCGCGGCGCAGGAAATGACCGACCGCCTGTACCAGTGGCTGCGGGATCTGGCGCTCGGCAGCGACGCCGACGTGCGCGACTTCCTGCGCAAGCGGGAAATCCCCGAGGCCGGGATCGATGCCCTGCTGCCGCGCGCCCGCGGGCTTCTGGAGACGGTGCTGACGGCAACGCCCGGCCCCACGGTGACGACTTTCCACGGGTGGTTTCTCGACCTCGTCGAACGCGCGCCGCTGGAAGCGGGACTGCCGTGGGGCGCGCAGCTCGTCGAGCGCCCGCAGCGCATGCAGGACGAGGTGCGCGATGCCCTCCTCGACACCTGGGCGCGCAACCCCGATTCCGCCGAGGGCGCGGCGCTCATCGCGCTGCTCGCCGACATCGGCGACGCGAATCTGCGAACCCTGCTCGGTCACTTCATGGCCGCGCGTGCCGAATGGTGGGCGTACACCGAGGGCCATGACGACCCGGTCGGCTTCGCGCTCGACGCGCTCGGCGCGCAACTGGGCCTCGCCGCCGACGCCGACCCGGAAGCGGATTTCTGGGCCGACGCTGCGGCGCTCGACTGCGCCCGCGCCATCGCCGCGTCGCTCGCCAGGGGCAGCGCCTCGGACGTCGAGCGCGGGGCGAAGCTCGATGCCGCGCTCGCCGCGCGCGACCTCGACGGCGTCCTGCAAGCCGTGCTGACCGCCAAACTGGAGCGCCGCAAAGCGGCGCCGACCCAGGCCCTGAAAGCGGCGTTGGGCAACGGGCTGGATGCGTTCCGGCAGCAGCACACCTGGCTCGAAGACCGCCTCCTCGCCGTGGTGGAGGCGCGCATCGCGCAGCGCATCCTCGCCCTCAACCGCGATGGTCTGCGCCTCGGGCACGCCTATGTGCAGGCCTACCAGGACGCCAAGGCGCGCGACGGGGTCATCGATTTCACCGACGCCGAATGGCTCGCGGCCCGACTCCTCGGCGACGACGCGCTGCGGCCGCTCGTCGCGCTCAAGCTCGACGCCCGCGTGCGCCATGTGCTGCTCGACGAATTCCAGGACACCAATCCGCTGCAATGGCAGGCGCTCGTCGCCTGGCTCGGCGATGCGGCGCAATCCGATCGCGCGCCCACGGTGTTCATGGTCGGCGACCCGAAACAGGCGATCTACCGCTTCCGGCGCGGCGAGGCGCGCGTGTTCGACACCGCGGCGCGCTTTCTGGCCGAACACTTCGGCGCGGCACACTTTTCGACCGACACCACGCGCCGCCTCGCGCCCGCCGTGGTCAGGGCGATCAACCCGCTGTTCGTGTCCCGGCCGGGGTTCGTTGTCCACACCTGGCATCAGAACAACGACGCGCTGGCCGGCGCCGTGCGCGCCCTGCCCGCACAACCGGACGCCGCCGACCCGCCGCCCGCGGCCGGCTTGCGGGACCCGCTGGTCAGCGCGCGCGCCGAGGCCGCAGGGCGGGCGATCGATGCCGAAGCGCGCGAGTTCGCGCAGGTGCTCGCCAACGAAGTCCTGGGACGCTGGGGCGTCGCCGACGGCGACGGCGTGCGCGCGGCGCGGCCGGGCGACGTCATGGCGCTGGTGCGCCGCCGCACGCACCTGGCCGTCTACGAGCGCGCGCTGGAAGAAGCCGGCATCCCCTTCATCACCTCGCGCCGTGGCGGCCTGCTGCACGCGCTGGAAGCACAGGACCTCGTCGCGCTGCTCAACGTCCTGCTCCTGCCGCATGCCGATCTGGCGCTGGCGCACACGCTCAGGAGCCCGATTTTCGCCTGCGACGACGACGCGCTCCTCGCCGTGTTCGCGCACGGCCCGGCGACGCGCGGCTGGGCGCGGCTCATGGCGCTCGCGCAGGACGCGGCCTGCCCGCCGTGCCTGGCGCGGGCTGCGCGCCTGCTCCCCGCGTGGCGTGCCGCCAGCGCGCGCCTGCCGGTGCACGACCTTCTCGACCGCATCTATTGCGAGGGCGACCTCGAAGCGCGCTACCGCGCCGCCGTCCCCGAGGCGCTGCGCGCGCAGGTTGCCGCCAACCTGCGCGCCTTCATCGAACTGGCGCTCGCGCAGGATGGCGGACGCTACCCGACGCTCGCCCGCTTCGTGCGCGAGCTCGCCTCGCTCATCGACGACCCGGACGCCGCGCCCGACGAAGGCATCGCCGCCGATGGCGAAAATGCCGTGCGGCTGCTCACCATCCACGGCGCCAAAGGCCTGGAAGCGCCCATCGTCTGGCTCTTGGGCGGCAGCGACCACGACAAACCCCAGCATCACGCGGTGCTCGCCCCGTGGCCGCCCGATGCCCCCCGCCCCCTGCATTTCTCGCTGTACCGCAAGCGCGCCGAACGCGGCCAGGCGCGCGCGCACTGGTTCGACGAGGACGCCTCGCTGGCCGCGCGCGAGGCCGACAACCTGTTCTACGTCGCCGTCACGCGCGCCAAACAGGCCCTGATCGTTTCCGGCGATGCCGCCAGGAACGCCTGGCTCGATCGCGCCCGTGCCGCGTGGGCGGACGCTTTGCACGCGACCGACCTGCCCACGGCGCCCGCCGTCGCTGCCGCGCCCGAACCGCCCCCGCTGCCGCTGACCGCCCCGTCCGTCGGCGCGCGCGTCGCGCCGGCGCCAGACACGCCCGCCACCCGCCGCGGCGAGCTCTTCCATGCCTGCCTCGAATGCCACGCGCCGCCGGGTGCCGCGCGCGACCTGCCGGCCTTGGCGGCGCGCCTCGGGCTTGGCGACGCGCTGGCGGAAATCGAGGCCGCCGCGCGTGCCCTCCTCGCCCGGCCGGAGCTGGCACACCTGTTCGATCCGGCGCGCTACCGGCGCGCGTACAACGAACTCGCGCTGCTCGACGGCGACGGCCAGCTGCACCGCGTCGACCGCGTCGTCGAGACCGATGACGCGCTCTGGGTGATCGACTACAAGACCGGCCCCGACAGCCTCACGACCGATCCGGCAGCGCTCGTCGCCCGGCATCGCGCGCAGCTCGACACCTACCGCGCACTCGTCAGCGGCATCGTGCCCGGCCGCACGCTGCGCGCTGCGCTCCTCCTCGCCGACGGCCGTCTGCTGGAAATGTAAAAAAACCGCACGGCCCCCTCATGGCGCCGGACCCGCGCCTTTGCATGTGCGGGCGGTTTGCTATAACCAAACCGTTGCCCAGAGGAAAGCCGCCATGCGAATCTCCGAACTCATCCAGCGCTGGAACGCGAGGGCGCGTGGCCGTGGCGCGACGCGGCCCTACAGCGTGCGTTTGCCCCTGCGCGACGCGGCCCGCATCGAAGCCTTGCGGGTAATGTACCCGGCGTGTGGCGAATCGCGGCTGCTCGCCGACCTCATCCACGCCGCACTCGACGAGCTGGAAGTCGCGATGCCCTACGTCCCCGGCAGCCGCGTCATCGCCGAGGACGACTACGGTGACCCGATCTACGAAGATCTCGGCCCGACCCCGCAGTTCTACTCGCTCGCCCACGACATCCTGCGCCGCCTCGCGGCCGCGGCACCCGACCCGCAGGCGTCGGAAAACTTTACAAGCGGCGGCGCGGACACGTAGCGGCCGCGACGCAAAGCCCTGCGCGGCCGGGCTTTTCCACGCCGGGCACGGCGCTTGCTTGGGATGATCGGCAATCAACCGCCCCGACCAAGACCGCATGTATCTCGCACCCGCCGTCCTCTTTGCCGCGTTCGCCAGCCTGTTCTTCGTGCCAGGCTTTCTCGACACGCCGCTGGGGCTGCTCACGCCCGGCGAGCTCCTCTCCGAGCTGCTGTTCCTGGTGTTCGCCGCCATCGCCCTGGCCGCGCTCGCGCGCTCGATCGAATGCGACCCGGTCTGGCCGTGGCGACCGGGCTTCAGGCGCCTCTTCGACCGGCTCTTCGGGCGTGGGCGCTGAAGGCGGCTAAAATGGCGGCTTTGTTTTCCGCCCCGCCGCCATGCCCGTCAACCTCACCGCGCCCGATCCCGCATCCCTTTTACCCGTTCCCGGCGTCCGCCTCGGCATCGCCTCGGCCGGCATCAAAAAACCCGGGCGCCGCGACCTTGCGCTGATCGCGCTCGCGCCCGGCAGCCACGTCGCCGGCGTCTTCACGCAGAACCGTTTCTGCGCCGCGCCGGTGACCGTGTGCCGCAGACACCTCGCCAGCGGCGGCATCCGCGCCCTGGTCATCAACACCGGCAACGCCAACGCGGGAACCGGCGCGGCCGGTCTGGCGCACGCCATGCAGACCTGCGCGGCGGCCGGCGAACAGTTGGGCGTCGCGCCGACGGCGGTGTTGCCGTTTTCGACCGGCGTGATCCTCGAGCCCCTGCCGGTCGAAAAACTCGTCGCCGCGCTGCCCGCGGCCCGTGCCGACCTGGCGCCGGATCACTGGAGCGCTGCCGCGCACGCGATCATGACCACCGACATCGTCGCCAAGGCGACCTCGCGCCAGACGCGGATCGGTGCCAGCACCGTGACGGTGACCGGCATCGCCAAGGGCTCCGGGATGATCCACCCCAACATGGCGACCATGCTCGGCTTCGTGGCCACCGATGCCGCCGTCGACGGCGCGCTCTTGGCGTCGCTGGTGAAGGACGTCGCCGACGTCTCGTTCAACTGCGTCACCGTGGATGGCGACACCTCGACCAACGACAGTTTCGTCCTCATCGCCACCGGCCAGGCGGGCAACGCGCCGATCCGCGATCCTGCCGGCGCCGACTATGCGGCGCTGAAGACCGCCCTCGTCGAGGTCGCGCAGTACCTCGCCCAGGCCATCGCGCGCGACGGCGAAGGCGCGACCAAGTTCATCACCGTGACGGTCGAAGCCGGCCGCGACCGCGCCGAATGCAAGCAGATCGCCTATGCCATCGCCCGCTCGCCGCTGGTGAAGACCGCATTCTTCGCCTCCGATCCCAACCTCGGCCGGATTCTCGCCGCCATCGGCTACGCCGGCGTCGCCGACCTCGACGTCGATGCGCTCGAAGTCTATCTGGGCGACGTGCTGGTGGCGGAGAAGGGCGGGCGCGCGGCGAGCTACACCGAAGCGGCGGGCGCGGCGGTCATGCAGGCGAGTGAAATCACCGTGCGCGTGGTACTCAACCGCGGCCCCGCGAGCGCGACGGTGTGGACCTGCGACTTCTCCTACGATTACGTGAAGATCAATGCCGAGTACCGCACCTGAACGCCACACGGTGTTTGGGCAACCGGCTTGGCATTTTCGTCAAGACGCCATGCGCGACCCTGACGGGGTGGCCGGTAAAACGTGCGCTCTCGGCCAACGACGATGCCATCCCGTATCCGCGGGCGGGTGTCGCGGGATGGTCATTCGGCCCTGCTATCACGGCCGGGGCCGATCCGTCGAAATGCCCGCCAGAGCGCCAGATCGTAAGTGATTTTCAGGAGGCCGCAGGCCAACAGCGGCGCGGCCAGCCACCCGGCGGCGAACAATGCACCGCCAAGGGATGGGCTCAGCGCGGCGGCCAGGCTGCGCGGCACGGCGGTGAAGCTCGCTGCCGCCGCGCGTTCCGGCGGGGTGACGACGGCCATGACGAAAGCCGACCGCGTCGGCACGTCCATCTGCGACAGGG
>Ga0272446_1003190_pt1 | contig 21144 bp, 16 predicted proteins | sample YNPCB0061_FD_194587 | JGI IMG/M metagenome (GOLD analysis project Ga0272446, IMG submission 194587) | Hot spring microbial mat communities from Yellowstone National Park, WY, United States - YNP-CB-006-1 | ecosystem: Environmental > Aquatic > Thermal springs > Hot (42-90C) > Sediment | place...
TCTGGCTAGCAGCCACATTCAATGCTAGGGGATTGCCCACATAGAGACGAATCAGGAAACTCCAGTCGCGATCGCTACCCGACAGGTCAAATTTACTCGCCAGCATTTCCCTGGCCGATTCTTCTCCTAGTTTTTCTACCCAGTGATAGTACACGGGCAAATTATCACCACTACCCGCGAGGGTAGACGTTGCCTGGGGCCGTTCGCGACTGGCCAAAATTACGCAACTATTGTGATAGGCTTCGCCTAAACGCCGAATAAAGGAAACATAGGCCTCACATTCTACAGGGTATTCCTCTGAACCGTTGGGTAACACCCGTTCCAGCCCATCCAGTATGATCAGGCAGCGATAATTCCCCAGATAGTGCCAGAGGTTCAGTAACAGGTTGGAAGAACGGGGGGGATTGCCGGGCAGCAATCCCTGGAGGGTTTGCAATAAATCTTCTAAAAGCAGATTTAAGCTAGGCTGATTAACCAGAGAACGCCAGATTACCCCATCAAAATCACCCTGATGCTCAATGTGTTGCCCCAGCCGAATCGCCAAACGGGTTTTACCAATCCCAGCGATTCCTAGCAGGAAGATCAGGCGGCAGCGGTCTAACTCAATCCGTTCCTGGAGTTCAGCGAGTTCGCGATCGCGACCACAAAAAACACCTACATCGGGAGCCATCCCCCAATCAGTCTGAGTCTTGTACTGCGGTAAAGGCAATCTCTGCGGCTCTAATGCAGGCATAGGAGGCACAGAGGTTACAGAGGGGGCGATCGCTGGAACCACCGCCTTAGCCGTAGTCCTATAAGCCCGTTGGATCGGGCCTTGTAAATCCTTCATTCGAATTGGTTCCCCGACTGCATCACGCAAATGCCTCCAGAGAGTTGGCCCCACATTTCGCATCATATGTTCAAGGCTAATCCCCAGATCATAGACCCGGTGAATTTCTTTGTAGCTTTTGCCTTGCCACGCGCCTTGAAAAATTTTGCGCTCCAGATCATTCATCCGATGACCTCGCTGAGCAAGTAAGGTCTCCACAAACCGAAGGGCCTCGTCCGTATTCATTTGCGGTTCAGGGGTAGATACACCTCTTCAGTGTAAGGCTGAACTTTCCTGAACTTTGCTGTATTTTGGGCTGAATTCAGTTTTGCCAGATTTCGGTCGATCCTTGACATAACTGAATTGGAAGTCGCTGGTTTTCTTGGCAGAGTAGGTTTAGAGCCGTAGGGCAGTCCTAAAGAAAAAATTCCGATTTTGCCATTACGCTCCCCGACCAAGCCTAAAACCTGTGTCAGAAAGACACTTAAGGAGTTCCCCAATGCTGCCATTCACATTGCAAGCCCTGATGCTACCCCCTGTCTTGATTGCACTGACGACTTATCCGTCTAGCACGTTAACTGGTCATCTCAGGTCGCGCCACAAATCCGCAATGACAGACAAATTGCGGCGATTTGCTGGTTCGAGTTTCTCAACAATCGGTTCGGGTAGTAGATCTTTTATCAGCACGACCCCAAAACCGCCACAGAGGATTAAGCCGCCAATGGCTTAAATATCTGATGGGCTGACAAAACGACAAAACCCCCGATACCCTGTCCATTCAGCTAGCAACTAAAGTCATGCCTGGAACAACCGAAGTCCGTCTCCGGGGACTCGATGTATCAAGGGTCTTAGTCGCCAGTAGTAATTTTGACCGCTCAGAAGAAAAATATTCATTAGCCACCTTAAATGCATGTCGCTATTGGCTAAGGCGAGGCAATCCCCTATTCACAAAAGGTGAAGGCTGACGAAAATTCAGAGCAGGCTGGTGAATCTTTCTCTAGGTGCTTCAATCTAAGCGCTTAAAGAAGCTGATTCTAAAGCAGGAGGAACCTTAATCGCTAAAGAACCGCAACAGCCAAGAATAGGAAGTCAGGATTGCTCAATGCCTTTAATGATCAGAAATGATCCGATTCTTTCATTCGCATCAACGAGAATTTGGAGAAAAGCTATGAGCCTGAACAATCGCCGTGGTTCTACGTTTCGCTGGGTGACTCGAGCCATTAAGTACTATTTGCTGGGAGTCTTCAGCTTTGTGATTGTGTGTGCTCTGGCCTTTGTAATGGATTTATTCCCGCTGCTGTTGCCCTTTCTGCCCATGCTGATTGAATTAATTGTTCGATTTGCGGCCCTACTTCTTATCTTTGTTGCTATTACAGTTGTTATAGAGTCCCTTCACCTCTGAGGCCGCTGCATCAGTTCACAGCCAGCCCTAGCATCCCAGCAGAAAAATTTTGATGGGTTAGCTGAATGGCATACATCTCGTTGAATCTACAGGGGGTAACCGCCTGCAACCCTGGGGAGACGAAAGCTCCGTCCCCCCCCTTAAAAGGGCGCGACCTAAGGGCAAAGTTGCTACCTTCAGGTTGATTAAGATTTTGGCTTTGCTCCCAATTCAAAAATTGGCACAGCAATCGGTTAATCTCGAATATCCTGATTGAACAAACCTTGGGTCAAGCTCAGACTTTGATAATCCAAGCGTTGCGGTTTTCCTTATTAACAAAGGAGGCTGGCACAACGGGAACTGACACACCCAGAGCGTTAAAGGCAGCCCGGATCGCCGTTGCATGGGCAGACTCGTTGCTGCCAATGCTACCAGCGGCAACAACGAGGTTAGGGGTCTTTAGCTGGGCGGCTTCGGTAGTGTAGGCGATCGCGGCATCCACTTCTAAAGCCAGTGCCAACTTGGCAATATTCACATCACTATCAATATTGCCCTCTCCTGCCTTGATATAGGAGGACACATCATAGCTTTGCTCAGCTTTGACTGGCTTCCCCCCTAGACTTTGAATTACCGAGGTCAATAAATCCCGATGTTTCTTATGGTCATTTTGATTTGCCAAAGCAACCGCCAGCACAGCTTTACCCACATTGGTATTGGTTAATTTACCTGCGGCAAAACCGTAGGCCCAAATCGCTTGATGTTCATAGAACAGCGCCGTATTGAGAACTTTAATGTCACTTTGCTTATTTTGTTGATTGCGTGATTGTGCGTTGGCTTGATTGGCCAATAATGGCACGCCTAACACTCCGGCAACTCCCGTTATTGCGCCAGCGACCAGAGTGTCGCGGCGAGAAAAACCTCGAGAACGATGTCCTGTTTTGGATGGGAAGTCAAATGGCTTAAAATCCACGATCTTAGGTCTCCTAAAGTGAGGAACAGCAGTGAGGAACAGCATCGCTGACTGAATCGGCAACACCATCGATGTCATCGTTCGTCATCTATAGGCGAGTACGCTAGGAGAAAAAAATCGGATTCCTTTTTGGGGGGATGATTTGACCTGGTATGGCCGTAAAAAATGGAGGATAAACCACGAAGACTCAGGCAATCCGAAGCCATTTCTCTGGGTCTTCGGGCCTTTGTGGTGAATTCAGGTTGTAAAATCCTCGTTAGTTAATGGGTACGGTATCTAATAGCTCTTGCACAATCGCTTTAGCACGTTTGCCCCCAGAAACAATCATCCGGTGGGGTAAAACATAGGGGGCTAATGTTTTCACATCATCGGGGATAGCGTAGTCTCGATCCTCCATAAACGCATAGGCCTGTACGGCTCGATGCAGGGCAACCGCTCCCCGTGGACTGATCCCTAAAATGACATCTTCTGGGCGATCGCGTGTGGCTCGAACTAAATTGAGCAGATAGTGCTGCAAGGAAACCTCTACAGTGACCTGGGCCGCCAATTGTTGCAATTGGTGAATCTCTTCCAGGGAAATGCAAGGCTGCAGGTCTTCCACCGAGGCATCCGTTTGCAACCGCTGGAGCATTTGTAACTCTTCGGCTTCGGTGGGGTAACCCAAGGAGAGGGAAAGGGCAAAGCGATCCATCTGTGCTTCGGGTAAAGGAAACGTTCCCTGGTACTCAACCGGGTTTTGGGTCGCAATCACAAAAAAAGGATTGGGCACCTTGCGAGAAATGCCGTCAACGGTTACCTGGTGTTCTTCCATTACCTCTAGAAGAGCTGACTGGGTACGAGGAGTCGCCCGGTTAATTTCATCGGCTAGTAACACATTGGCAAACACTGGCCCTGGCATAAACTCAAACTCGCCACTGCGGGGATTCCAGATATTTGTACCGGTGATATCCGTAGGCATTAAGTCGGGAGTACATTGCACCCGCTGAAACTTGCCATCAACCGATTTTGCCAGGGTTTTGGCCAGCAGGGTTTTGCCAACGCCGGGTACATCTTCCAGCAAAATATTTCCCCCGGATAGCAGGGCCACCAGCACTAGTCGAATGGCTTCCTGCTTACCTACAATGACCTTACCTAAGTTGTCTGATAGCCGCTGAATTCGATCGCGCATAGCCCTCTCCCTGGCATTCTCTTTCTAGTGTGCCCAGATCTCCACCCGATTGGGCGACAAAATCAAAATGCACTCAAGGGGCGAGTTGTTAACACCTGAGTCATCACTCTGCGGCACAACCCTATCCAAGCCATTCAAGGTATGGAAGTTTACACTGAGCTAAGACGACTGAGCAGCGATCTTGCAGCAGCACAATCCGCCTGAATCTGGACTTTCAAGTCATTCAAAGATGAAAATTTCTGCTCTGGCCGCAAAAATTTCTCTAACTGAACGATGAGCGTTTTACCGTAGAGATTCCCCTCCCAGTCAAACAGATGCACCTCTGGTACTTGGGTCGTGCCATTGAGGGTGGGGCGATAGCCTAAATTCATTACGCCGATGGCCGATTGCAGCGAAGGCTGGACGTCGTCTATGGCAGGAGTGTAGATTTCAACCCGGACGGCATAGACACCCGTATGGGGCAGAAACTTATTGTCGGGGAGGCGCAAATTCGCGGTGGGAAAACCCAGGGTTCTTCCAAGCTGCTGTCCGACTACCACTTCACCCATGAGCGAGTAGGGACGACCCAAAAGGTTGTTAGCTGTGGCTAAGTCACCCTGCTCCAAGGCTTGGCGAATCGCCGAGCTACTAATGCGATCGCCCGATTGCTTTTCCAACCCTGCGATCATCACCTCTACTCCATGCGGCGCCGCGATCGCTTGCAGATCCTGAGCAGTTCCTGTACGCTGGCGGCCAAAACAAAAATCAGCCCCCACGCTGATATGGGTCGCTTGCAACCCACCAATTAAAATCTGCTCGACAAATTCTTTGGGTGATAGACTGGCCAACTCCCAGTTAAAAGGCAACAGCATTAGCTGCTCGACCCCAAGCTGCTTTAGCTGTAAAACTTTCTCCTGGGTAGGCGTCAGCAGCTTACGGGGCTGGCCCGTGAAAAATTCTTTGGGGTGGGGTGAAAAGGTCAAAACCGTGCTACGACACCCTGGCACCTGCGTAACCGCTTCGATCACCTGCTGATGCCCGCGATGAACGCCATCAAAATTGCCCAAGGCAAGGGCCGTTGGGGTCAATGCTGTCTTAAGTGATGAAGTGATCCACACGCTTCATATTTTGACACATCTTTCTGTAAGAATCATCCGAATTGCCCATAAACTTGGCTCAAGATTGTAGTTGATGCGGTTGCCGTGAGAAACAGGGCGACCGTGAGTCAGAAAGCCTACCCCAGCATGACGTTTGAGCGCTTGGTTTTGTCCTCAGCGTTTCGACCAAAGCGATAAGTAAATGGCAAAACTGAGGGTGCCACCACAGAGTCCCCAGGGCACCTAGCACCATGCCTCTGCGTGGCCCTATGTCGCTGCGGCAAAAAGTCAGGCTATGCAACCTTGCATTTCTACAGATCCAACATCCTTAATCCCCTGTGGGATACCCTCAGGGCAATCCGTCTTACATTCTTTGAAAGGGAGTATGTCACCTTTGCGCCCTCACCCTAAATCCCTCTCCCAACCTTGGGAGAGGGACTTGAAGCTTCGACTCCCCTTCTCCCAAGTTTGGGAGAAGGGGTTGGGGGATGAGGGCAAATGCAGAGACTTGCAAAACTGATATGCTCCCCTTTGAAAGGGCGAGGTAAGTCCCAGGGTTTGCCGGTTACAAGGGACGCGCTACAGTTGAAAAGCATTGCTGTTTTCTTCTACTAACCTTCATGACTTTTCCCACTGCGCCAGCCCCTGCCAAAGATCGTGCGATTCGGGAAACGGATTGGCGCTTATTTCTGCGTTTGGCTCCCTATGGCTTACGCAATCGGAAATTGCTGATTTTGGCGATGGTGCTGCTGGTGCCCGCGTCGATCGCGGGAGCGATGCAACCCATCCTGGTGGGGCAGGCCGTTTCCTTAATTCGGCAGGAACCCACCACCTGGGGGTTTTTGCAAACTGTAACCCTCAGTACCGGCATCAATGTTCTGGCGGGATTGCTGTTGTTAACCCTGCTGGTGCGGGGTTTGTTAGATGCCTGCCAGGGCTTTTTGGTGCAGAAGGTGGGACAAAACATTACGGCGGAAATTCGAGAGGACTTGTTCTACCATGTGACTTCTCTGGCCGTTCGTTTTTTTGATCGCACCCCCGTTGGTAAGCTGATTACCCGCCTGACCAGTGATGTGGAGGCGTTAGGCGATGTTTTCTCAACAGGAGCAATCGGCATTATCGGCGATCTGTTCTCGATTGTGATTCTGGCGATCGCCATGTTTATTCGCCAGTGGCAATTGGCCCTGTTGCTGCTGGTGATGCTGATACCCGTTACCCTGCTGGTGATTTATTTTCAGCAACAGTTTCGCAAGGCCAACTACAAAGCCCGCGAAGAGTTGTCCCAACTGAATGCCATGCTGCAAGAAAACATGGTGGGAGTGGGAGTGGTGCAACTTTTTCGGCGAGAAGCGTTTAATGCCAGTCTGTTTCGCCAGGTAAATCAGCGCTACATCAAGCAAGTAGACCGTACTATCTTTTATGACTCGGCCATTTCTGCCACCCTGGAGTGGATTTCTCTGGTGGCGATCGCAGCGGTGCTATGGCTAGGGGGCGGTCTGATTGTTAACAAAGCTCTTACCTTTGGGCAGCTATCCGAGTTCATTCTTTTTGCCCAGCGCCTGTTTGACCCGTTGCGCCAATTTGCTGAGAAGTTTACCGCTATTCAAGCGGGTTTAACCGCCGTTGAGCGGGTCAGCGACATTCTCAATGAGCCTATTGAAATTCGTGATGCCGAACATCCGGAAACCCTGAATGCCCGGCAAGCTGCGGGCGAAATTCGGTTTGAGCATGTCTGGTTTGCCTACAAGGCAGATGAATATGTCCTGCGAGATCTCGACTTTACGATTCATCCCGGTGAAAAGGTCGCTCTGGTGGGGCCAACTGGGGCCGGCAAAAGTTCCATCATTCGCTTGCTCAGTCGCCTCTATGACCCCAGCCAGGGGCGCATCCTAGTCGATGGTGTGGATATTCGTAACCTCCCCCAAACAGAGCTACGCCGACATATGGCCGTGATTTTGCAGGATGGCTTTATCTTTGCCGGTGACGTTAAAAGCAATATCACGCTGGGTGAAGACTATACCCTGGAGGAAGTCAAGCGCGCGGCTCAAAACACAAATGTCGCTGACTTGATTGAGCAACTTCCCCAGGCCTATGACACCCCCCTGCGAGAACGGGGCACCAACCTCTCTGCCGGACAAAAGCAACTCCTTGCCTTTGCCCGAGCTGCAATTCGAGAGCCGCGCATCCTTGTGTTAGACGAGGCTACGGCCAGTTTAGATGTAGGAACAGAGGCGCGGGTTCAAGCAGCACTGGAGAACTTGCTGGTGGGTCGCACGGCGATCATTATCGCCCATCGTCTTTCCACGATTCGTAATGTTGATCGAATTCTCGTTTTGAAGCGGGGCGAATTGGTTGAGGCGGGTAGCCATGAAGAACTCTTGGCGTTGGGGGGACTTTATGCCAGCCTTTACAAGTTACAAATGCTGGAAGACTAATAGGGAGCACAAGCGCCATGCTGGCAAAACGAATCTTGCCCTGTCTGGATGTGAAAGCAGGGCGTGTGGTTAAGGGGGTTAATTTTGTTGATTTGCGCGATGCCGGCGACCCGGTGGAGCTAGCCCAGGCTTATAACAATGCTGGGGCGGATGAACTGGTGTTTCTTGACATTACGGCAACCCATGAAGACCGGGATATTATCTTTGATGTGGTGTATCGCACTGCTGAACAAGTTTTTATTCCCCTCACTGTGGGGGGAGGCATCCAAAACTTAGAAACGGTTAAACAATTATTAAGGGCTGGGGCAGATAAGGTTAGTATCAACTCGGCAGCAGTGCGCAATCCGGATTTGATCAATCAGGCGAGCGATCGCTTTGGGGCGCAGTGTATTGTTGTTGCGATCGATGCCCGTCGCCGCCGTGAGCCAGAAAACCCTGGCTGGGATGTGTTTGTGCGGGGGGGGCGAGAGAATACCGGCATTGATGCGCTTACCTGGGCAGAGACGGTAGCCCAACGAGGCGCTGGCGAGTTATTGGTCACCAGTATGGATGCCGACGGAACTCAGGCGGGTTATGACCTCGAACTCACTCGGGCGATCGCCGAGCGAGTTGAGATTCCTGTGATTGCATCGGGGGGGGCTGGCACCTGCGCCCATATCCATGCTGCCCTCACAGAAGGCAAAGCCGAAGCGGCTCTGCTGGCTTCTCTATTGCACTACGGGCAACTCACAGTGGGGCAAATCAAGGCTTACTTGGCCGAACAGCAGGTACCCGTGCGGCGATAACGGAGGATTTCTAACCGCTAAAGCGTAGCAAACACAACAAAATCTTGAAGAACAGATGCAAACCCTGGGAAAATGTTACAATACTCAACATATGTTACTAATCATTGTTGCGATTGTTATTTCCCTGGCTGCTTGGTCGCTGCACTTAATGCAGCAGGCAATCGAGCAACGTGAATTTTCATTGATGCTAGCTGGCACCCTGGTTGCTTTTTCGGCGGCGGCCATGATGGGTGTTTATTTCCTCACTAGTAGCTGTCTTGCTTACTTTTCAGATGCGACTCACACTTCTATCAGCCCCCTATCTTCTGAAACAGTGATTTGGTTCTTTCCCTCTGAAATTGGAACGGATTTCAATCCTTGAGTTGGCTCCTCCGGTAACTCGCTGATTTCTTCTGCGATTGAATGTATCGGGCAAGCTTGTTTATCTATATGAAAAGCTCTCTCCAACAAGCAAGCGAAAGCTATGGTGCCATGGTAGAAATTGGCCCATCGTTCAGGTATGTGGGGTGCAAATATACTAAGAATGGCTCACTTTGAATTTCCCACAGCCGTACTAGCGCGGTTGACGCATCAGAGCACTCCAGGTTTCGGCCCCAACGACTCCGTCTACCTTTAGATTAAAGCGTTGTTGGGCTGCTCTTACAGCTGCCTGAGTTCCCTTGCCAAAGATGCCATCAATCGCCCCGCGGTATACCCCAATTGCCTTTAGCCGTTCCTGCAGATTGACGACAGCGGGGCCGCGCATACCGAGCCTTAAAATTGGGAAGGTGGGAGCAGCGGTTGGGGCTTGGCTTGGCTCTGCGGGAGCAGATGGCTCAGAGACGGGAGGAGAAACTGGCGCAGGCTTTTTTGGCTGCGCGATCGCGGGATTGGCTGGCTCACCGCCTGGCACCGGAAAATCGACAGAACCCCCTGAAGAAGAGGCCGGTGGTGCTTGGCCTGGTAAAGTCGCCACCTGATCATCGGGTGCAGAGGGAAACAACCGTCCCCAAGTCGCATTCCCCGTGATACCATCAGCCTTTAGCCCTGCCGCTCGCTGAAATTGTGTCACCGCTTGAGCCGTTCCTGCATCATAAACCCCGTTGACCGTACCTGGATAAAATCCCAATAGCTTGAGGCTGGCTTGTAACTCCACTACGGCTTCACCGCGACTTCCCAACTTCAGCACTGGTCGGGTCGGCAGGTTGGTAATCGGTTTAATCCGAGATCCTGCTGATGTTTCTGCCGTTTGTTGAGCGCTGGCGATCAAGCCTAATAAACTGCCCGAAATTCCCAAGCCAACCAAAAGAGCACAACATGCCAGCCAAAATCGATAGGATAAATTCGGCAGGGTGGGTTGTCTCAGGGAAGTAAACATGGGTGGCGTCCTTAGTCTGGATAGAGATCGAGGGATGAATCAAGAGTTGACTCAAATGCTAACGATACTAACCCGGAAAGCCAGGAAGATTTTTCACGAGGTAGCAATCGCTACGCTAGGAATGGTGCTTTAGAACAAAAAACTGAGCTAGCCATACTATATGTGACTTGACTGCAAAAACACGTCCGATTTCTTTAAATTTCATTGAGTCTTTGAGAGAGTCTTTGAGAACGATGGGGGCTAATCTCGCTTAAGCAAGATCAAGCCTACAGGGTATCTAAAATTCTGGCAGGGTTCAGCCTTATAGTTTTGCCTGTGGCGAAACAACTGGGTTTAATCTGACCTTAGCTACTACTGAGAGCACAACCCATGAAATATCGTTTGGTGAGTCGATTTGAAGGGGCGATTTGGGGGGCTGTACTCGGAGAAACGCTGGGGGCAATCGCTCCTGGGTCGCGGCGAGTACGCTCACATACGCTGCTTTACCTCGCCCCTGATCTAAGGGGCGCATCTGCACCGCTGCCTCTCAATGCCAATCTGCAAGAAAATGCCCGACGATTGCTAAATCTGGGTGACTGGGTACCCAGTCAGAATCAGCCGCCGGCTGACTTAGAAAATCCTGCGGCCCTGGTGCTGGCAACCTTGCCACTTACCCTGTTTTGCTACGATCAAGCTGACCAGTTGCAACGGCACCTCAGTCAGACAGCGATCCAATGGCAGGTGCCATCCCATGTGCAAGGGGGATGGCATAAGCTGAGTCACGCGATCGCTCTGCTCTTGAAAGAGCAACTCCCCGACCAAAGCTTCGTCGAGGCCCTGAAGGCTGAGAATTCTCAACCGGCATGGTTGGCACTCCACTATTTTTTGCAAACCCCGACTGACCTGGCGATCGCCCTACGACGGGCGGCTATGAGTGAAGCCCCTCCCCTGCTTTGCCCTCTAATCGGGGTGCTTGCCGGGGCTTGGAATAGTCTGGCGGGCATACCCTTGAGCTGGGCCATGGGGCTACAAGCATCCAGCAGTGAAAGTGCCGCCCTCCAGTCAGAGATTAGAACCCTGGCAGAGCAACTCTTTTGCGCCTGGGCTGGGGTTGCAAAGGGGGGGCAGGATGATGTCACCCTGGCCGTCACAGCCCCAAACGGGATTCGTCCTCGCTGAGCGGTTGGAGCGCGTCGCTCATAACATCTTAGACCGGGAAATTTTCAGGCGATACAGACATACAGACATAAGGTTGGGATATCCCATAACCCCTGGCACACTCTCCGAAACCACGGTGTCGGTCAGGCTCTAAGTCAGATGGTTAAGCATGGGGATGATTCCAATGATGAACAATTCAACGCAAATTTCCATAGATTTACATAAGCGCCTCTGTTAAAGAAACGGTAGAAATCAGAAAGGTTCCTGAAGAGGTTTCTATAATAGGTAAGGGAATTCGGTGGGTAGCCATCATCTTGGTTTCCATACATCACCGATTGTCTGCAATCGCCGCCTTGTTGGGTTAAGCTGGCACCGTGGAGAACAATGATAAGTCAGCTATTTCACAATGATCCTGTGTCCCTAAAATGCTCCATTGCCTATGCGACTGCCCTGGCACCCTGCTCGGCTACTCACCCAGAGTCGCTTCTTGAGTAAATTTATTTCTCGTAGATTGCTACAAGCGCAGGTCGCTTTTTGGCTAGCGCTTGTTTTGCTGACCGCAGCATTAGGGCATCGTTTCTATAACGCCCCTCGTCTGGATGTGGGTAGGGAATCACCCCAAACCCTCTATGCGCCTGAGAGTGTCGTTGTGGAAGACCTTCGAGCCACCGAGGAAAAGCGGAAGTTAGCTCGTAAGGATGCAACCTCTATTTGGATTGCAAACCCTGAAACCAATGAGGCTGTGTTGCGAAACCTGAGAGGGCTACTCGATCAGGGAAGTCAGATTCGCCAGATCACTTCTGATTTTCCCTTCGCGAACACCAGTGTGCTATCGACGACTTCCCAAATCTATCTGCGACAGGCTCCTGATGAAGAGTGGCACAAGCTACAACGAATCGCAACTTTGGGCAATGTGCTCCCGCCAAGACAATCTCTGGATAATGACCTGACACCGGAACAGCAGCGGATCTTGTCAGAGCTGGCAAATTATCGTCGAACAGAAGGTTTGACTAAGCTATACGACCTTTTGCAGGTTATTTCCCAGGCTCGGCAAAACTATGAACTGGCTGTCAGTGCTCCGGTTGTGTTGGAAGGCGATCGCGGTGCGGCATTAACCGGGGCCATGCTGAACCTGAGCGATCAAGATTGGCAGCAAATGCAAGTGCGTTTGCAACGGATTACTCAGCGCATGCTTGCCCAGGGCATTACCCCTGGTTTAGATCGAGAGACCCTCGAATCTGCAATTCGCCTGAATGTGAGAGATGAGGTGCCAAGATCTGTGGAGCCACTGGCTACTCAACTTCTGGCAGCCGTACTTCAACCAAACCTGATGCGCGATGAGGAAAAGAGTCGGCAAGCAGCAGACAAAGCGGCCCAACAAATTCCACCGGTGACGGTAGCGGCCCGCCGGGGAGAACCGATTATTCGGAGTGGGCAAGTCATCGGTTCCGGTGAATTTGCCCTGCTTGACCACTTTGGCATGAGTCGGCGCGGCATTGACTGGCTGGGGTTAGCCGGGTTTGGTGGGCTGGTAGGCGCGGCGATTGGCGCTTACGCCTTCGTCGTCTGGCGATTTCGTCTACCCCAACGTCAGCGGGATCAGGTGCTGTTGGTGCTGTTAGCCCTGAGTACCCCTATGGCAATGCTACTCAGGTTGCCCCCAACAAATCTACCCGCCGTTGGTTTGCTAGTAGGTACTTTTTATGGAGCACCTCTGGGAATTGCAGTCCCACTGTTGCTGGCCATTCTCCTCCCAATTGGAATGACAGTGCCTGGGGCCAGCCTAGTCTCCAGCGCCCTAGCGGGAATTCTCTGCGGCTTTTTGGGCAGCCGCGTGCGATCGCGGGAAGAACTGGCATGGCTAGGAGCCGCTGCCGCAATTTTGCAAGGCGTTGTCTATCTGGTGCTGAATTTGCTGGCCAGTGAAGCGTTGAGCAAACTACCGGCTAATGCCGCCATGCATAGTTTGATGGGGTTAGCCTGGTGTATTGTGGCGATTGGCATCAGTCCCTATCTGGAGCAAGTGTTTGACCTCGCCACCACCATTCGGCTAGTAGAACTGGCAAACCCCAATTGCCGGCTGCTCAAGCGCCTGGTTTCAGAAGCTCCGGGTACTTTCCAGCACACGTTGTTTGTGGCAACCCTGGCCGAAGCGGCTGCTCGGGCACTGGGCTGCAATGTCGAGTTGGTAAGAACTGGAACGCTCTACCACGATATTGGCAAAATGCATGACCCCCAAGGCTTTATTGAAAACCAAATGGGCGGCGTGAACAAGCATGACGAAATTGATGACCCCTGGAAAAGTGCAGAGATCATTAAAAAGCATGTGACCGAGGGGTTAGTGATGGCGCGCAAATGTCGGCTTCCCAGTGCGGTGCAGGCCTTTATTCCGGAGCATCAAGGGACGATGCTAATCGCTTACTTCTACCATCAAGCTCAACAACGGGTAGCACAAAATCCAGGGCATTTAAACCTGCCGCCCCTGCGGGAATCCGATTTCCGCTATGATGGCCCAGCCCCACGAACGCGGGAAACTGGCATTGTGATGCTGGCAGACTCCTGCGAGGCCGCGCTGCGATCGCTCAACGATGGCACCTGCGATGAAGCCATGAACATGATTAACAAAATCTTGAAAGCCCGTTGGCAGGATCATCAACTAGCTAACTCTGGCTTAACCCGCGAAGATCTGTCAAAAATTGCGACCATCTTTGTCGATGTTTGGAAACAGTTTAACCACCGCCGGATTGCTTATCCTAAGCTGGCAGCACCCGCACCAATGCCAGCAGTGGGGGAACCTGTCCGATAGAATGAAAGAGGGAATATTACAAATTGTTGCGCCATGAAGCTCACTCGGATCGACTTGAATAGCTGGATCTTTTATTTCGCTGGCAAGACCATTCTGGTCGATCCCTGGCTGGTTGATCCTTTGGTCGTGGGTGCCCCCTGGCTATTTAAGGCTTACCATGCTGTTCCTCCCATTTATACCCCCACATCCTTGCCCCCTGTCGATTTGATTTTGCTCTCCCAGGGATTGGATGACCATTGCCATCAACCTACGCTAAAGCAGCTTGATCGATCCATTCCTGTTGTTGCTTCCGCAACCGCTGCTAAAACGGTACGCCGACTAGGCTATACCCAGGTAACAGAATTGGCTCCCTGGCAAACATTTCATCTTGATGCGTTGCAAATTACCGCCGTGCGGGGTGCTGAAATTCAACCAGGGCAAGTAGAAAACGGTTACTACTTAATTGATACAGGGCGTTCCATCCGTCTCTACTATGAACCCCACCAGGCACCCGCTGCCGAGGTGAAGGCAAAATTGGGGATGGTTACTGTCGCGATCGCACCGATTGTGGGCCAAATTTTTCCCCTCCTGGGGCAGGTGATTATGGGGCCAGAGCAGGCACTCCAACTGGCTCAGATCATGCAGCCGCGCTACTTTGTGCCGACCACGCTGGGCGATATCCGGGCCACTGGTTTGCTACCGGGATTCATTCAAACGGTTGGTAGTATCCCAGAGTTTCGCGATCGCCTCCTGGCTTCTGGCCTAGAAACTCAATTGCTACTGCCCGCCCCTGGCGAAACGCTAGAGATTGCCGACTAAAGGCGTTGCAGAGTCACCGCATCAGATGTGGTCGCGAAGCCTGCCCAGACAGCAGAGGCCGCAAAACCAGGACTCAAAGTTCTCTGGGCCTCTTGTAGTAGAACCCTCAGCCGCTCAGATGGTTGAATCCCGGTTGCTCAACCCGCAGAGGGCGGTCATGCTGTCAACGCAAGACCCCAAACGGCGCAGAAACGATTGCGCCGATCGCCCCCCTAGCCCTGTAGGATGGATCACTGTAAAGAAAATCTAAAATTCTCTCAGTCCTATGAGTCATCCCGATAGCATTGCGCCCCATGGTGGCACCTTGATTCAACGGATCGCATCCCCCCAGCAGCGTGAAGAATTTCTCAGCAAAGCGGACTTTTTACCACGGGTACAGTTGGATGCACGAGCCGTATCGGACTTGGAGATGATTGCGATCGGGGGCTTTAGTCCCCTAACGGGGTTTATGGAACAGGCCGACTATCACCGCGTGGTCAACGAAATGCATCTGGCCAATGGGTTACCCTGGTCAATTCCAGTCACTTTGTCCGTCACAGAAGCGACTGCCGAGCCTCTGCAAGTAGGCAGTTTAGTGCGGTTAGATAACCCGGCTGGCCAGTTTATTGGTGTATTAGAGTTGACCCAAAAATACACCTACGACAAACGCCACGAGGCTCTAATGGTGTATCGCACCAATGAGGAAAAGCATCCTGGGGTCGCCGTTGTGTACAATCAGGGCAACATCAACCTGGCAGGCCCAATCTGGCTACTGAAACGGGAGCCAGATCCTCGCTTTCCCACCTATCAGATTGATCCCGCAGAATCTCGCGCGCTATTTCGTGATAAGGGCTGGAAAACGATTGTCGGTTTCCAGACACGCAACCCCATTCACCGCGCCCATGAGTACATCATCAAATGTGCCATGGAAATTGTTGACGGGTTATTTTTGCATCCACTGGTGGGGGCCACCAAAGAAGACGACATCCCCGCCGATGTCAGAATGCGCTGCTATGAAATTATGCTAGAACACTACTTTCCCCATGAACGGGTGATTCTGGCAATCAACCCAGCCGCAATGCGTTATGCTGGCCCCCGTGAGGCGATTTTTCATGCACTGGTACGCAAAAATTACGGCTGCACCCACTTTATTGTGGGGCGAGACCATGCCGGCGTCGGTGACTATTACGGCACCTACGATGCCCAGCATATTTTTGATGAGTTCAGCCCCGGTGAATTGGGCATCACCCCCCTCAAGTTTGAACATGCTTTCTACTGCTTGCGCACTAAGCAAATGGCGACAACCAAAACCAGCCCCAGCACTCGCGACGAACGAGTACACCTATCTGGGACAAAGGTGCGGGAAATGCTGCGTCGGGGAGAAACCCCACCCCCAGAATTTTCTCGCCCAGAGGTCGCCCGCGAGTTAGCCCAAGCCATGAGAATCACCGAGCCATCTTATGAAATTTAGGATTGGCTGGGCTTGCCAGCTTTAATCAGGCTGTATCTTCATCTCATAGCGGGCATTTTTGTTCGTCTGCTCGTCTGGTAATGCTGACAGTACTGGGCAAAAAGAAGCCACGGTTGTATCCCCCAACCCCTGCTTTCTTGACGATTTTGGCTCTTATAGCTTATTTGGATGTCCTCAACGATACCGACATTCCAGGAGAGTGGTATAAATGAGGAACATCTAGCAAGAAATCTCTAAAAAAGAGGGCATTGCACGACAGAGAGGAGATGACATTTCTGTCACAATCAACTCGGTCGATACCCTTGGCTCATAACCCTGGTTCCTGAAAAGCCAAATGTTCCTGAAAAGCTAAGCTTTTCCTTGCAAGAAGGTTTTTCCAGACAATGATCCTTCACTCAGGTTAGCCTCAGGTGAATCAATGCAGCCTCTCTATTATTCCGGAGCGGTGCTTTCTAAGGGGGTAATATTTTCTAGTTAGAGCTTTAAAAGGATACTAGACTGAGGTTCAGAATCATAATAAGATTCACATTTGATTACAGGTCATAGGATCGTAGTCACACCATTTGATTACCTGAGGCAAAAAATCGTGGGCTTATTTAATCGCTTCCATCTTTCCCGCGACATGGGAATTGACCTGGGCACAGCTAATACCCTGGTTTATGTTTCGGGCAAGGGTATTGTTTTGCAAGAGCCTTCCGTTGTGGCTATTGACCAGGATGAAAAAGTACCCCTAGCCGTTGGCGAAGATGCCAAGCGGATGCTGGGGCGTACCCCAGGTAATGTTGTGGCTTTGCGACCCTTGCGAGATGGCGTGATTGCTGACTTCGACACGGCAGAGTTGATGCTCAAGAAGTTTATCTCGCGGGTGAATGATGGCAAAACCTTGGTTTCACCACGGGTGGTGATTGGTATCCCCAGTGGTGTTACAGGAGTCGAGCGGCGAGCGGTGATGGATGCCGCTTCTCAGGCGGGTGCGCGAGATGTCTATCTCATTGATGAGCCGGTTGCTGCTGCGATTGGGGCTGGTTTACCGGTAGCTGAACCCACCGGTAACATGATCATTGATATCGGGGGCGGCACCACAGAAGTGGCTGTGTTGAGCTTGCAAGGAACTGTATTAAGTGAGTCTGTGCGAGTGGCGGGGGATGAATTGAGCGATTCAATTACCCAATATATGAAGAAGGTTCATAACCTGGTCATTGGTGAACGCACAGCAGAAGAAATTAAGATCACCGTTGGGTCGGCCTACCCGGTGGATGACAATGCCACCATGGAAGTACGCGGTTTGCACTTGTTGTCTGGCTTACCTCGAACTGTGACAGTGAAGAGTGCAGAAATTCGCGAGAGTATGGCAGAGCCTCTGGCCGTGATTGTAGATGCGGTAAAGCGTACACTCGAACGGACTCCCCCTGAGCTGGCGGCTGATATTATTGATCGAGGTATTATGCTGGCTGGAGGGGGTGCTTTGCTGAAGGGTCTAGATACACTAATCAGCCATGAAACTGGCATTGTTGTGCATGTGGCTGCTGATCCTCTGAGCTGTGTTGTTTTGGGCACAGGTCGGGTTCTGGAGAACTTTAAGCAACTGGAGCGGGTCTTTAGTGGGCGATCGCGTAACTTCTAGAAATTCTGAGCGCGTAACTTCTAGAAATTCTGAGCGCGTAACTTCTAGAAATTCTGAATGGGTATCAACCTATCCAATCCAAGGCTGTCAGTGATTTCTCTGGACAAGTGATTAACCTTGACTGCTACTATCAGTAAGGAATTGCTGATTCAGTCTTCCTGGTTGTTTTTCCTGATATAGGGTGACTTTTTAATGTATTCCCTGCGCCGCTGGTGGGATCGACATCGAACCTTTATAGTGCTGGCTAGTCTTGCACTCGGTGCCGGCGTTTTTCTGCAACAGACGGGTGGCGGTATTATCTACGAAGTGTATCGACTTTTGGCGCAGCCATTTCATTCAGGTTCACGCCCTGATCTCGTTTTGCAAGATGCCCGGTTGCAAGAGTATCAGCAGCGCCTGGAAGAATTAGAAAGTCAGAATCAGCAACTGAAAGAGTTATTACAGTTTAAGGAAAAGCTGCCAAAACAAGGAATTACCGCCCAGGTGATTGGCAGAAGTGCGGATCACTGGTGGCAACAGCTTCTCTTAGGGCGAGGCCGGTCTGATGGAGTCCAGGTTGGGGATGTGGTGATGGCCCCAGGCGGGCTGGTGGGTCGGGTCTTTGAGGTGACCCAGGGAACTTCGCGCGTGCTGTTGTTGAGTGACCCATCTAGTCGGGTTGGCGTGACAATTAGCCGCAGCCGCTTTATGGGTTATATGCGAGGCACATCCGCAAACCGGGCAGTGATGGAGTTTTTTGATAAGGTTCCTGATGTGCAACGGGGCGATATGATTGTAACTTCTGGATTTAGTTGCCTTTTCCCTGCCGGTTTACCGATTGGTCGAGTTGAGTCTGTTGATCTGAGTAAGAGCCCAGCTCCGGAGGCGGTGATTACCCTCTCATCGCCAGTTGGCTCTTTGGAGTGGGCGATGATTTACCCGCGCAGTCAGCCCCAGTCGTCAGAAGCTTCCTGTGATGCGACTGTTTCTCCGCGATCGCCGGGTTAAGGAGATTTGTAGCAAACAAACAATTGCTGGTTTTCTCTCTTCGGGAGATATATTAAGAATAACGACCCTCAGCTAACCCCACGCCCTTCGACTACGCTCAGGGGTCTATCCGGAAGAATAAGCTCCTTCCTGAAAATCACCTAAAAAGCCAAGCTTCGCCTGGAAATTGCCGCACCTGGGATGCCATCTCAGCTCTGGGATGCCATCTCAGCTTTTATCAGAGCTTCAACCTTATCCAAACTCAAACATCGGAGGGTAGAATCATCATCAACTGGGTAAGCCCGAGGTCAAAGGATCCTAACCCTCTCTAGGGACTCACTCCCCCTCGCTCCATTACCAATTGGCCATCGGCAAACGAGCTACAGTTCTCTCTTCATTAAAACATCTGGATAAGAATAAAAACCAGGCGATGAACTGGACGTGTTTCCAGGCAATGATTTTACCGAAGTTTTTAAGGAAATTTATCTGGCAGCAATGAAAAGTGACTCTGCTAACAGCACCCTGAGAAAGCAAATATTTACCCCAACGGTATTAAATGGTTTGGTGACTGCTGGCTCAGTTCTATTGTGTTTGCTGATTCTCCCAACCCGGTTGCCAGGTATGGAGTTGGCAGGGATCGGGCCGAACTGGTTGCTAATTTGGGTTGTAGTTTGGAGTGTCAAGCGATCGCCCCTACAGGCCGCTCTAGCTGGCGTTACCCTGGGATTGATCCAGGATGGCATGACCTCTGCCCACCCTACCCATGTTTTTAGCCTCGCTTTGGCGGGTGTGTTAACTGCTCTGATTCGCAAAGAGCGTTACCTTCAGGAAGACTTCATCTCCATTGCCTTAATTACCTTTGGTATGGCTGTCATTGCTGAAACCGTAACGGCGATTCAATACAGCCTGCTGGCCAATCGCGAGCGCTCCCTGGTGGAAATCTGGAGCTATCACCAGTTGATTGCCCTCAGCTCTGCTATTCTAAGTAGCCTCTGGGCACCGGTTGTTTACTTTCCCCTCAATCGTTGGTGGCAGTATATTAATAATCAGCAACCTTCCTGATTTGAGAAGGCGATCAATCCCGCACCGAGCCGCTCTTCCTCAGTAAGAATGAGTCAGCTCTGCGACCTTCAGCAGGGAGAACTATAGGACAGGTCGGCAATGTGCAGGGTTCATTCTGGTCGCAGCCCGAGTGGTTGATTCGCAGAGATTTCTCAAATCAGTTGCAGTAGCCCATTAAAACCGTATCACCTTCATTCACTCCATCCTGCTTCCTAGTCCTCTTGTCGCCCTCGCAACAGAGTGGATTGAACTTAAACCAAGCGCTACATGCCTTACAGACCTGTAGGGTTACCAATCTTGCCATGGCTGGTCAGCCAACCGCAGATGATTTGAGATCATAACTTTTTGACATAAAGTTTGGAGAATATTTGCAATTTTCAAAAAAACTCTATGCATTTCTAAGGATGACAGGCTAGCCTAGTGGGTACAGAAGTTCAAGCACGCTATCGCAAAGTTCTTGAGTCAAATACCCGTTTTTAGGGAAACTCGATGGTTAAAGGTAATGGGAATGGACATCTGAGAACCTAGCTCAGGTTGGTTTTAGCAAAAGAACTGAAGGTTGCGCCCCCACAGAAAGTTTGATTGCCCCCAAAGCTAAAGCCCCCAAAAGCTAACACTTACCTAGTTAGAGTACCTAGTTAGAGGTGATCTAGTTGCTTAGGCGAATGCCTGGTATTGGCAGATTGAAATATCTCTGGCGATTGGATATTGGGAGGTTCTGACATCATTGACAACCTGACATCTGGCTGACAGATGGAGAGTGCTGAGTCACTGGTCTTGAAAGTGCGCGGCTTACCATGCTTGTCTGACGATAGGTTCCTTTCCTGCGCTAATGGTCTGTTGAGACTGTTGTGATGGGGTAAAAAACGAAAAGTGCTCAAAAATTGGGTTTTGTAAATTTGAGATATCCCGCCAATTTATCCTGAGGGGTTCCTCAGTTGATAGGAACATCTAGAAATATCTCTGAACTCCAGATAGCGGCTGAACACCCTTAGTTTTTCTAAGCTCATCTATGAAAACAGCGCGGCTGGGATTAGGGTGAGGAGCACAGGTTATTGCCTGGGTTGTCTAGGTGACTGGGAGTTTCATAGGAAATGGGCGAGTTATTGGTACTTCCTTTTTTCCCAGCCGATCGGGAAAGTAACTAGTAACGTTCGGCGTATGTTTGCCCACTATTGCCCTCAGCCTAAATCTCTCTCCCAAGCTTTGAAGAGGGATTTCAAACCGCTCATCCCACTTTTCCCAACGCCGGGAGAAGGGGCTGGGAGATGAGGGGGATCAGTGGTGAAACTGATGCCGCCAACCACTAGGCCCCGAATGT
>Ga0272446_1003191_pt1 | contig 21140 bp, 19 predicted proteins | sample YNPCB0061_FD_194587 | JGI IMG/M metagenome (GOLD analysis project Ga0272446, IMG submission 194587) | Hot spring microbial mat communities from Yellowstone National Park, WY, United States - YNP-CB-006-1 | ecosystem: Environmental > Aquatic > Thermal springs > Hot (42-90C) > Sediment | place...
ACCGGGTGGCTTGCCGTGGATAAGTCGAATACCCCCTCGACTTATCCACCGCGCCACCCTTTGCCCACAGCCGCCTCGGCTGAAACCAAGTTTGAAATAGTTCCATCAAAACCAACATACAAGGGCCATAATGGGATACAGAAGTAGTCAATCCCGCACGAAGGCACACCATGACCCACCTCAGCAAGCAAGACCTGCAGCACATCCGTGATGCCCTGCAAACGCGCCGCGAAGCCCTGCTGGCACAAATGCGCGAGGCCCTGGAGCAAAGCGGCCAGACGCAATTTACCGAGATACTGGGACGCTCCTCGGGCGACAGTTCCGACGAGGCCCTGGCCGTCACCCTGGGTGACCTCTCCGCCGCCCGGCTGGATCACGAGCTGCGCCAGCTCAAGGCGCTGGAGGCCGCTACGAAGCGCATCGACAGCGAGGACTTCGGCCTCTGCGAGGACTGCGGCGCTGCCATTCCCGCCGCCCGCCTGGTGGCCAACCCGGCCGCCACCCGGTGCACCGCCTGCCAATCCCTGCACGAAAAAACCTACTCCGGCCAGGAGCACGGCTCCCTGTAGAATCCCGCCCCCATCTGCCGGAAAGGCGGCGCGGCCGCCTTTTCTTTTCGCCTTGACTGCCTGCTCGTCACATGCCCCTGCTCATCCTGGACAAACTGGAACTGGCCTATGGCCACTGGCCCCTGCTGGACGGCGCCAGCCTGGTGGTGGACAAGGGCGACCGCATCGGTCTCATCGGCCGCAACGGCACGGGCAAGTCCAGCCTGTTGAAGGTGGCGGCGCGTCTCGTGCACCCGGACGCCGGCGAGGTCTGGCACCAGCCGGGCCTGCGCCTGGGCTATGTGCCTCAGGAGCCGGATTTCGAGCCGGGCCACACGGTGTTCGACGCCGTGGCGCAAGGCGTGGGGGCAGCCCGCCGCCTGCTCACGGCCTATCACGATGTCGCCCACCGCGTGGCCCAGGATGCCAGCCTGATGGCGGAGTTGGACCGCCTCACTCATGAGCTGGAGGCCCGGGACGCCTGGCGGCTCCACAGCCGGGTGGAAGAGACCCTGCAACGCCTGGACCTGCCGGCGGATGCGCGGGTGGACACCCTGTCCGGCGGCCAGAAGAAGCGGGTGGCCCTGGCCCGGGCCCTGGTGGCGGAGCCGGAACTGCTGCTGCTGGACGAGCCCACCAACCACCTGGATTTCGAGGCCATCGCCTGGCTGGAGGAACTGCTCAACGCCTTCAACGGCGCCCTGCTGTTCATCACCCACGACCGCCGCTTCCTGGACAACGTGGCCAACCGCATCGCCGAACTGGACCGGGGTCTGCTGCGTGAATACAGCGGCAACTACGCCGCCTACCAGGCCAGGAAGGCGCAACAGCTGGAAGTGGAAGCGCAACAGAACAGGAAATTCGACAAGTTCTGGAAGCAGGAGGAGGTGTGGATCCGCAAGGGCATCGAGGCCCGCCGCACCCGCAACGAGGGCCGGGTGCGGCGCCTGGAACAACTGCGCCGGGACCGGGCCGCCCGCCAGGCCCGCATGGGTCAGGTGGGCTTTGCCCTGGACGCGGGGGAACGCTCCGGCAAGCGGGTGGCGGAGCTGGAGCACGTGAGCCACGGCTATGCCAACAAGCCCCTCATCAAGGACTTCTCCACCCGCATCCTGCGGGGCGACAAGCTGGGCCTCATCGGCCCCAACGGCTGCGGCAAGACCACCCTCATCCGCCTGATCCTGGGGGAGCTGAAGCCGGACCAGGGCCGGGTGCGCACCGGCACCAACCTGCAAGTCGCCTACTTCGACCAGTTCCGCAACGTGCTGAACGAAGAGGCCACCCTCATGGACACCATCTCCCCCGGCTCCGACTATGTGGAGATCGGCGGCCAGAGGAAGCACGTCATCGGCTATCTGGAGGAATTCCTCTTCCCGCCGGAGCGGGCCCGGGCCAAGGTTTCCGCGCTTTCTGGGGGTGAGCGCAACCGCCTGCTGCTGGCCCGGTTGTTCGCCCGTCCCGCCAACCTGCTGGTGCTGGACGAACCCACCAACGACCTGGACATCGACACCCTGGAACTGCTGGAACAACTGCTCCAGGACTACCCGGGCACCGTCATCCTGGTCTCCCACGACCGGGCTTTCCTGGACAACGTGGTGACCCAGAGCATCGTGTTCACCGGCGAGGGCCGCTTGCTGGAACTGCCGGGGGGCTACGAGGACTGGCTGGCCTGTCGGCCACGGTTGCTGGCGGAGGCCGCATCCGCTGCCAAGCCGGCGGCTGCTTCCAAGCCTGCTGTGCCAGCAGCGCCCAAGGCGAAGAAGGCGGGGCTCAGTTACAAGGAGCAGAAGGAGCTGGAAGCGCTGCCCGGGCAGATCGAGGCGTTGGAGGCCGAGCAAGCGGACATCGCTGCACAGATGGCTGACCCGGCGGTGTATGCGGACCATGTTCGTGCCGCTGCATTGCATGGGCGGGCGGCGCAGATCGAGGAGGCGTTGCTGGAGCTGCTGGCGCGGTGGGAGGCGTTGGAAGAGAAGGCCGCGGGTTAGTATCAGCCCCCGCAAGCGGGGAAGCGACTAAAGAAGTGCTGAATAACTCCCCTCCCCCTCGAGGGGAGGGGTGGGGGAGAGGGAGGGTGTCCGAGAAAAATCAATCCGTTGCCCTCTCCCTACCCTCTCCCCGCGGGAGAGGGGGAAATAAATCAGCGTTTCCCTAACGCCCATGCCAATACCGCCGCGCTGTTTCCCGCGCGGTCTCCACCACCAAGTCCCCCTCCCCCATCACCACGGAAACCGCCCCCGCCCGGTCCGTCCGCAGCACCGGAATCCCCATCCCCCGATACCGCGCCAGCACCTCGGCATGAGGATGCCCATAGCGGTTGCGATGCCCCACGGGGATCACCGCCAGCCGGGGCCGCACCGCCGCCAGGAACTCGGGCGTGGAAGACGTCTTGCTGCCATGGTGGGGCACCACCAGCACATCCACCGGCCCCAACACGCCCCGTTCCGCCAGGTTCATCTCCGACAACCGCTCGATGTCCGCCGCCAGCAGGGCGCTCTTCCCGCCCGCCTCCACACGGATCACGCAGCCCCGGTCGTTGTCGCCGTACCCGCCCATGGCGTACTGGTGTTCAGGCGGATGCAACACCTGGAACCGCACCCCGTCCCACGCCCAGCTTTGCCCGGCACGACAGGTCAGGGCATCGGGGCGTGAGGCCAGGATGCCCTGACCCACCTCCCCCAGGCTTGCAGGGGCCTGGCCGGCCAGGGGCGTCAAAAACCAGCCGGGTGTATGGCTCTTCAACAGGCTAGCCACGCCGCCGCTGTGGTCCAGGTCGTCATGGGTGAGCACCAGGCCGTCCAGGCGGTTGATGCCCAGGGACCAGAGGAAAGGCGCGACGATGCGCTCGCCCGCATCCTGCCCCGAGGCGAAGCGGGGGCCGCCATCCACCACCAGGGCATGGCGGGCGGTGCGCACCAGGATGGCCTCCCCCTGGCCCACATCCAGCACCGTGATCCAGGCCTCACCCTGGACGGGCGCCGGCAGGCGGGGAAAGAACAGGGGCAGACACAGCACCAGGCCCAGCCAACGGGCGGGAAAACCCCGAGGCAGCAGCAGCACCGCCGCCCCCAGCACGGCAAAGATGAGGGCGAGGGGGCCTGGTGCGGCGGCGTGCAGCACAGGCTGGGGCAGGGCCGCAAGCCAGTGCAGGCAGACCATCACCCCCCACACCACGGCGTGGGCCAGATGGGCCAGCACATCCCAGGGCACCGCCGCCGCCAATAAGGATAGGGGCACGGCCACCAGGCTGATGGCGGGAATGGCCACGGCGTTGGCCAGGGGCGACACCAATGAGACTTCATGGAACAGGGCCAGCAGCAAAGGCGTGAGGCCCAGGGTGACAGCCCACTGGGCCCCAACCCAGTCGCGCCAGGCGGGCTGAGACCCCAGGCGCCCGGCCCCGGCCCAGAGCAGCGCCGCCACGGCGCCGAAGGACAACCAGAAGCCCGGGGCCAGGGCAGCCCAGGGGTCCAGGAGCACCACCGCCAGCAGGGCTGCCGCCAGCAGGCGGTCGGGACTGGGGCGGCGGTCCAGCCAGGCGACGGCGGCAGCCCCCGCCAGCATGGCCAGGGTGCGTTGGGCGGGAATGCCAAAGCCCGCCAGCAGGGTATAAGCCGCGGCGGCCAGCAGGCCCAGGGCAATACCGGCCCGCTGGGCGGGCAGCCTCAGGTTCAGTTGTGGCATGCGCCGCCAGATCCGGCGCACCAAGGCATAAACCAGGGCCGAGAACAGGGTGATATGCAGGCCGGACACGGAAAACAGGTGGGAGGTCCCCGTCTGGCGGAACAGGGTCCATTGGGCCGACGGGATGGCGTCCTGGTCCCCCACCGCCAGGGCCGTCACCACGCCGGCGTAGGGCGCATCCCCCAGGGCCTGGCGCAGGTGGCTCCGCACCCATTCACGGGCCCGGTCCACCACAGCCAGGGCCGTGCCATCGCAGCCGGCCGCTGCCACGGGCAGGTCCCGCACCGAGCCGGTGGCGCGGATGCCCCGTTCCAGCAGCCAGGCCTCGTAGTCGAAGCCCCCCGGATTGAGGTTGCCGTGGGGGCGGTGCAGGCGGGCGGTGAGGTGGATGCAATCGCCGCCGGACAAGGCAGGCGGCGGATCGTCGCCGTAGGCATGCCAGCCCAGGCGCACCCGATCCGGCGGCCTGGCACCGGGGGTGGTGGCGAATTGCACCGCCAGGATGAAGTCGAGACCCTGGGGGGTGCGTTCCGGCAGGCCCGCGACCCGCCCCACCAGGACCATATCGCGCCCATCCCACTGCGGATCAAGTACCTGGGCGAGACGCAGATCGGCCCGCCAGGCGGCATAGAAGAAGCCCGACAGCAGGGCCAAGGCGAGGATGGTGGCGTGGCGCATCCACATTAAGGGTGGCGGCCGGACCCAGCCCAACGACACCCCCCCCGCCAGGGGAAGTATCAGGGCCCAGGCGAGGGGCGGCAGCCCGGACCGGGTCTGGAGCCAGGCGCAGCCGGCGGCGAAGGCAAGGATGGCCAGTCGCAGCAATTACGCCGCCTGGTGACGTGATGGAGCCCGGCCGCCCCGGCACCGTACCAGGTGACCGTTCATGCCGTTTTCTTGCAGGATCAATACAATCCCTCCCATGCCACGCAAATACTTTCGCAAATACTTTCACAAGTACCTGCCGGACCACGCCACGGTGCGGGAACACCGCCACCTGCGCTGGGCCCGGCCTTTTCTGAAGCACCCCAACCTGTGGCACCTGAACCGGCACTCCGTGGCGGGGGGCGTGGCGGCGGGCATGATCGGCGGCCTGATCCCCGGCCCCGTGCAGATGCTCACCGCGGCTATCCTGGCCATCATTTTTCGTGTGAACCTCCCCGTGGCCGTGGCCACCACCCTGCTCACCAACCCCTTCACCTGGCCTTTTATTTTCGTGGCAGCCTACGAGATCGGCCACCTGGTCCTGGGCGGCAACGGCGGCGCCATGACGGAATTCAATTTTGACTGGGGCCGGCAACCCTGGACCGAGTTTTTCCCCGAATTCTGGCGCTGGATGCTGAGCCTTGGCGAGACCTTCCTCGTCGGCAACCTGATCCTGGCCATCGCCCTGGCAGTGCTGGGTTACCTCGCCGTGCAACTGGGCTGGCGGCTGTATCTGCTGGCCTATCTGAGGCGGCGCAAGCTCCGCTCCAGGCGCGGCTGATCCCATTGCCCCCTCTCCCGCGGAGAGACGGTGGGGAGAGGGTAACTGATTGATTTTTCTCGGACACCCTCCCTCTCCCCCACCCCTCCCCCCGAGGGGGAGGGGCGTTATTCAGCACTTCATTAAATGTCCGTCTTCCAGGCGCAAGGTGCGGCCCAGACGGGCGGCCAGGTCCGGGTCGTGGGTCACCACCAGGAAGGCGGTGTGATGGCGCTCGGACAAGGCCATGAGCAGTTCCTGGATGCGGGCGGCGGTATGCCGGTCCAGGTTGCCCGTGGGCTCGTCCATGAGCACACAGGCGGGTCGGGTCACCAGGGCGCGGGCGATGGCGGCCCGCTGGCGCTCGCCGCCGGACAACTCGCCGGGACGGTGATGCAGGCGGTGGCCCAGGCCCACTTCCTCCAGCCAGTGGCCCGCCTCCGCCAGGGCGCTCTTGCGGTCCTGGCGGCGGATGAGCAGGGGCATGGCCACGTTCTCCGCAGCGGTGAATTCCGGCAGCAGGTGATGGAACTGGTAGACGAAGCCCAGGGCCCGGTTGCGCAGGCGGCCCCGGGCGGTTTCCGACAGGGACCAGAGGTCCTCCCCCGCCACCCGCACTTCGCCGCCGTCGGGCTTGTCCAAGCCCCCCAACACGTGCAGCAGGGTGCTCTTGCCGGCCCCGGAGGCCCCCATGACGGCGATGTGCTCGCCGGGGGCCACGGCCAGGTCGATGCCCGCCAGGACGGGGACCTCCACGGACCCCTGCCAGTAGCTCTTCCTCAGGCCGGCGCAGGCCAGAACGGCGGTGCGGTCACTCATAGCGCAGGGCCTCCGCCGGCTGCACGTTGGCCGCCCGCCAACTGGGATACAGGGTGGCCAGGAAGGCCAGGGCCAGGGCCACGCCGCCGATGGTCCAGACATCGCCCCAGTTGAGCCTGGAGGGCAGCTTGGAGATGTAATAAACGTCGGCGGGGAACAGGTCCATACCCACGGCCCCCTCGATCCAGGGCACCACGGTCTCCACGTTGAGGGCCAGCAGCACCCCGGCGACGATGCCCAGCACGGTGCCGATGACGCCGATGAGGCTGCCCTGGACCATGAAGATGGCCATGATGCTTTTCGGGCTGGCCCCCAGGGTGCGCAGGATGGCGATGTCCGCCTGCTTGTCGGTGACCGCCATGACCAGGGTGGAGACGATGTTGAAGGCAGCCACGGCGACGATGAGGGAGAGGATGATGAACATCATGCGTTTCTCGATCTGCACCGCCTGGAAGAAGTTCTGGTGGCTCCTGGTCCAGTCGGACAGGTAGTAGTCACCCTGGAGGGTGCGGGCCAGCTCCCGGGTCACCCAGGGCGCCCGCTCCATGTCCGCCAGCTTCACCCGCAGGCCCGAGACGTCCTCGCCCATGCGGTAGAGCTTTTGGGCATCGGCCAGGTGCATGAGGGCCAGACCGGCATCGTATTCGTACATGCCCATGCGGAAGATGCCCACCACCGTGAACTGCTTGATGCGGGGCACCATGCCGGCAGGCGTGACCACCCCCTGGGGGGCGATGACCACCACCTTGTCCCCTTGCGCCACCCCCAGGGCCCGGGCCAGGTCCGCCCCCAGGATGAGGCCCCATTCACCGGGCTTCAGGTCTGTCAGTTCGCCCACGATCATCTTCTCGGCAAACTGCGCCACCTTGCCCTCCTCCTCCGGCAGCAGACCCCGCACCAGGCTGCCCTTGGTCTCGCTGCCCGCGCTCAGCAGGGCCTGGGCATTGATGTAGGGGGCGCTGCCGCGCACCTCCGGGTGCCTGGCCACTTCCCGGGCCAGGGCGGGCCAGTTCGCCAGACGCCCCTCCCCGCCGGTGATCTCCATGTGGGACGCCACCCCCAGGATGCGGGTACGCAGTTCCTCCTGAAACCCGTTCATCACCGAGAGCACCACGATGAGGGCCATGATGCCCAGGGCGATGCCCGCCATGGAGGTCATGGAAATGAAGGAGATGAAATGGTTGCGGCGCTTGGCGCGGGTGTAGCGCAGGCCGATGCGGAGTTCGTAGGGCAGCAAACTGGAGGCCTTTAGTCTTGAATTGGTGTTCACTCGCCCAGCAGATGGGCGGCCACCTGGCGTCGGTGGGCGGCGCGGCGGTGTTCGAACAGGTAGATGCCCTGCCAGGTGCCCAGCACCATGGCGCCGGCCTGGACGGGAATGGACAGATGAGTCTGGGTCAGGGCCGCGCGCACATGCGCCGGCATGTCGTCGGGACCTTCCATGGTGTGGCGGTAAAGGGGATCGTTCTCCGGCACCAGCCGGGCCAGAAAGCGTTCCAGGTCCGCCTGTACGTCCGGGTCCGCATTCTCCTGCACTACCAGGCTGGCGGAGGTATGGCGCACGAACAGGGTCAACAACCCGTCCCGAACACCCTGATTGCCCACCCAGCGGATGGTCTCGGCGGTGAAGTCATACAGGCCCTTGCCTTCGGTGGGGATGTGGAATGTGGTGTGAAATTGCCGCATGCCCGAATTCTAAGGGCAAAAAAATGACCGACCGGAAAGTTGCCTTTCCAGGCCGGCCCAATGATCGCTACTGCTGATCGCTGCTAGGAGACACGGATGAGAGTCAGGTTTTCTCAACAAGTTCCCGATAGGCATGCCAGGTGGCATGGCCCAGGATGGGGAAGACCACCGCCAGGCCGACGAACCAGGTGGCGAAGCCCACTACCATCAGGCCGGCGATCAATCCGGACCACAGGACCATGGCTGCCGGGTTATCGCGCACCACGCGCAGGCTGGCCATCATGGCGGTCACCGTGTCCACGCGTCGGTCCAGCATCATGGGCAGCGAGACCACGCTCAGGGAGAACACCAGGGCCGCCAGCAGGGCACCCGCTGCCGCGTAGACGGCGACGAAGACCCATCGCTCGGCGGTGAACAGGTCCATCAGGCTGAAGTAGTCGCCGCCGATGAAGTCCCCTTTCATGAACAGGGCCACCAGGATGGCGGAAAGCCGTTCCCAAGCGCTGAGGGTAAAGACCAGGAACAAGGCATACAGACCGATGGATGCCCCATTGCGGCGCACCAGGTGAAACAGCCGGCGGCCATCCCGGGGACGCTGGTGTTGTGCCAAGCTGCGGGACAGATAGTAAAAAACCAGTGCCAAAAAAGGCGACACCAGCATGAAGCCCGTGGTGAGGGTCAGACTGAGGTGAGACAACCGCCAGCCCCAGTTCACCAGTCCCCAGCCCAGCACAGCAAAAAGCACCCCAAAACTCAGGGAAGTGAACCAGGTTCGGGAAAAGTCACGCCAGCCCAGGCGCAACCATGCGAAGGGGCGGCCCGCTGCCACATGGCGTACCGCCGGCAGGTCGATGCGATGGACTTCCGCTTTGATGCCAACCATGCTCATGTCTCTCTCCTTCTCAACAGTGGTCTGGGGGAATACAGCTTTTATGACCCCACGTCCGCGCAAAGATTCCCGACCATTTTTATTGGGTATAGTCCGCCAAATTCTTCCCGCAAAGCCCCATGCGCCATCTGCAACTTATCCTTCAAGTCCCCCATGGAACCCAGGCCGATGCCTTATCCAGGCTAGCCGGCCTGGGCAGACTGCAAAGCAGGGGACGCCCCCTGCCCACCCCAGCCTGCGCCAGCGAGGCCTATTGCCTGGCCCTGGGGATCAACCGGCAGCAGGATTGGCCCATCGCCCCCTTCACCGCCCGGGCGTCGGGCCTGGAGGTGGGGGATGCCTATTGGCTGCGGCTGGATCCGGTGTATCTGGATGTGGGCATGCAGGGGCCGTTTCTGCGGGGCGGCCTGGCCTTGGAGGCCCATGAGGAGGTCCTCCTCCTGGACATCGTCCAGCCCATCCTGGCGCGGGGCGGTCTACAGGCCTTCCCCGGCCCCGGGGGGGTCATCCATGTCCGCTGCGCCACGCCGCCCCGCCTGGCCACCACCCCCTTGGACCAGGTGGATGGCCGCCAGCCCACACGCTTCCTGCCCACGGGGGGAGATGCACCCGCCTGGAGCCGCCTGCTGCATGAACTGCAGATGAGCCTGCACGAACATCCGCTCAACCAGGCCCGCCGGTCCAGGGGCCAGCCCCCCGTCAACAGCTTTTGGCCATGGGGCGGCGGCCGCTTCGCGCCGCCGCCCCGGCACCCGGATGCCATCTGGGGGACACAGCCCCTCCTGGAACAGTTGGCCACGGCCCTGGCCATACCCATCCATCCCTGTCCTGTGGAACTGGGCCCGGTGCTGCGCGAAAAAATATCCGCTGGCCTGGCGCTGGTCCCCATGGCGTTCACCGGGCCAGGACAGGTGGATGAAACCTGGGACACGGCCTGGTTACGCCCGCTTGCCTCAGCCTTGCGCTGGACGCGCCTGGCCTCGGCCAGGATCTGCATTCCCGGAGCGGGAGGGGGGATGTGGGACTTGAGCCCCCGGGACCTCTGGCGCGTCTGGCAGTGAGGCAGGCTACCTGGGAACGGATACCTGCCACATACGCGCGGCAATGAGGGCCTGACGGTGCAGCAGGCCCCGGGCGGCCCGATGGGTCTCGTAGTAACGGGGGTTGGGGATCATGGCAGCCAGGTGGGCGGCCTGGCCGGGGCCCAGCCCCGCGGCCGAGGTCTTGAAGTAACGCCGGGCAGCAGCCTCTGCGCCGTAGATGCCGTTGCCCCATTCAATGACGTTCAGGTACACCTCCAGGATGCGGCGCTTGCTCCACAACTGCTCGATCATCACGGTGATGACGGCCTCCTGGGCCTTGCGCAAAGGGTTCTTGGAGGGGGAGAGGAACAGGTTCTTCGCCAGCTGCTGGCTGATGGTGGAACCGCCGACGGCGAAACGGCCCTTCTTGAGGTTTTTCTGAACCGCCATTTCCAGGGCCTCCCAATCGAAACCTTCATGCTCCAGGAAGCGGCTGTCCTCGGCGGCGACCACGGCGCGCTTGAGATGCACGGAAATGCGTCCGTAATCCACCCATTTGTGGCGCAGTTCGGCATCCGGCCCCTTTTTTTCCTGCAACCGCGCCAGCCCGGCTTCCATGAAAGCCGTGTTGGAGGGGTTGAAATGCGTCCACCACAACACGCCCGCGAGATACCCGATCTGGACATACAGAAGGAGCACCAGGACCACCAGCCCCCAGCGCCAAAGGCTTCGCCGGCGAGGACCACGCGGGTTGCGCGCCATCAGCCGCCCCGCAGCGCCTCGATCACGGGGGCTGTCTGCGGACGCACGCCCCGCCACAGCAGAAAGGACTCCGCCGCCTGTTCCACCAGCATGCCCAGACCGTCCGCCACCCGGGCGCCCCGGGCGCGGGCAAAGGTCATGAAGGGGGTTTCCCGGCCGTACATCATGTCGTAGGCCCAGGCATCGGGAGCGAACACCTCATCCGGCAGGGGGGGCAGGTCCCCGGCCAGGCTGGCGGCCGTGGCGTTGATGACGCCATCGAAACGCTTTCCGTCCAGACTTTCATAGCCTCCACCCGCCAGACAGGCCGCGTCGGGAAAGCGCCGGACCAGTTCCTCCGCCTTGGCCACCGTGCGGTTGACGATGAACAGCTCCGCCGGTCCTTCCGCCAGCAGGGGCAACACCACGCCCCGGGCCGCCCCGCCCGCCCCCATGAGCAGAATGCGCCTGCCTTGCAGTTCCCAGCCCAGATTGTGGGTCAGATCCCGCACCAACCCCACCCCGTCCGTGTTGTCCCCCAGCGTTTCGCCCTCCCTGAAAGACAGGGTGTTCACCGCGCCCGCCGCCTCGGCGCGGGCCGTGCGGCGATGCGCCAAGACGAAGGCCTGCTCCTTGAAGGGCACCGTGACGTTGGCGCCCGCACCGCCGTGGGCCTGAAAAGCCTCCACCACTGCCCCAAACCCGTCCAGAGGCGCCAGCACGGCCACGTAATCCATATCCTGCCCGGTCTGGCGGGCGAAAGCGGCATGGATGGCCGGGGACTTGGAGTGGGCAATGGGGTTGCCGAAAACGGCGTAATGGTCAGTCATGTCGAATACAGGTTGCTGGGGCGGCGAAATTGTAGTGGCCACCCAGCTCGGTTACGAGGCACATCTTGGCACTGTTTCAGTGCATAAGGCACCAATATGGTGCCGGCAATTGTCCATACATTGCACAATGCCCTTGTGGCACAATGGTTCACTCGGCTTTCGGGCATGGCATGGAAGCTGCTAAAGCCAGGTCATGGAGAGGTACGCATCCGTAGTCGTTGCAGATTTTTTCGTTCATTCGTTCATTCGTTCATTGTGTCCATTAAGGAGTTTGTGAAATGTCGGTCGCCGATGTGATGAAGATGGTCCAGGAAAACGACGTCAAGTTCGTCGATTTCCGCTTTACCGATACCCGCGGCAAGGAGCAGCACGTCACCGTTCCCGTGTCCGCCTTCAGCGAGGACAAGTTCACCGAGGGCCACGCCTTCGACGGCTCCTCCATCGCCGGCTGGAAGGGCATCCAGGCCTCCGACATGCTACTGATGCCGGACCCGGCCACCGCCAACATCGACCCTTTCTTCGACGAGCCCACCCTGATCCTGACCTGCGACGTCATCGAACCCGACACCGGCAAGGGCTACGACCGGGACCCCCGCTCCATCGCCAAGCGCGCCGAGGCCTACCTGAAATCCACCGGCATCGGCGACACCGCCTACTTCGGCCCGGAACCCGAATTCTTCATCTTCGACTCCGTCACCTGGGGTGACGACATGTCCGGCTGCCACGTGAAAATCCGCTCCGAAGAGGCCGCCTGGTCCTCCGGCGAGCAGACTGAAGCGGGCAACATCGGCCACCGTCCCAAGGTGAAGGGCGGCTACTTCCCCGTCCCCCCCATCGACAGCCTGCAGGACATCCGCTCCGCCATGTGCCTGGCCCTGGAAGAAATGGGCGTGCCCGTGGAAGTCCATCACCACGAAGTGGCCACCGCCGGCCAGTGTGAGATCGGCACCAAGTTCTCCACCTTGGTGCAGCGCGCCGACTGGACTCAGATCCTGAAATACGTGGTCCACAACGTGGCCCACCAGTACGGCAAGACCGCCACCTTCATGCCCAAGCCCATCGTCGGCGACAACGGCTCCGGCATGCACTGCCACCAGTCCATCTGGAAGGATGGCAAGAACCTGTTCGCGGGCAACGGCTATGCCGGTCTGTCCGAACTGGCCCTGTACTACATCGGCGGCATCATCAAGCACGCCAAGGCCCTGAATGCCATCACCAACCCCGGCACCAACTCCTACAAGCGCCTGGTGCCCGGCTTCGAGGCCCCGGTGATGCTGGCCTACTCCGCCCGCAACCGTTCCGCCTCCATCCGTATCCCCCACGTGGCGTCCGACAAGGCCCGCCGTATCGAGGTGCGCTTCCCCGACCCCATCGCCAACCCCTACATGGCCTTTGCCGCCATGATGATGGCCGGTCTGGATGGCATCCAGAACAAGATCCACCCGGGCGATCCCGCCACCAAGAACCTGTATGACCTGGAGCCAGAAGAAGAAGCCAAGATCCCCACCGTCTGCCACAGCCTGGATCAGGCCCTGGCCGAGCTGGACAAGGATCGCGCCTTCCTGACCAAGGGCGGCGTGTTCAGCGACGAGTTCATCGACGCCTACATCGAGCTGAAGATGGAAGAAGTCACGCGCATGCGCATGACCACCCATCCCATCGAGTTCGACATGTACTACAGCGTGTAATCCGACTTGGCCACGGGTCGATAAAGTTTCCAACGAAACTGTCGATAAAGAGGGCGGGGACACCCCCGCCCTCTTTTCATTTGGGAGGGACAATTACCCTAAAAACCTCAGTTGACCGCTGGGTGGCCATTGAGAAGGTGCATGGATTGTGACGTTTGTGGCTGTGTTCACACTCACCCAGAAGGTGAGCCCGCTACGCGCCCGCTTTCCGGCCCAGGCAGGCGCCTGGCTTTGTCGCTCCTCCTTGCAGGGAACGACCCTGCGGCGTCGTCGCTTCGCGCCAGACACCCGCCTGGTCCGGCCTTCGGACGCGTTCAACTGAGGTTTTTAGGATTACTCGGCAGGAGACATCCATGCGGTTTCTGAACGACCTGAAGATCGGCACCCGGCTCATTGTCCTCACGATCATCACTTCCGCCCTATTATTGCTGGTCGGCCTCTCCGGCATCTGGGGCATGCACCAAAGTAGTCAGGCCCTGGCCCGCGTCTATGACCGGCACCTGCTCTCCATCAATCAGTTGCAAAAGGTCCGGGTCGCCCAGTTCCAGATCCGCAACGACATTTTCAAGGCCCGCCTGTCCGGCGACAGCTTCGCGGCCCAGGAGATATTCGACCAGGTGGATAAGCGCATCCGCACCATCAGCGAATCCCTGGAGTCCTATCAAAAGCAAGACCTCTCCAAGGAAGAAAAGGCCCTACTGGAAACCTACATGGCGGCACGCCTGAAATTCGGCGTTGACGGCATCGGCAAGATGCGTGACCTGCTCAATGCCGAGGACTTCGAGGGCGCCGACACCCACAGCAAGGAGGTCATGGATCCCACCTTCGCCCAGGCCCAGGCCGCCGTCGACGCCCTGATCGACCACCTCACCGGCGAAGCAGGCGCCTATCGCGAAAAAACCGAGAACCTGGCCAAGATTCTCAACACCACGGCCATCGCCATCGTCATCATCGGCTTGGTCCTGGCCATCGCCCTGGGCCTGGTCATCCGCCTGTCCATCGTGCATGGCGCCATGCATCTGGAAACCGCGGCCACCCGTCTGGCCCAGGGTGACCTGACCAGCAATGTGCAGCTTCCCGGCCGCGACGAGCTGGCCCAGGTGGCCAGCGCCTTCAACCGCATGTCCCAGGAATTCGCCCAGATCGTGGGCGATATCAGGCACGCGGCGGAGGAGGTGAGCAACGCGGCGGCCCACACCAACCAGAACAACCAGCAGGTCGCGACAGCCTCCACCCGCCAGGAACAATGCGCCCAGAACGCCAGTGCCGCGGCGGCCTCCCTGGCCATGACCCTGTCGGAAGTGGGGAGCAGCATTGCCGACATGGTGCGTCTGGCGGACCAGGCCAGCGACCTGGCCCGCACAGGCCAGAAGGTCATCGGCGAGGCGGCCACGGATATCGAAGCCATCTCCCAGTCCGTCAACCAGACGTCCAGCGTCATCACTTCCCTGGGCAGCCATTCCGACGTCATCGGCAACATCGTTGGCGTCATCAAGGACATCGCGGACCAGACCAACCTGCTGGCCCTGAATGCTGCCATCGAGGCCGCCCGGGCCGGCGAACAGGGCCGGGGTTTCGCCGTGGTGGCGGATGAAGTGCGCAAGCTGGCGGAGCGTACCGCCCGCGCCACCGATGAAATCTCCTCCACCATCCAGACTATCCAGAGCGAAACCGCGCATGCGGTGCAGACCATGGAATCCGCCCAGCGGGATGTCACCCAGGGCGTGGAAAAGGCCAGGCAGGGAGATCAGGCCATTGCCGACATCTATCAGGCCGTGGCCACCCTGACAGGACAAATCCACGCCATCGACGGCATCCGCGTGCGTCAGGACGAGGCCAGCCGGGAAATCTCCCACCGGGTGCAGGAAATTCTCAGCATGGCGGCAGACAACCGTGCGACGGCGGAGAACTCCGCGGCCGCCGCCAGCGCCTTGACCAGTCTGTCCGAGCGTCTGACCACGGCCGTGAGCCGTTTCCGTCTGGGAACCTGAGGTCGTAACCCCGGGTCGCATCGGTCGTGCCCCTATAATCTCGCTTGAATGGACACGACCATCCGCACGTTCCGCTTCCGCGCCCTCTTCGCGCCCCAGCCAACATTTCCGTCCGCCATGGTGGTCGGCGCGGTCTTTGTTTGTCTTGCATGGTCCGACTCCAGCCGGGCGGAAATCTACAAATTCGTGGATGACAATGGTTTCGTCACCTATACCAACATGCCTCGTCCGGGCGCAAAACCCGAGCTGGTCATTCCCGACATCGGCCCGACGTCCCAACGAGACACCCCCACCACGACAAACCGGAAATCCAGCCCCCGTTCCTCCGGCACGCCGGCCTATTTCCCGCGCGTGGATACCGGCACCCAGCGCAAGCGGGACGACATGCGCCGCCTGTTGCTGGAAGAGGAACTGCGCAGCGAACAGCGCAATCTGGACGCCGCCCGATCCGCCGCCGCCATGGGCAGCCGGCAACCCGGCACGGACTTGAAAAAATTGCTGGACACCGTGCGCCTGCATGAGAAGAACATCGAGATGCTGAACAAGGAGCTTTCCCACATCCGCTGATGTTCACCCCGGGCTCCGGCACCCCCGCCTGTTAAAATCCGCCTCCCCGTCAACCCCTTACACCATCATGCGGATTTCCCAATTCTTTCTCTCCACTTCCAAGGAAGCCCCCGCCGAGGCGGAGCTCATCAGCCACCAGCTGATGCTGCGCGCCGGCCTCATCAAGCGCTTGGGTTCCGGCCTTTACACCTGGATGCCCCTGGGCCTGCGCATCCTGCGCAAGGTGGAAGCCATCGTGCGGGAGGAGATGAACCAGGCCGGCGCCATCGAGCTGCTCATGCCTGCCGTGCAGCCCGCCGAGCTGTGGCAAGAATCAGGCCGCTGGGCCGTGTTCGGCCCCCAGATGCTGAAGATCAAGGATCGCCACGACCGGGATTTCTGCTTCGGCCCCACCCACGAAGAGGTCATCACCGACCTGGCGCGCAAGGAAATCCGCTCCTACCGCCAGCTGCCGGTGAACTTCTACCAGATACAGACCAAGTTCCGCGACGAGATCCGCCCCCGCTTCGGCGTCATGCGGGCGCGGGAATTCCTGATGAAGGACGCCTACTCCTTCCACGCCAGTGAAGAAAGCCTGGATGCCACCTACCGGGTCATGTATGACACCTACAGCCGCATCTTCACCCGCCTGGGCCTGAAGTTCCGCGCCGTGGCGGCGGACACTGGGGCCATCGGCGGTTCCGGCTCCCATGAGTTCCACGTGCTGGCGGACTCCGGCGAGGACGCCATCGCCTTCTGCCCCGATTCGGATTACGCCGCCAACGTGGAAATGGCCGAGGCCCTGGCCCCGGCGGGACCCCGTCCCGCCCCCGGCCAGACCATGGCCAAGGTGGCCACCCCCGGCCAACACAGTATCGAAGAGGTCGCCGCCTTCTTGGGTCTGCCCGCCGACCGGGTGGTGAAGACCCTGGTGGTGCGGGTGGAGAAAACGGAAGCCAACCCCACCGGACTGGTCGCCCTGCTGGTGCGGGGCGATCATCAACTCAACGAAGTGAAAGCCAGCAAGGTGCCAGGCGTGGGCATGGGCTTCGCATTCGCGGGCGAGTCGGAAATCCGCGCCGCCCTGGGGTGCGGCACTGGTTCCATCGGCCCCGTCGGCCTTGCCATTCCCGTCGTCGCCGACCGGGCCGTGGTGGCCATGGCGGACTTTGCCTGTGGTGCCAATGAGGATGGCTTCCACCTGACGGGCGTCAACTTCGGCCGGGACCTGCCCGAGCCCCAGGTGGCGGACATCCGCAACGTGGTGGTGGGCGACCCCAGCCCGGATGGTAAAGGCACGCTGGATCTGTGCCGGGGCATCGAGGTGGGCCACATCTTCAAACTGGGCACCAAGTACTCCCAGGCCCTGGACGCCAAGTTCCTGGACGAAAACGGCAAGGCCCAGATCATGATCATGGGCTGCTACGGCATCGGCGTGTCGCGGATCGTGGGCGCCGCCATCGAGCAGGGCTTTGATGAACGGGGCATCATCTTCCCCCAGGCCATCGCCCCCTTCGAACTGGCCATCGTCCCCTTGGGTCTCAAGCGCAGCGAGGCCGTACGGGAGGCCGCTGAGCATTTCTACAATCAGATGGTCGCCGCCGGCATCGACGTGGTGCTGGACGACCGGGACGAACGCCCTGGGGTCATGTTCGCCGATATGGAGCTCATCGGCGTGCCCCACCGGGTGGTCATCAGCGACCGGGGCCTGAAGGAGGAACAAATCGAGTACCAGGGCCGGAGGGATGCCGCAGGCATGAGGATTGCTCGAGCTGATGCAGTGAAGGTGATTCTGGAGAAGATCAAGGGATGTCGAAGCGTGGCTTGAAATGGTTCATCGCGATGCTGGCTTTCACGGCCGGCACCGCCTTTGCGGGCAAACAGCTGTACGAACCCCTCTCCGCCACTGTCCAGGCCCAGCTCAGCAAGGCCGTGGCCGATACTGCTGTCGAACGGGCGGCGTTCGCCGATTCTCCGACAGTTCGCCTGTGGCTGAGAGAGATGTCCAGCCGGCTCGCCCGCTATATCCCGGACCCGGAGTTTCGTCAGGATTTCCTCAACACCCTCCACTACGAAGCCGTGCGCGCCGGCTTGGACCCGGAACTCATGCTGGGCCTCATCGAGGTGGAAAGCGGCTTCAAGAAATATGCGGTCTCCAGTGCCGGGGCCCGGGGCTTCACCCAGGTGATGCCCTTCTGGGTCGATCTCATCGGCACCCGGGAGCAGAACCTGTTCCACCTGCGCACCAACCTGCGCTATGGCGCCACCATCCTGCGCCACTACATCGATATCGAGAACGGCAACCTGTTCCGGGCCCTGGGCCGCTACAACGGCAGCCTGGGCAAGGCGGAGTATCCAGAGATGGTCTATGCCGCCTGGCGCAATCACTGGACTTATGGACTGCCCCCCAAGGGCCGCGCCACAGCGGCCCACACGAAAGGCACATCCACGTATTGAGTGCCGACACGCCGGCATGACTGGCGTCGTGCCGCGTGCATGAGGGGAAATTGGGTGGGGCGATGGATGGGAATCGAACCCACGACACCTGGAGCCACAATCCAGTGCTCTACCAACTGAGCTACCACCGCCACCGGGAAACCTGGCCTGCCCGACAGGGATCGAACCTGTAACCCCCAGCTTAGAAGGCTGGTGCTCTATCCAATTGAGCTACGGGCAGAGTTCCTGCGGGCATTCGAGGATGTTTGCAGCCGGTAACGTTCTGGTCGGGGTGAGAGGATTCGAACCTCCGACATCTTGCTCCCAAAGCAAGCGCGCTACCGGGCTGCGCTACACCCCGAAGGCGCGGAAATATACCCGCCAGGCCCTGGAAAAGCAATGCCGATGACAGGATTGCTCCGCTAAAATTGGCGTTTTCCCGCCAATGCCCTACCGCCATGACCGCCCGCATCCTCGATGGCAAATCCATTGCCGACGCCCTGATCCAGGAAATCCAACGACAGGTCAGCGCAAGGCAGGCAGCGGGACAACGCATTCCTGGCCTGGCGGTCATCCTGCTGGGGGCGGACCCGGCCTCCAGCATCTATGTACGCAACAAGCGCCGGGCCTGCGACGCGGCTGGCGTGTTATCCATCTCCCACGATTTGCCCGCCAGCACATCCCAGGCGGAATTGCTGGCCCTCATCGGCCAGCTTAATGACGACCCCACCGTGGACGGCATCCTGGTGCAGGCGCCCCTGCCGGGACACATCGATGCTGAGACGGTGGTGGAGGCCATCCGCCCGGACAAGGATGTGGACGGCTTCCATCCCTACAACATCGGCCGCCTGGCCGTGCGCCTGCCCACTCTGCGTTCATGCACGCCCTATGGCGTCATGCGCCTGCTAGAAACCACCGGTGAGTCCCTGCGCGGCAAGCATGCGGTGGTGGTGGGGGCGTCCAACCACGTAGGCCGCCCCATGGCCCTGGAACTGCTGCTGGCGGGCTGCACAGTCACCGTGTGCCATTCCGCCACCCGGGACCTGGCCGGGCACGTAGCCCAGGGGGATATCGTCGTGGCCGCCGTGGGCAAGCCGGAGATGGTGAAGGGCGCCTGGATCAGGGAAGGTGCCCTGGTGGTGGACATCGGCATCAACCGTCTAGGTGACGGCCGCCTGGTGGGCGATGTGGAATTCGCCGTGGCCAGGGAACGCGCCGCCTGGATCACGCCCGTACCCGGCGGCGTGGGCCCCATGACCGTGGCCACCTTATTGCAGAACACCCTGGAAGCGGCGGCACGGCACCCGTAACGCCTGGCGGAAACAGCCCCGGCCCTCCGGCCCCCTCCCGCCAGCCTCACTCCCCGATCAACGCACGGATTTGCGCCAGGCCGGTGTTGGCCAGATCCGGCAACACGGCCACGGCTCCGGAGAAGTCGTGGTCCCGGGTGTAGTCGTTCACCGTCACCACCGTGCGCAGGCCGGCCCCCAGGGAAGCACGGATGCCGTTTTCGGAATCCTCGAAGGCCAGGCATTCCTCAGGCTTCAGCCCCAACTGCGCCATGGCCCAGACGTAGATGTCCGGCGCCGGCTTCTTGGCGGGCACGATGTCTCCGGCAGCGATCACGTCGAACCACTCGGGACCGTCCGCAGCCAGACTGTGACGCAACAGTTCCGTCACGTTCTCCGGCGTGGTGGTGGTGGCCACTCCCAGGATCAGGCCCGCATCCCGGGCTTCGGCCAGCAGGCGTTTCACGCCGGGACGCAGGGGTATACCGCCTTCCGCCAGCATGCGGGTGTAATGCCGGGTTTTCGACTTGTGCAACTCCACCACCAAATCTTCGAAATCGGCAGGCTTCACATAGTCAGGGCGAAACCGCTCCACGTAATACTTCATGCGCTCCTTGCCACCGGTCACCGCCAGGAGTTGGCCGTAGAGGCCCACATCCCAATCCCAGTCCAGGCCGTATTCCCGGAAGGCCGCGTTGAAGGCCGGACGGTGCCCGTCCCGCTCCGTATCCGCCAGGGTGCCGTCCACATCGAACAACAACGCTTTCAACATAAAAATCCTTTCTTTCAAAGGTTTGTGATTCCTGTGGGGGTGGGTAAACTTTCAGTCTGAGTTCAACGGACGTCTTCCATGCACGCCACCGCCGCACACAACCCGGAGTTTGACCGCCTGTTCGAAGGCACCCTCTATTCCCTGCTTTCCTGGGCCCAGTTGAGTGCCTTCTGGGAGCGTCTGGACCCAGCCGCCGGATGGTATCTCTACGCCGTGGGTGAGACCCGCCCGGAAGCCCCCGCTGACGCGGAACACGTCACCGCCTTCATTCAGCGCATCGACGAACTCCTGCGCAAGGAGCATCACGAGGACTACTGCGGCATCGTCTATGCCGACGACCTGCAGTCCCCCCGCATGATCAAGATCTACGACCCCAACAACCTGGGCACCTCCTGTGGTTCCAGCAAGCACCGCATCCTGCCCGGCTGGATCATGTCCCGCATGCCGCCGTCAGACCTGGATGGTCCCCAGTTCGTGCCCCAGAACCGCAAGCGCTGGTGGCAGGGCTTCATGGACTTCATTGGAGCAAGCTGAGCCGGCTTCATCCGCGCCGGCAATAAACCTAAAAACCTCAGTTGACCGCTTCATAGCCTTTGAGAAGTCGCATGAATCGTGACGTTTGTGGCTGTATTCACGCTCACCCGGAAGGTGAGCCCGCTACGCGCCCGCTTTCCGGCCCAGGCAGGCGCCTGGCTTTGTCGCTCCTCCTTGCAGGGAACGACCCTGCGGCGTCG
>Ga0272446_1003192_pt1 | contig 21139 bp, 18 predicted proteins | sample YNPCB0061_FD_194587 | JGI IMG/M metagenome (GOLD analysis project Ga0272446, IMG submission 194587) | Hot spring microbial mat communities from Yellowstone National Park, WY, United States - YNP-CB-006-1 | ecosystem: Environmental > Aquatic > Thermal springs > Hot (42-90C) > Sediment | place...
GATGGGGTGCCAACCCATGCCAGCAGGGGTTCGGAGGGGGTTCGACGGGGTGGTGACCCCAAGCCACCACGGGTTCGGAGGGGGTTCGACGGGGTGGTGACCCCAAGCCACCACGGGTTCGAAGGGGGTTCGACGGGGTGGCGACCCCAAGCCACCACGGGTTCGGAGGGGGTTCGACGGGGTGGCGAAGGATTCGAAAACGGATCCCAAGCGCCTCTTCGGCCGACCGCCGGGTGGAAGGCACACGTCTGCCTGCCGGGTTCAGCTTCACCTCCTGCCTGCCGGGGCTCTGCTTCACCTCCTGCCTGCCGGGTTCAGCTTCACCTCCTGCCTGCCGGGCTCTGCTTCACCTCCTGCCTGCCGGGGCTCCGCTTCACCTCCAGCCAGCCGGGGCCGTCGCCTTGACGTCGCCGACCGCCGGCCCATCGCGCTCCGCCTGCCAGACCGGCCGCTTTGCGCAACCAAGCCCGCCAGACGCACGCACGCCTGCCAACGTGGCACCTCTTATAGGTCAGAAAAAAACCCGCCACTTACCCGCGGCGCCCCGGCCGAAGCCGGACCGCCTGGACAATCCCAACCGTCCCATGTCCATCCTGTCAAACAGCGAGCCGGCGCTATGCGCACTCGCACCGGCACCCGGCCATCAAGCACCTCCTGTGCCAGTCCCGTCCCCCGCATTGACGAGTAGTTACGCGCGCACCCAGGTGGCGGCCGCCACCCCCAAACCCGCCCGACAACCCCCCCGCCTCGCAGTATTCCCCGGGCAAAACCACCGAAATGGCGAACCGCCACCCCTCCACGCATTCCGCCACCTCCGCCTCCCGCCCGCCTCCTCTCCGCCCTTCCGCTTCCTCAGCATCTCCGCATCATCATCCCGCACCTTCCGCTTGCCGCGCATCCCAAGCAACCGATGCCCGCCTGCCCTGTGCGCGCAGACGATGCAGTCGTCCAGCTCGTCGAGGAAACCGCGCCTGCTGCCGCGCCAACGGAACGGGGCGTCCGCGTGCGAGTCGGGTGTGGGCCGTGGCGCGTCAGGATGGGAGGATTGCCCCCATTGCTCTCCCCGCACGACACAGATCGACACCTCGAACACCCGATGATCGTCCGGCACAGCCGCAGCTCGACGCCTGCAACGGCGCCTGTCACCCCGCAACATCGGCGTCGACCCGTCCGCCTGCCCCTGGGACGCCGTGGTGCCGGCTGTTGCAACCGTCGGACTGTCTCGGTGCTTACCGCAAGCCCACCGTTGAGGCGTCGGCCTGGCGCCCCGACGGCGCAACAGCGCCGTCCGAGCCCGGGAGTCACGCCGCACTGCTTCCCTCACCCTGCCCCGGAGACAGGATCGCGTCCCCCAGGCGTTGCTCCAGCGTTGCCGCGGGTGTACGCGGCAAGGGCCGCCATGAACCCCTCGCCCGCCTGGGAGAACCCATCGCAAGACCTGCAGCACCTGCATATCCTGTCGATTCTGCACTACGTCAAGGCGGGTCTGCTCGGGCTGCTTGCCCTGCTTCCGCTCATCTACGTAGCCGTGGGCGTCGGCATGCTCAGCGGCGCATTCCCGGGCACAGCCTCCTCCCCTCCCCCGCCAGCCATCATGGGTTGGCTGTTCGTCGCCATCGGCGGCACCATCGTCGTCCTCGGCGAGTTGCTGGCGATCCTTATCGCCTCCGCCGGCTACCTCCTGTCCAGACGCCGTCACCGCATGTTCTGCATCGTCGTCGCTGCGGTGGAATGCCTGAGCATGCCCCTCGGCACCGTGCTCGGCGTGTTCACCATCCTCGTGCTGATGAGGCCCTCGGTCCAGGCCCTGTTCGAATCGGGCGCGCCGGGCACCGCTTGACTCGACGGTGGATCAACCGTCGTTCACTCGCCGATCACCTCGATGTCATCGACCATCCAGTAGCCGTCGAACTCCCCGACGTAGCGGAACAGGACGCGCACGGTGGACGCGCCCTGGACAGGCAGGTTGGGGATGGTGACTCGTTGCGGCGACACGTCTTGATAAGCACTCCACACCACTTCCGGCGTGCTGTTGCGCACGAAGATGACCTCCGCGTGGGACGCCGTCAGCATGGCGAAGGTGGTGTCGAACGAGATGGTTGCCTTGGTGGCGCCGTTGGCCGCAAGCGTTGGCGTGGCGAGCTTGTCGTTGCATTCCAGCCCGCTGTAAAGCAGCTTGGTCGTATCGATCAGGGCATAGTATCCAGTGCCCAGCGGGAAGGCCGCGTCGGGCACGTTCGACAGCACCCAGCCATCCACCAGGCTGTCGTCGAAGCACGCCCCGTAGATGGCATACGGGCCGTCCGGCCCGGGGGTGGGAAACGTGTCGAACGTCTCATGGTGCGCGAAGCCAGGACAAGGTGGACATGGTCCTCCGCAATCCACCTTCTGCTCGCCCTGGTTCTGGATGCCGTCGTCGCACGACGGGCGGGCCGGTTCATCGGCGGGCGCGTCTTGCAGCGGCATGCCCCCGGAGCCCGCCATGCCGCCCTCGGCGCCGGCGCCCCCCGTCCCCGTTCCGGCGGTTCCGCCTTCTCCACCGGCGCCCCCCATGCCCGCGGAGGCGTCAGCCCCCGACTCGTTCGCATGATACCGGTCGAAGTCCAGGTCCATCACGAGGACACAGCCGGTCGCAAGCACGCACGAACCGGCGGCCGCCAGAAGGGCGGGAGTGTGTCGTGCAGCTCGCAGCCAAGGGGAGGACATCGTGGTCACAAGGACTCCTTGCAGGATCGTGCCATGTTCTGCCCGGTCGCGTCGAGCATTTGCGCTCCGCGCGGTGCAGGCAGGAGCAGTCCGGCCTTGCCGGCCTACCGCGACGGCGCTAGCAGGGGGGCATGCGAACGATACGAGCTGCCGCACTTGCCGCGGTCGCAGGGATGATGGCGCTGTCGGGGCAGGCCCGCGCCGACCAGGGGCTGCCGTCGCTTCCGGTCGTGCACTACACGCTTCCGAACGGCCTGCAAGTGATCCTGCACGAGGATCACGCCACGCCCACGGTCACGGTGAACGTCTGGTACCACGTCGGTTCCAAGGACGAGCCTGAGCGTCGCAACGGCTTCGCGCACCTGTTCGAGCACCTGATGTTCCAGGGGTCCAAGCACGTGGGCGAAGACCGGTTCTTCGAGTACCTCGAGCGTGCAGGCGCCAGCGACAAGAACGGCACCACGAACGACGATCGCACGAACTACTACGAGACGTTGCCATCGAACCAGCTCGCGCTTGCGCTCTGGCTGGAGAGCGACCGGATGGGGTTCCTGCTCGACCATGTCGACCAGGCAACGTTCGAGTCGCAGCGCAGGGTAGTGCTCAACGAGCGCCGGCAGAACTATGAGGATCAGCCCTACGGCATGGTGCGCAAGTACCTGCGCGAAGCGCTCTACCCGTCGGGCCACCCCTATCACAACCTGACCATCGGATCGCCGGAGGATCTGAACGCCGCCACGCTCGCGGATGTGCACAGTTTCTACAAGACATACTACGTGCCGAACAACGCGAGCCTCGTGATCGCGGGCGACATCGACCAGGCAGCCGCAAGGCGGCTGGTGGACCAATACTTTGGCCCGCTTCCAAGACAGCCCGATCCCGTTGTCAGGACACAGCCGATCGCGGTGACGCTCGACAAGGAAGTCGTCCTGCATGTCGACGCGGGGGTGGAGCTTGCACGGGTGTACGTGGCGTGGCCGTCGCCGCCGTTCTTCGCCGAGGGTGATGCGGCTCTCGACGCGGTATCGGAGGTTCTGACGAGCGGCAAGACGAGCCGGCTGTACAAGCGGCTGGTGTACGATCTCCAGGTCGCGAAAGACGTGAGCTCCTGGCAGGAGTCGCGCCAGCTCGGGTCGAGCTTCGAGATCATGGCGACGGGCAAACCTGGGCAAACCGCGGAGAGCCTGTTGAGCGTGATCGACGAGGAGCTGGCGAAGGTTCGCGATGGCGGCGTCACCGCAGAGGAAGCCAACCGGGCCAGGATCAACCTGGAAGCATCGCTCATCTTCGGCGTGGAGGGCATGGGCCAGCGGGCGGACATGTTCAACCGCTATGCACAGTACACGGGGTCGCCGGACTACTTCGCGCGCGACGTGGGGCGATACCGAGCGCTCACCGCGGCGGACTTGCAGGGCGCGGTCAAGCAGTGGCTGCCGCAGGGCAAGCGTGTGGTCGTGCTCGTCAAGCCGAATCCTCAAGCGCCTCGTGCGGGCGTGCTGGCATCGGGAGGTTGAGATGAAACGAACGATGACCTTCGTGATCGGGGCGGCATCTGCGCTCGCCTTGCTGGCCTGCTCGGGCGCCCCCGCGCTCACTCCGCTGCCGCCCGCGCCACCTGCCCCCAGCGCATCCACGCCGCCGGCTGCGTCGTCTGTGGCATGGACGCCTGCACCGGACGCTCCTTTCCGCCAGAGCCCTCCGGAGGCGGCTGCCGCACCCGCGTGGAGCGCGCCCGTACCCACGGAGCGACAGCTTTCCAATGGCATGCACGTGCTGGTCGTCCGGAGCACGCAGCTCCCGATTGTGGCGGTTCACGTGGTGAGCCGTCGCGGTGCGGACCAGCAACGGATGGTTGGGCTGGGCTCGTTCGTCGGACGCATGCTCGAGCAGGGGACCAAGAGCCGGAGCGCGCTGCAGGTATCCGACGACTACGAGGCCATCGGCGCGGAGCACGGGGCGTGGGTGACCTGGGACAGCACGAACGTGTGGATGAAGGTGCTGCCTGCTCAGCTCGACAGGGGCATCGAGATCATGGCGGATGTCGTGCAGAATCCGGCATTCGCTGACGACGAGATCGAGCGTGCTCGGTCGCAGGCACTGGCGTCGTGGAAGCAGATGCTGGACTCTCCCCAGGCGATTGCCTCGCGCATGGTAGCGCGCGCGGTCTTCCCCGGCCATCCGTACGGCGAGATCCTGCTCGGCGACGAGGTCGCGATCAAGCGCATCAAGCGCCAAGACCTCGTGACGTTCTACGAGACCGTGATGGTGCCGTCGGAGACAGCGGTCGTCGTCGTGGGGAACGTGGACCCGGATGCCGTGACGGCCAAGCTGGACAAGGCCTTCGGCAGTTGGAAGCGCCGGGCTGCACCGGCCGCGAAGGTACGCAAGCCGACGCCGCTGTCGCGGGCGATTGTGCTGGTGGACCAGCCGGGCGCCGCGCAGTCCGTCATCGCGGTGGCAGGTATCGGCGCCGAGCGCACGTCAAAGGACCATGACGCGATCGAGGTAGCGAACACGGTTTTCGGCGGAATGTTCTCGAGCCGTCTGAACCTGAACCTACGCGAGAAGCATGCGTACACATACGGCGCGCGAAGCTGGTTCGAGATGAGGCACGGCGCGGGTGCGTTCACCGCGCGGGCGTCGGTCGACACGCCGAACACGGGGCCGGCGCTTCGTGAGATGATCGGCGAGCTGCAGACGTTCTGCACGGCGCCGACACGCCCGGAAGAGCTGAACCTGGCGATGGGGCAGCTCATCAGGAGCATGCCTGGAGATTTCGAGGGTGTGGCCTCGACCGCGTCGCAAGTCGCGGATCTTTGGGTCTACGGCTTGCCGCTCGACACCTATCGGACCCAGCCGGCCAGGTACGGTGCAGTGACCGTCGACGACATCCAGCGGGTGGCAGCCGAGCGGATGCATGTGGGTAATGCAGTGATCGTCGTGGTTGGCGACAAGAAAGTCGTGTTGCCCCAGCTTCAGGAGCTGCGATTCGGTCCGATCAAGATCGTGGACAAGCAGGGCAAGCTGATCGAGACCGTGGGAGGCACGGGCGGCTACGTGGGGTATGCCTGCGCGAGGCCCGCCGAAGCGTCCGCGAAGCCGGCGGCACAACCGCCCACGAGGCTGAAGTTGCCGCCCGCAACCAAGCCCGCGCAAGCACCGTCCAAGCCACCGACCGGCCCTGCTCCCAAGGCCGTACCCACGCGATAGCGCGCGGATAGACTTCAATCAGCGTGACGAAGAGGCAGCCGGCGCGGCCGAGGACGCGGCCGGAGCGGCGGCGGAATCGTCGGGATCGGGCTCTGCGGATCCGGCGGGGACCGGGACTTCCCCGAGGTTGAACTGCCTGGCTGGGGGAGCGGCCGTGGGTGCAGCAGATGTTGCGGGGGGGGCTACCACCACGGTGGGGGCCGGTGGAGCGATGCCGAGTGCACGTTTGATGCGGAGCCCCCAACCGTACGCGACACCGCCGCCAGCATACGAGATGCCGAACACCCCACCGCCCGCGGAGCCAACGACGAACAAGACGATGACGAGCACCAGGTTCCGCCATCCTGGGGGAGAGCCAGCGTGTTCGGGTGGACCCGCGGCACTGTCAGGAATCTCGACAATGTCAGCGGAATCGGTGATGGGGCCATCGGCCTGCGGAGGCAGGGGCGGAGGCCCGCGCCTGGACTTGGGAGGTTCTGATTCCATGGGGATCGCCGCCCGTGCGTCTGGTTGGATATCTCGTTCCGTCGTGCTGATCGAGGCCGGATCGACATCCGCCCCGTCGAAGCTCGTCTCGACCGTCGTGTCGTCGGTCACCTCGGCGTCGGAAGCTGCGGCGCGGACGCGGGCGAGCGCGCGGATCTCGTCGACCTCGCTGATGACCTGTTCGGCGTTCTCGTATCGGTCGCGCAAACGCCTCGAGAGCAGGCGCGCGACCATGGCGGTCACACGCTGCGCGACCTCGTCATCGCGCCCGGTCGGAAGCGGGGGCGCCTCCTCGTTCAGCTTGGCCACGGCCAGATGACCTTCCTGCAGGTCACCGAACACGTGCCGGCCTGCGATGGCCCGGAACATCATCGCGCCCAAGGCATAGAGGTCGGCGGTGCCGGTGACCGTGCGGGAGCCGAGGATCTGCTCCGGAGCCATGTACTCGAGCGTACCGAGCACACGGTCGCCTCGTGTGATGGCCGTGATCTCCTCCTCGTCGGGTTTCGAGATGATCCGGCTGACGCCGAAGTCGATCAGGGTGGCGCGTGGGCGTTGGTTGGGCCGCGGGCGAAGCACGATGTTGCCGGGCTTGAGATCGCGATGCACGATGTTCGCCGCGTGAAGGTCGCGAAGCCCACGGAGCACGTCCGAGGCGATGTCGAGCATGTGCTCGACGCTCAGGCGCTCCTTGGCAGCGAGCACGGCATGCAAGGATTCGCCGGGGATCAGGTCCATGACCAGCACGAACCCGAAGTCGTCGTCGGCGATGAAGTCGAGGACCTCCGCGACATACTCGCTGCGCACCCGGGCGAGCACCTGGGCCTCGCGACGGAATCTGGCGAGGACTTCGGTGGAGACGTCGACACCGGACAGGAGGATCTTCAGCGCCACGGGCCGGCTGTCGACCAGCCGCTCGCCGGCCCACACTTCTCCCATTCCGCCTGCGCCGATGCGTCGATCGACGCGATACGATTCGGCGATGATGGTGCCGGGAGAGAGGTTCACGGACCGTCATCATACCCTTTCTTCCCCTGCGGGTGAGAAAAGTGCGCTGCGGACAGGGACGGGTGCATTCGGCCGAACCGAGATCCAAACGAGCCGAGCGACCACCACACGCCCAGGAGCCATGGCGCACAGCCAGACTCGCCGCGTTCACCCGCCGTGGGCGCGCGCGGCGCCCGCTGGTAAGGGGTGGACGTGGATCGTCGTGCAGGGGAAACGAACCCCAGGTCCGCCGAATGCAGCCAAAAGGATGCACGGGCTTGACGGCGGCGGCCAGTTCCCACCAGACAACGGCCCATGGCGAGACTCGAAGGTAAGGTGGCCGTGATCACCGGGGCGACCCGGGGGGTGGGCAAGGCGATCGCGATAGCGTTTGCGAAGGAGGGCGCGGACGTCGTGGTGACGGGCAAGACGGCCGAGCCGCACCCCAAGCTGCCGGGGACGATCTACGAAACGGCCAAGGAGGTCGAAGCGATCGGACGCCGGGCGCTCCCGCTCCAGGTGAACGTGCGGGAAGAGAGCGACATCGATCGCATGGCAGCCGAGACAGCCAGGGCCTTCGGCCGCGTCGACATTCTGATCAACAACGCGGGGGCCATCCATCTCGCCTCGATCGAGGAGACGCCGGCCAAGAAGTTCGATCTGGTGATGGATGTCAACGCGAGAGCCGCGTACCTCTGCACGCGCGCCGTGCTTCCCCACATGGGGCACGGCGGCCACGTGGTGATGATGTCGCCCCCGATTCACCCCAGGAAGATCGCGGGCAAGGTCGCCTATGGGCTGTCGAAGCTCGGCATGTCCATCGTGGCCATCGGTATGGCAGAAGAGCTGCGCGGTCGCAAGATCAGCGTCAACGCGCTGTGGCCGGTGACCGCGGTGGAGAGCCAAGCGGTCATCCATTTCGAGATGGGTCAGCGCTCGGATTGGCGAAAGGCGGACATCCTGGCCGACGCTGCCCTCGAGCTGGTGTGCACTCCACCCGGCGAGAAGACGGGACTGACCTTGTACGACGAGGAAGTTCTGGGCTGGGTGGGCGTGACGAACTTCGACCGGTACGCGCTGGTGCCCGGAACGAACCCGCCTCCCTATTCGAAGCTGATGTTCGAGTAGACTCGGCCGCCGGTGAACCTCATCCTGCTTCAGGAAAGCGATCGCGTCGCCGAGGGCAGATACGAGCTGCGTGGCGCGCGGGCGGCGCACATCGTCGAGGTGCTGCGCCAGCAGGTGGGCGGCAGCGTGCGCGTGGGCATCCTGGACGGTCCGGTGGGAACCGGACACATCACCGCGATCGGCGGGGGAAGAGTCGAGCTGGCGTTCGGTGAGCCATGTCCTCCCCCTCCCCGCCCTCTTGTGGACCTATTGCTTGCGATACCGAGGCCCAAGTCGCTCCGGAAGCTGCTGCCGGAGGTGGCGGCGCTGGGTGTCGACCGCATCGTGCTACTGCGAACGTGGCGCGTCGCGAAGCCGTATGTGACCGCCGACGTGCTGGAACCGGCGCAGTATCGGCCTCTGTTGCACGAAGGCCTGATGCAGGCGCGCAGAACGATCGAGCCGCATGTGCTGGTGGAGCCGCTGTTCAAGCCGTTCGTGGAGGATCGCGCACCGGCGCTATGCTCGGAGGCCGCGGTGAGGCTGGTGGCACATCCGTCGGCGGATCGGCCGATGTCCTCGATCCGCGTGCGCCCGCAGGATCGTGTGGTGGTCGCGGTCGGTCCGGAGGGCGGGTTCATACCCTACGAGGTGGACGCGCTCGCGTCGATCGGGTTCACCCCGGTGTCGATGGGACCGCATCCGCTGCGCGTGGAGACGGCGTGTGTGTCGTTGCTGGCGCAGGTGGCCCTGCTGCGCGATCTGGCGTGTCGACGAAAAGACGCATGACGCCAGCCCGGATCACCGATCGCGGCGCGCATGCAGCGCACGCAGCGTTTCCTCGGTGACCCGGCGGACCATGTCGTCGGAGAGCGAAGCCGTCCCGGTCGACGGCTTGCACGTGGAGCAAGCATCGCAAGGCGACTCCAATATCTTGCGCTCGGGCAGGCCGAGCTGCTTTGCGACGTCCTGCAGATGCACAACCTGCTCGCAGGACAACGGCTCCAGCGGCCCCAGCAGACGTGCGCGGTACGTGATCTCCGCGACGTGCTCCATGCGCTCCAGCTTGTTGTAGGCGTCCTGCAGATCGCTGCCGATGGTCAGGCTTCCGTGCCGGTCGAGCACGATCGCGTCGTAGGTGCGCACCCACTTGCGAATCTCGCGTGGAACCTCCTCGGTCGTGGGAGTGGTGTACGCGGTGGTGGGGATCGACCCGAAGGTGAGCACCATCTCCGGCAGCAAGCACTTGGCGAGGCTTACCCTCGCAAGCGACAGCACGATGCAGAACGTCGGGTGCGCATGCACCACGGCGTGAATGTCGGGGCGCTCGTCGTAGGCGGCGAGATGCATGCGAAGCTCGGAGGAAGGGTCGCGCGATCCTTGCAGCTTGCGGCCGCCCCGGTCGACGACGATGAGATCGTCGGCGGACAGGAAGCCTTTGTGGACGCCGGTTGGCGTGGCGAGGATGCGGTCGTTTCCGAGGCGCACCGAGACGTTGCCGTCGGTCGACGCGAGCCAGCCGCGCTGGTGGATGCGCCTGCAGATCTCGACGATGCGTTCTCGCTGGGAGGCTTCGTCGTGGGTGGACATGGTGACGAGCTGGAGGCTACTGGATCTCGAAGGTGGCTTTGGCCGGCCAGCTTCCCGGTTTGGGGAACTTCAAGCCGCGCAGCACCTCGACGACGCAATCGACGCCGTCTTCGGAGCTCTCGTCTGGGCCCGTCGCGCCGGCCGACAGGACCGAGCCATCGGTCTTGACGATGACCGTGGCGGTGTAGGGTCCGCCCTTGCACCTGGAGAGCTTGCTCGTGGCGTCGGAGAGAGTCTTGCGGAAGTTGTCGGTGTCCCACGCGAGGGCGGGCCGATCCGCGAGCTCGGCGAACGACAGCTCCTGCTCGGCAATGCCGTCGTCACCGCCTTGCGCGGCAGGCCAGGTGGCCTTGCGAACGACGTCGAGGATGCATTTCTCCACGTTGCGGTCGCCGAGGGTGGAGGACTTGAGATAGGCCCACTTGACGCCGCCCTGGTGATTGATGCGAAGGCGCACGGTGAAGTCGCCCGCGACGAACTCGTTGCTGTGCTTGCGGCAGGCCTCCATGTCGCCACGCCAGAGGGACTCGAACGTGGAGCGGACCTTGCCTTCGTCGAGCACGCCAAGCTCGCCCCAGGTGCCCATTTGCTTGTCGTGGTCGACGGGCGGAGGTTCTGTCTTGGGCGCGGCGGGTGGCGGCTTGGATCCGCAGCCAGCGATCGCGATTGCAGCGAGGATGATCACGAAGGTCCGATGCATAGGCAGATTCCCGGGGGGAGCAGCGATCAGTCCTTGAGCATGTTCGCGGCGATGACGACCCGCTGGATCTCGCTGGTGCCCTCGTAGATCTCGGTGATGCGGGCGTCGCGGTAGTGGCGCTCAACGCCGTATTCGACGGTGTAGCCGTAGCCGCCGTGGATCTGGATAGCCTTGTGCGCGATGCGGGTCGCGGCTTCGGAGGCGAAGAGCTTGGCCTGGGCGGACTGCATGCTGTGCTTGGCGCCCTTGTCCTTCAGGTAGGCGGCGTGGAGGGTGAGCAGGCGGGCCGCGTCGAGTTCGGTAGCCATGTCGGCGATCATGAACTGGATGGCCTGCAGATTGGCGATGGGGCCGCCGAACGCCTTGCGCTCCTTGGCATAGGCGATCGACTTCTCGAGCGAGGCGCGGGCGATGCCGAGCGCCTGCGCCGCGATGCCGATGCGCCCGCCATCGAGCGTGACCATGGCCACCTTGAAGCCCTGGTGCTCCGGGCCGAGCAGGTGGATCTTGCGATCGAGCTTGACGTTCTCGAAATACAGCGTGCACGAGTGAGCGGCGTGGATGCCGAGCTTGACGTCGGGCGGGGCCTTGCTCACACCCGGCAGGTCGGTCGGGAAGATCAGCGCGTCGTGCTTGAGCTTCTTGCCGTCGCGCTGGCTGACCGCGAAGACGATCACGAAGTCGGCGTGGTCGCCGCAGGTGATGAAATTCTTCGAGCCGTTGAGGATGAGGTCGTCGCCGACGGACTCGACATGGGTGACCATGGTTTGGGCGTCGGACCCGCTCATAGGCTCGGTGAGGGCGAAGCAGCCGAGCTTGCGGCCAGAGGCGCAAGGGACGAGGAACTCCTTTTTCTGGTCCTCGGTGCCCCACTTGTAGACGGGGTCGCAATACAGGGAATTGTTGACGCTCATGATGACGCCGGTGGAGGCGCAAGCGCGGCTGATTTCCTCCATGGCGAGGACGTAAGAGACGGCGTCGAAGCCGGCGCCGCCGTACTCTTGGGGGATGGCCATGCCCATGAAGCCGAGCTCGCCCATTTGAGCGACGAGCTCGGTGGGCCAGCGAGCGGTCTTGTCGAGGTCGGCGGCCTTGGGTTCGACCTCGCGGGTGGCGAAGTCGCGGGCCGTGTCGCGGATCATCTTCTGCTCTTCGGTCAGCTCGAAGTTCATGAAGCGGTCTCCCTTCGTGGAGGACGGTCGGGGGCGCGGGCGCCGGATCCCAGCAGCGGCCCGTTGTAGCGGGGTGGCGCGAGGCAATCAAGCGACGAGAAGGAAGATCAGGTGCAGCGGCTTGCCGGCTTGTGCCGTTGATGCGTGAGAGGAGGAAAACGGAGGGCTGCCGGAGGAGGTGCGCCAGCGGGTCACCGCCCGTGCTGGGGAGCACGGCGGCGGAAGTCAGTCGGGCTCAGAGGCTGCCCGAGATGCTGGCGGAAGCCTGGACGGAGACGCCGATGTCCTTGACCGCGTCATCGACCGCCTTGACCAGAGCCGGAAGGCACGCGGGCTTGACTTCGACGAGAGCGTCGACATTGCCCGAGAGGGTGCCTGCAATGTCGACCAGGGCTTCGGCGTGGGCCTTGATGCCCACGACGACGCCGAGGTTGGCTTCGAGAGTTGCCTTGAGCTTGTTGAGCTTCGCGTCGCCCGTGCCCGAGAAGGAAACCGTGACCGAAGGCGGCGTGCACTCGGCCTTGGCCTTGACGCTCGCATCGCAGTTCGCGTCGCACTCGGCGCTGGCGGAGCAGCCGCCCTTGAGCTCGCCGCCGGTGCACTTGATCGGTTCGTAGTCCGCCTTGCACTCGCCGTCGCACTTGGCGGACGCTTCCGCGGATCCGGTGCAGGAAGCGCTGCACTCACCCTTGCATGTGCCGCTGCACGTCGCGCTCGGCGCCGTGGCCTTGCAGGTGCCCTTGCAGGTGCCTTTGCAGGTACCGTCGGCCTGGATTCCGTTGTTGGCTCCGCCGCTGGCCTCGCAGGTGCCTTCGCACTTGCCGGCGCACTCGACGCCGCCCTGTGCGGTGCACTCGCCGCTGCAACTTCCGGTGCAGGATCCTTCGCAATGGAGCGTGGCGCCGGCTTTGGCGGTACACTCACCCTTGCACGCCACTTCGAGGCTGCCGCCTTCGCACTTCGGCGGGTTTGCCTTGAGATCGCAGCTCGCGGAACCGGAGCAAGCAGCCTGGCAGCTAGCCTTTGCGGAAACCGACGCTTCGCACTTCGGCGGTGTCGCGCTGACGGTGAGCGTGGCGCTGCCCTTGAAGCTGGCGATCTGCTTGGCTGCAAGGGTGCACCAAGCATTCAGCCGTTCACGCTTTTCGGTCTTCGCTTCCGCGGCATCCTGGTCCGCCTTGGGCGCGTCCAGATCCTGGGCCATGTTGCGGCAAGCCGTGGTGAGGTCGTCGACCATGACAGCAGCGACTCCGCCGAGGTCGGCGATCGCCTGCACGGCCACCTGCGTTTGGGCGCCGCCGCCGATGCTGGCGCTGACGGTGCCGCCAACCTTGAAATCGTCGGCGTCGCAGCAGACAGCGCTCTGCGCCTCTTTCACCTTGTCGCAACCCGACCCTGGAATCAGCATTGCGCCGGCGGCGATCAGCGGAATGGCAAGTCCCAGCCCTGTTCTCGTTCTGTTGTTCATGTAAGCACTCCTCAATTGTGGGGGGCCCGATGCCCGTGGTTCGACGAACGACCTCGGCGTCCGATTCAGACGCGGCCGAATATTGCCTTGCTCGCGGCACGAGTGCAACAGGTTGTTGAGCTTGTCGGTCGTGGCGAGAGCGGGGGTAGCAGGGGCCCGAGCGGACTGTCTTCTGTTGCTGACGCGCCGCGTTCGGGTAAGGATCGCGGCATGGGCACCGCAAGACTGTTCCTACCCGTTGCAGCATTGGTCCTCACAACGTTGGTCGGCTGCTGGTCTCCGAATGTGCCGAAGCCCAAGACCGAGGAAGACCCTCTGGCCGGCACGGAGCTTTCGCCGGACGAGCTACCCGTGCACAACACCGCACCGCCTCCCAAGGAGCAGAGCGAGCCCGACATGGAGGCCATCAACGCGGCGGCAGATCGCTTCACCAAGGAAGCGCAGAAGAACTGCAACAGCACGCAGTATGCCGGCCCGCGGGAAACGGCCCGCGTCGACATCGTCTTCATGCCCAACGGTCACGTCGAGCAGGTCAAGCTCTCGCCCCCCCACGCGGGCACACCGATCGGCGACTGCATCACGCAAGCCTACAAGTCCGCGATTGTGCCTCCGTTCAAGGGTGACCCGGTCACGGTGGATCGGACCTTGGACTTCACCAAGAAGGCCGAGCCCGAGAAGAAAGCCCCGTCCGAGAAGAAGTAGCCTGCCTGTCTGCCGCACCGCGGCCAGACCCTCCAACCACGCGCACGCCACAACTGCAACGCGCGCTCGCTGTTGAGGCGTGGATCGAACACGTCCCCGCCCCCGAGCGCTTTCCATGACTGCCGTGAGAATTGGAACAACCCTGCGTAGCGTCCATCCCGCGAGACGGCTCGAGGGTTGCCCGACGACTCGCAACGGCAGACCCTCGCGGCCCGGTCCGGGTCAGGCCAGCCGATGGATGCTTGAAAGCGCGCGGAGCAGTAGCCTTCGGGGGGTGCCGAAGGTCTGGGGAGGTTGGTGCGGGCACACCCGCTCGTGGCGACAGTGGAGAGGATCAAAATTGTCCGAACCACGGTCGACAGCCGCTGCATTCGGCCAACCCTTCCTATTGCTGCCAAAGTGGCCAAGAATGTGGCGCTCGACGAGGACGCAGGATGGGCGGCACGACGCAGCGCAGTGGGCATCCGGTCGCGGAACCGGCCGCGGTGGACCGGCTCCGTGCGGGCGATGTCTTCGCGTGCCAATGGCGGCTGGACCGGCCGATCGGCACGGGGGGCATGTCGCGCGTATTTTCCGCCACACACGTCAGCGGCCGTCGTGACGCGTTGAAGATCTTGCATGCTCACATGCTCTTCGATCCGGCCGCGCGTGGGCGGTTTCTCCGGGAGGCGGAGGTGACAGCGCGCGTACGCCACGCAGGCGCGATCCATGTGCACGATCACGGTGTGGGGCCGGAGGGCCGCCCCTTCGTCGCGATGGAGCTGCTCCGCGGCGCGACGCTCGATGCCCTGTGGAAGCGCGCCAACCGCGGGCTTCCCATGCGAGCCGTGCTGCGCGTGATCGATCGCGTGCTCGATGTTCTCGCGGCATGCCACCGCCTGGGCATCGTGCACTGTGACATGAAGCCGTCGAATGTGTTCGTCACCGACGCCGGCGCGGTGCGCGTGCTCGACTTCGGCATCGCGCGGTTGCCGGGAGCGGACGATCTGGCACGAGCGGGCACCGCGCTGGGCACACCAGGTTTCATGTCGCCCGAGCAAGCCGCAGGCGCATGGGACCAGGTCGATGCGGCGTCCGACGTGTTCTCGGTCGGGGCGATCCTGTTCGCTTTGATTTCGGGAAAGAAGCTTCATGCCGGCGGCGATGGGCAGCAGGCATTCACGACGGCGGCGACACGCCCCGCGCCGTCTCTCGCCTCGGTGTGTGACGCGCCGCCGGCAGTGGTCGAACTGGTGGATCGCGCGCTTCTCTGGGACAAGCGTCGACGCTTCGCAGATGCGTCAGAGATGCGCATCGCCGTGCGACGCGTGCTCGAGGCGCTCGGCGGAGACGCAGATGCCGCGCTTCCGATGACGCCTGCACGGCAGTGGGCGCTGCACGCTCGCACGGCGGACGGCTCCGAGCCGGCCGAGGTGGCCGCGCTCACGCAGGCATTTTCCTGGATGGAGGACGCCCTGCAAGCCGATGCGGACAGGGGCCGTGCGATGGCGCTGGACGCTGCCCAGCAGTGGCTGGTCGAAGCCCGGTCCACCACGGACAAGGCCGTCGACGTCGCGATCTTCCCATTCGGCTTTCGCGCCGCCGAGCACGATGTCTGGGATCCGGCGCCGCCGCTCGATCAGGTGCCCAGGCGCTTGCACGAGGCGGGCGTCAGGGCCTTGCGCCTCGATCCGCGCCATGATGGTCGGGCTTCGCGCGATGTGCTCGCCGTCTTGACCGCCTCGATGCGCGAAGAGCGCGCGGTGCTCGCGCATGCCGCCTGGACATCCAGCAGCCCGGAGCTTGGGGTCGTGATGATCCGGCCCTTCACGTTGATCGAGGCCGCGCACGGAAGCGATGTTGCCGCAGAAGTCGTGCGCGAGACGACGGCGCTGGCGGAAGCCGGCCCTTGGCGGTCCCGCCGTGATGCGGCGTCGCCCAACGCGCCCGACAAGCATGCATTTCTTGCAGACTGGACATGGGCCTGGGCGCAGGTGGCCGACGGTCTTGCGGAGGAGGCCGCCGCACGCGGGCCCGGATGGCTTCGCGTCGCGCGGTCTTTCCTCGCCGGGGCCGATGCCGACTCTCTCACGTGGTTGGTGCGACGTCTGTCAGACTTGGAGTCCTCGGTTGCGCGAAACCTGATGCAAGCGGTCGCGACCCGACCGTCGACGGCTGCCGGTGTGCAGGCGAGGCTCGAGCTGTGCGGCGATCGGAAGAGCGCCGAGCGGGCACTCGCAGAGCTGTGCGAATCGGCGATTGCCGCCGACCGCCTCGCCGCGATCGAGACCGCGCTGGAATACGATCTCCGCGCGGTAGCCGTGCATGTGCTCGCGGCGGCATCCGGGCCGGCGTTCTCCTCGCTTCCGGTCGACGAGCAGGAAGCCCGGCTGGTCTTGGTGATCACGTTGCTTCCGCGAGACGGCCAGCGCCTTGCGATCCAACTGCTGCAACGGCACGGCGTGCTGGCGGACGAGTCGCACGATGCAACGAGGCGCGTGGCGGCGCGAGTGCTGGGCAGGATCGGATCCGGGGCCGATGTGCTTCGCGCGTTGCAAGCCGCGCAAGCACCGATGTGGTGGAATTCGAAGGCACTGCGCGACGAAGCCAAGGCGGCTTGCGAACAGCTCGATCAGAGGTTGGGAGCAGCCGTTCATGCATGAAGTGACCACGATCGTGCAGGACCCGCCGACGTTGCAGCAGACGCATGCGCAGGTCGCGCGATGCCTGGTCGCGATGGCGCGCGTGATGGCCTGCCTGGACAGCGGGCAGGATCCTCATCCGTTCGCGGCGGTGGTCTGTGAGGCAGCCGCGCAGGCGTCGAGTCTCTCGTCCAGGGCGGCGGACCTTCTCATCGGCAGGACGAGCCTCCAGCTTCAGGGGCAGGCTCTTCGCGCACCATCCTGGGTGTACCGGGCCGCCTGGGCGGTTGCTGCCCGCCTGGCCCCTGGGTCGATCTGCGCGCTGTACGTTCCCGGCGACATCGCCCCGGACGACGTCGTGGCGCTGTTCGAACCGACCGGGGTGCGGGCAACCTCGCGGATACGCGCATTCGCGTTGCCGGCCCAGCTCGCAGCGCTGGTGGAGGCGCAGCCCGGTGCTCCGCCAGCCGAGGAGCGTATGGCCGTGGTACTGGTGGGAACGCGGCGGCAGCTCGCCGATCCGCGGAGCCCGTTGGCCGTCTGGTCGAGCATCGCCCGGTCGATCGTGGAATGCTGCGAGGAGCAGAGACGGTGGACGCCTCTGACGCTTGCGCACGCGGTGCATGGAGACAGGGGCGCGCGGCTGGCGGTGGGCTCGGCCATGCTGGCTGGATGCGTGGCCATGGAGATGGGCGCGGTTCGTCGTGTGGCATTCGACGCGGTGCTCGCCTTGCTGCTGGTTTCCGCCGCGCGAGCTCATGCGCAGCACGGTCCTCCGGCGACCGGACCGGGCGTGTCGCGCTTGCAGCGATGGATCCTGTCCCGTGACGACGCCGAAGATGTGCCTGCAAGCTGCATTGCTCTGCTCGGAGTGCTCGATGATCGAATGGACGACGAGCATGAGACGGTGGCCGGAGGGTCGCTACGGCTCGCTCGCGTGGCACGCGCGACGTGGCGGGCGGCCCACGAGATCGCCCTGGATATGCGCTATCCCGAGGACGCCGTTCGCGCGTGGATCGAACGCAACCGGTCGGCGGCAGACCCGGAGTTGCTTCGCGCCATCACAGCCGTCGCTGGGGACATGCTGGTACATGCGGAGGCGCATGTGGCGCGTGCAGACGAGCCGGTCGCGACCACGCCGTCCGCGCCGGCCGGTGCGGGTCATAAGACTGCTGCGGTCGCGTTGACGGACGACGAGATCGGCGCGTTTCTGGACGAGTTCATGGCGTGGGACGACGCCGCGGGGAAAAGATCCGGCTGATCAGTCCGCGCCGGCGTCGGCACTGCACATCGAACTCTGGACGAAGCAGGCGGTCGGCGGATTGGGCGAAGCGAAGCCGTACTTGTCGCAGGTCCAGGTCACGTTCGCCGCCAGGCACGCAAGATTGGCGCGCACCGCCGCCTCGCACAGGTCGGGATAGACGTCGCAGTACCGATGGACGCAGTCGACGTCGTCACAGCCGGCAGCTTTCATGGCGTTGCAGACCTGCGTGCACTCGGGTGATCCGGCGAGCGTCGGGGTCTGGCTGAAGGACACGACGTCTCCGTTGCACATCGAGTCGCACATGTCCGCCCCGGACGCGCAGGTGCCCATCAAGCAGCCGGAGCCCGTCGCGGACGACCCGTTCCCGCACACACAGGTCCACGCGGGACAGTCGTCAGTACTTTCGCACTTGGCGCCGCTGTCATCGGAAGAGCCACAGCCCGCGGCAAGCGAGAGCACGGTCACGCACGACCAAGACACGACACGGATCCAGCTCATGCACCCCATGTTATCCGATCGCGTCGGCGCCTGCTATGCTCGGGGCGTGTCCAGCCTCGACCTCAGCACACGGGCCAAGATCGCCTTCGTGGTGGAGCGCTACGGAGGCGATGAGGCTGGTGAAGCCGGGCGCCGAACGCGCGCGCTGGCGGCTGCCTTGGCCGACCGCGGCCACGACGTGAGCGTGTTGACGACATGCACGCGCCGGCTGGACGCGGACACCGATGATGTCGCTCCGGGAGAGACGTCGCTGGACGGCGTGCGGGTGGTGCGGTTCAGGTCCAGGCGGTCGAGGCTCGAGAAGTGGACGTCGAGCCCCCGCGTGGCGCGATGGCGGCGGATGGTGGACAGCGTGGTGCCGATGGCACGTCGGCTCGGCTACGACCGGTACACGGAGTACCTGGACCACCGGGGGCAGCTTTTCGACGCGGTTCTCTTCACGGGTGCGTGGACGGATCTGGTGTCGAGCGCGATCAAGCGTGTGCGTCGGGGGATTCTCGCCCCACCGCCTGTGGACGGCTTCGCCGCGGGAGCCAACGACGCCGCAGGGTTGGTGCGGGCGTCGCGCGCGATTGCCCTGGCGTCGCCCGAGGAAGTGTCATACCTGCGACGCGAGGCGGGGTTGTCGGCGGACGCGCAGACGTTCGTGATCGGAGCGTGTCCGGAGCCGTGCTGCAGGGAGTTGCGCAGCGAGACGGCCCAGGACATCGTGGAGGGACCATACCTGCTGTGCGTGGCCCATGATAGCCTGGCGACCGCGTCGTTGGTGGAAGCGTTTCGGACATTCCGCGAAGCCTATGCGCGCACGCCCTTCGAAGACGACCGCGGGCAACGCATCGACGGATCGCGGGTCCGGTTGGTGTTCGGGGGCGATCCGCGGCACGTCCACGCACCCGCGGACGGCATCCTGTCGCTGGGAGTGCTCGACGACCCGACGCGGTCACGGCTCGTATCGGGGGCTCTTGCTGTGATTCATCCGGATCCCTCGGCGCGCTTGCCGCAGTCGCTGCTCGAAGCCTGGTCTGCCGGCCGCCCTACCCTCGCCCGGGTGCAGTCCCCAGCGCTTTCCAAGCTGTTCGAGCGCGCGGGGTCCGACTACACGTTCGAGTCACCGTCGACGTTCGCGGCGTGTGCGGCGTCGCTGCTCTCGCGTCGCGGTCCGCGCGAGGCATTCGGGGCCAGGGCCAGGCAGGTCGTGGCGCAGGACTTCAGTCCTGCCAAGGTCGCGAACTCGATCGAGTCGTGGATCGCCGCCGCCCGCGGACGCATCGTCTCGGTTCAGTCGGCCGGCTGATTCTGCTAGGTATTCGGCCATGAAGGTGCTCGTCGCCGGAGGCGCCGGCTACATCGGATCGCACTTCGTCAGGCTCCTGGCGGACCAGGACATCCCCACCGCTGTGGTGGATGACCTGTCGGCAGGCCATGCCGACGCGCTCCCCGAATCCGTACCGCTCTACCGCGCGGACGTCGGCGACAGGGAAACCATGCGGCGGATTCTGGGCGAGTTCGAGCCGTTCGCGGTCGTCGACTTCGCGGGGCTGATCCAGGTCGGCGAGTCGGTTCGCCAGCCGGACAGGTACTTCCGCGTGAACGTCGTGCACACTCTCGCGCTGCTCGACGAGCTCGTGCGGGCGGGCGTCAGGGCGTTCATCTACTCGTCGACCGCGGCTGTGTACGGCTCACCACTTCGCACGCCGATCGACGAGAGCCATCCGACGCAGCCCATCAATCCCTATGGTGCGAGCAAGCTCGCCGTGGAGCTTGCGGCGTTTGCATACGCGAAGGCTTTTCCGATCCGGGTGGCCTGCTTGCGGTACTTCAACGCCGCGGGCGCCCATCCATCGGGCGAGCTCGACGAGCGCCACGATCCGGAGACGCATCTCATCCCGCTGGCCATCGATGCGTCGCTCGGGCACGGGCCTCCGCTCACGGTCTTCGGCGACGACTGGGACACGCCGGACGGCACCTGTCTGCGCGACTTCATTCATGTGGTGGATCTGGCCGAGGCGCACCTGCACGCGCTTCGCAGGTTGCACGACCAGCAGGAGTCGCTGTGTATGAACCTTGGAACGGGTCGAGGCTACTCGGTGCGCGAGGTCATCGACGCTGTCGCGCGGGCAACCGGACAGCCGGTGCCGTTCACGGTGGGGCCTCGTCGTGCGGGGGATCCAGCCCGGTTGGTGGCGGCGGTCGATCGGGCCAACCAGATGCTGGGCTGGACCGCGCGTCGAAGCTCGATCGATGTCATCGCGCAAGACGCCGTGCGGGCGAGACGCAACCGGTACGAATCGATCGACGGTATCCCACGATCGTCACGCCTGCCGCCGTCGCGATAGCACGCCGCGCCTGAACCGCTGACCCGGCGCACGGGCAGCGCGGATCCCCCTCACCTGCGCGCCGCGAGCCAACCAAGAACAGGCAGGGCCATGCCGACGGCGACGAGAACCGCGCCTCGTCCTCGCAGGCCGGCGCGTCCCTTCACCATCGCGACGCCGGAGACACCTAGTAGTCCATCCCGCAATTGTCGCCGATAATCTCCCGCGGCGTGAGCCATGGCCCAAAGGTACGCACGGCCTCGGCAACGACCTCGGACATCGTTCCGGCGATGGGAACCGGCTCCCACCGACC
>Ga0272446_1003193_pt1 | contig 21131 bp, 12 predicted proteins | sample YNPCB0061_FD_194587 | JGI IMG/M metagenome (GOLD analysis project Ga0272446, IMG submission 194587) | Hot spring microbial mat communities from Yellowstone National Park, WY, United States - YNP-CB-006-1 | ecosystem: Environmental > Aquatic > Thermal springs > Hot (42-90C) > Sediment | place...
GTACACCTGCTCTGTTCCGTAAATCCCAGTCTATTACAGTAGTTGGGTCATCTTTGTCCAACGTCCTTACTAAATGTCCTGACAAGGTAAAGATTTTTATTTTCACTTTTTGGGGCAAGTTCGTAATTCGTACACGAGTATCCAACTGGGATTGTTCATACGCAGAGTACGCTAGGTAAGGGTTCGGTACTATCCGTATTAAATCCAACGCATTCTTCGCTGTGTTCTTGTCATTGGTAACTGTAGCAAAGCCTTTTGTTGTAAAGTTATATACAGGATAGTATAAGTTCATACTGTCTTTTGCCGCTTTTAATGGGTTAAACGCATCATATCTGCGGTCTGTACGGAGTTTTACGGTTACATCACTTTCTAATAACTGACGACCTTTAACTAACGTAGGTATGCCTACCCATGCTGCTGACGCATACGCCCTGCCTAACCAACGGGAACATACTACACCAGTTCCTCCATTATCAATTTGATATAATAGGGAGTCCATAGCACGTTTTATGGTTTTACAAGAGTCATATTTTGTATTGCATACATAAATATAGTGTTTGCCACCCATAGTAGGTATGCCTGTAGGTGCTTGGTTAACTATGTGGAAGCCATCATCTGGGGTAGGATTCCATATCATGTCATTACCATTCTGAGAACCGAAACGTGATGCCTCTGCAAAGAAGATGTTCAAACGCTCTCCTGTGAGTACATCTATGGCATAGCCAGGGAAGTAACTATAACCCGTATCCTGAGGATTTGTACTATTAACTAATTGATTACCTGATAACACTTTGCCTGGTTTGCGTTTATATAAGTATGGACGTTGGAAATTTTTAGGTAAATCTACGGGAAGGTAATTTACATCAGTTGTACTCTCAACTACTAAACATTTTGACCATTTAGTAACATCATTGGTGAATACAATATCTACGTTGGGAAGCGCATTTCCATTGTACCAGTTTCTACCTCCATTATACTGATTGGTGATAGCCAGTTGATTATTTGGAGTAGGTACTCCTCCGTCTTGTGCTAATGTAACTTGTTGAGCGAATATAGAAACTGGTGTTACACCATCGTTTTTTAGAAAATTAGCAGGGCTTGGGAAAGGTCCATCTGTAATATTGGTTGTAACAAGTGAACTGTAAGGTTGATATACACCAGGACCTTTGGTTAAACGCAAGGGTGCCCAAGTTCCTCCTAATATATTTTCAAACTCTCCATTATGGTCTATGTCTTTTCCTGAATATGCGGCATCATTCATTCCATTTAACCCTGGAAGATTTGTGTATGCGGCATAGGAAGGCGTGGAGGTGGAAGATTGTACCCCTATTATCCACTCACGGTAGAAGTTGTCTATACTTGCTACGCCTGTAAGCCATTTTTTAGTGTTGTCTTTATACTCAATGACGCAGTTTCTGTTTTGGTTTCCATTACCCAATGTTGTAATGTCAGTGGGTTTATACTGTCCGGGGCTGCCTGCAAATACTACTTTAATACCTAATCCATATTCTTGTAATATTTCTTCACCACCATCATTCGTCTGACCACTTGGTACAAGAGTTACTTTTTGATTGTTTGCAAGCGAATTATCAAAAGTAAAGATACTATTGAATGTCCCTGTAATTACACCTCTTGCATTTGCTCCACTTGTTACCAATAAACATGATTTTAAATTTGGTTCAAAAGCTACTGACTTGTTTTGTAGTGAGCGGTCTTCTGTCCATGTTGCACCGTCATCAGTAGAATAATACACTTTACCTTTATCCCCAACTAACAAACCTGTTGTGCTGTTGAAAGTTATTGCGTTTAGTGTAGTGTTATTGAGGTTAGGCAGTAAAGATGCGCTGTTAGTCCATGTTTTACCGCCATCAGTAGTAGAGAGGAATATACCATTTGTACCGACAGCGTAGCCATTGGTTGCATTCTTCATGTAGATACCTTTTATTGTTCCACTTAATCCACTGGGTAGAGTAGCGTCATTCCATGTAGTAGCAGGACTAGTTATAGTGAATACGCTGTTATCTGCCCATTTAATTTTTGGTGTTCCGCTGGCACTTCCGCCTATCCATGCCGTTGGGTCACCCGCAGTCGCTACTGGTAAATACTCTGCGGCTACATATTCTTCATTAGTTATTGTTCCAATCTGAAGAATATTCCAATTGGGTCTTGTGCTTACTACTGTGTTGGCATGCAAACGCATAGAATAGATGTTTGTAACCGTCTGTCCTGCAGTATTCCTTGCAACACCCAAGATAATTACGTTTTGGAGTGGGTTAAGCGTATTATAATCACCAGATATTGCTACGGCAGTCAGTTTATCAGATTTCTCTCCTGTAGAGGTTGTTAATTTTGAGGTTCTGAATATACTGTTTTGAGTGGACAAACTGTCATACGCATAGATAAGATTGCCTCTATCACCTACGCCCAGAATAATATCTCTATTATTTGATGTAACATCTATAGCATCAGCCGCATTGATATTGAAAGAAGATATCTTTTTGACTTGCTGCATATTGATATTGCCCGTAGGGCTGAAGAATGCACGAGAGATATTTCCTGAACCACCAAAAGTATACAAACGGTTTGTGGTTCCGTCTTTTGTTAAAGTAATGGCATTGAAAGGTCCTGAATTTCCTGAGTAATAAATGCTATCTTTGGTGTTTCTATCTATCAAGAACCAACGGTCTAGTTGTGGAGGTATCACTAATTGGTAATCTAATTCTTTTACTTTTTTAGGGTCTACCACACGTACTTGTACAGGAGCAAAACCTTTTTTGTATGTCAACTCATTTACTGTATTTTGAGCAAGTATCTCATTTACAGTCGTTTCATCAAGTTGTATGTTAAAACCACCATTTCCTGTTCCTTTTACACGGGTAATCGGTAAATAATCTCCATACTGTGCATTGAGTATCATACCGTTTTCCTCAGAAGAATTTAAGTGCGGCATAACGGTTATTACTTTCGCATTGTCACTTTGTTTGAATTTCTCTGCTAATGCATACTGGTTATAAGCATACGCTACTACCATAAAGTAATAATGTTTGTTGTTTACCAAGCGGTTATCACCTACTGCAAACTGGTCAGTAGTTACTTTGAAAGTCTTGAACGTACCTTTATCACTTACATCAGGTACATTGGCTACCATCAGTGTATTCACAGGTCCTAAAATAGCATCTACCGTAGTATTGATAATGGACGTTACTCCGTTTTTAACATCACACTGTCCGATTAAACGGGATTTGTTAGGGTCACGTAAATCAGAGATACTTACAGTAGCATCTTTTAACTGATAGATTAAGTAACCTTCAAAATTGTAAGTCGTGTCAGGGGCATTCGCAATTACTAATTCAGGGTCTTTTTGTTCAAATTTTTCCTGATAGTTATTGGAAGTAATAGGATTATCCCAGTTTAAGATAATAGTACGGTCTAATTCTACTGCACTAACCACAGGAGCATCAGGACCAGACACACGTTTGAAGTTGTTATCAAACAATGCCTGAGCTTTTTTGTCTGCTTTAATCAAGTTACAGATAGCGTCTGTATTGCTTCCAAGTGTTGTACCTTGGGCAAACACAGCACCAATTGTTACATAGTTTACCGCACCCGGCTTAAGTGTAAACTTACCCGCGGATTGGATGAAGCGTCTATCTCCAGGAGTATTGCCTGCAGTAGCTTCTGTCCAGCCAAGGTTACCCCCACACAAACCACCAGGGAACATATAATTTGTGAGTTTAGGTGTGTAAGCAGAAGAACCAATTGTAGGATGTCCGTCTTTACCGTCGTCTACAATAGGGTTTCCATCTTTCCATTTACCATCGAGATAACCATAGAAATGCTGTGCTGCACAAGGGTTACCCATGGGGTCTGAACAAGCAGTGTTATTATAGTAAACGAATTTACTCATAATAATTTTTTCTCCTGGTTCATCAATAGTACCATCTTTATCATTATCTACACCATCACCAATGTCTGCAAGAGGTCCTTCAAAGAAGTCTATTCCAATAGAGGGTAAACTTGTGCCATATCCACTAGGTCCTTCATCATTATTATCTCCATTATAGCAAAATCCTAGTCCTAGAATAGTATCACAGCCTACATAGTCATCGGCATAGTTACCTAAATCAGGGTCTACCCATTGACCAATATACGTCTGGTTAAGAGTGTTAGTAGAGCGGTTAATAATTTTACTTTTGTAAAAAGTAGCATTATTGAGTTCATCATTAGTTACGAAGGCAAACGCCATGGTTTGAATTTCAATACCTATGGGTTCTGCTGATGTTTCACTATGGATATTACCTTTATCATTATACACCCACCAGATTGCCTGGTCGCCAAAGATGGCAGGGTAATCACCAGAGTTAGGGTCATATACACCATTACCATCTACATCTTCAAAAGGTGCCAAATCTGGGTCTGAAAGACTTTTTCTGGATGGCCAATCAGAAATACTTCTTGGTATCACATAAGAACCAGAAGATAATGCCCCTGTCTGGTAAGCGTTAATAAACGCATCAATATCAGATTTGAAGACTGTATAATGTTTGTCATACTTTAAGCATGTAGATACATCAATATCAGCAGTGGCATCGAGAGGACCAGGGTAGAAGTCTGTTCCTGTCTGACGGTAGGTTTGCGCGGCAAGGCGTAACTGTCCTCCACCGTCATAACCACCAACCCAAATAGCCCCTGCAAACAAGGCATGCTTAGGTACAGCACCAGGAGTATTATTTTTAGGTACTTCATAGCGGGCGTTACCTACAAGGTCCCACCACATGTCCCCGCCATTCATGAGGGTTGTCCGTACATTATTTATATCTAATTGAGCGAAGGAAGTTGGCGCAGCACACCCACCAGAGGTGCGATTGGAACGCTCCACTTTTCCTACCCCAATATTCTCTCTTGCCGTTAAGCTACCACCCGCTAGCAAGAAAGCAACCAAAATTATCACCGTTGAGCAGTTGATTGAATATATGGATGGTTTTTTCATATGCATTATTAATTAAGAAGTTTATGTTAGAATGAAATTATTACACCAAGACGAATTCTGCGTGGAAGACCATAGTTATCAGGATTGTTTACACGAATAGAATACAAATCTCTATATGCTGCTTGGTTAGTTTGTTGTTGCAAGAAACTCTGTGCCACTGCATGATTCAAGTAACCATCGTCATCAGGTTGTCCTGAAAATTGGTACACGCTTTGAATATTTTTGTTGTTAAACAAGTTTTGAACTTGTAGATACACATTTAAGTTCAAATTTTTACTGCCTTTTCCTTCTTCACCACCACCGATATTGATTTGAAAATCTTTATCTATACGAAGATTAGCACGGAAATTCGCAGGCATTCTTGCACTGTTAGGATTTCCAAATAATGTACTACGTTGAACAGCACCTGCATCTACAGTTCTTATCGGGAACAAAATACGGCTGTAAGGTGTACCTGAACCCGTACGAAGGGTTAAGTTAATACCGAAATCCTGTAATACTTTACGTAATTTTTCAGGTCCGTTATAGAACTCCCCTCTGCCATAGCGATAGTCCGCAGTTACCACAAGAGCATGACGTTGGTCAAAGTCTAAGGGTAGCGGAGTGCGTAAGTTAGGTTGCCCATTACTTACGAGGTTATTGGCAGAACGGTCATTGGAACCTGTACCATCAGCAAACTGCAAAGTATATATTACATTGAGCTGAAGGTTAGAGTTTTCACCAGGACGTTTTTCGTATTCAAAAGTAAAACCTTTGACTGTACCAAAGTCTACATTTTCATACGTTGTATAATTGATAGGATAAGCATAAGTACGGCTTACAATGTTAATTTGGTCACGTAACTCACGATAATACCCATTGATGGTAAGAGCCATTTTTTTGTTCAAGGCAGTTTTGAAACCGAGTGCATAGTCAATTGTTCTTTCTGCTCTCAAATTAGGGTTATTGATAGATTGGGTTGCATTTGCTACCAAGTACAAATAATCTACAGGTGTAGTAGCCAAAGGAGAAATAGCAAGGTTTGTAGAAGCAGGACGTTGTGTCAATATGTCATAGTGCGCAAAGAATACTGCCTGTTCTGTGATAGGGAAAGAGAAAGCTAAACGAGGCATAATATTTACCTGTGGTTTATAATCCACAAAAGCGCCTTCAGTCAGTTTATCTCCATTTTTTAGATAAGGATATACTTTACCGTTAGTTCCAAAAATCAAGTTGGGCAATTTCTCAACACCATTAGCATCATAAAATTTAGGATACACTGCATTAGAACTTGGATCGCTAAAACCTATAATAGAACTTGGGTTAGTGGGATTGTTGATGTACACTGTCCAATCATCTTTAATGTTATCAGGCACTACCAATGCAGGGTTATTCATAGCACGAACTTCGCCTGCTGTGTAATACTCATACAACACAAAAGCATTTTTAAGTACTTTTTGGTTAGCGTCAAAACGGTCAACACGAAGACCCACGTTCATAATCAAGTTGTTAATCTCAAACTTGTCTTGCACAAACCCTGCAATATAAATAGGACGGAAAGCAGAAATAGGTCTGTTTACAGTATCTTTAAAGAAGTCAGAGAAAGTAGGTTGCTGGCTTCCTTTATATCTTTTACCCACATGATTATAACCATAGTAAGTAATGTAATTACTACCGTTGTTAAGTAATTCATTGGTTGTAAACAAGTCTAATGAGTAAGTAGAGGGGTCTAACCCATCAGTATTTATCCAGTCTGTACCATTTATAGGCATACCTAATTTTTGACGAAGTTTTTTGTCAAAATCTGTTTGGGCTGACGCATTATAAAGTGGTTTGTGATTTACATAACCTGTCCACACTCCATTGCCATCTCTTACTAATTGGACTGAAGAAGAATCGGGAGTTTGTAAATGTGCATTGGCTTTTTGACGCATCAATGACCATAAACCCACAGGACTAATAGCCCAGAATGCCTGTGCTCTTTGCTCAACTTCTAAACCCGCAGTAATGTTATGCCCTCTGTACTCTCCTGAACCCATAGCAGTAAAACGGAACTGACGGTCATCTACATAACGAGCTAAGTTATGTACCGTTCCAGGGGCAGAATACAATCCATAAATACCCTGAGGTCCATCTCCATTACGTAAACCTCTTAAAGCGGCTAATTCAGTAAGCGTATAGATGCTATCTCCTCTGTCTTTCTCTAACTGATAAGCTAGCTGAGTATATTTTGTAAGATAAGGATTTTTATCACCTGGTGTGAAAATAGGATTTGTAAATGCATAGCCTACGTTATCATAAAAAGATGTAAAAGAAAGAGTGTCATTAAAAGGATGTTCACTGAAGAAATAGTTTGTGTTGTAACTATATATAGGTGTAAATTTCTGTTCAAATTTTCCTACGTAACCGTAATCAAAGAGATTGTATTTATGACGAGGGTCAAATTGTCTTTCAAGACTATTTGTATAATCTAACTGTACTTGATAGTATACGTTTTTAAGGCGTTTGTCTACATATTTACCTGCCGCATTTTTAGAAGAAGAATCTGGTTTGGCATCTGCAAAACGTTGAGTAAAACGTACAAATCCACGATATGTATTTCTAGAACTTATACGGTTTGCATCAGAAGCAAATAAACTTCTTGTAGACTGCCATAACTGGTCCCAAGTATAATCATAGTTACCTCCAACAGTAATGTTGATAAACTCAGTAGGCTGATAATCTAATTTTCCATTTATAGTATAGCGCTTTGCTTTGTTATTGGGTTTGAATTTTTGAGTGTACATGTCATTTTTAGTTAAAAACTCTGCATTATAAAGTAGAGCAGATTTATCATCATTATAACGATAAGGGTTATTCCTGATTTCATTCAGTTTATCTTCTTTCAGTTGCCATATTGGAACACGAGAAGGAAATCTGTCTTTTTGGTACTCAATCTCTCCCGCAAGCATAAAGCCTAAAACCGTTTTTTTCAAATATTGAGAGCTGTCAGTAGCTAATTTAATAGGATTGCCATCTTTATCTTTTGCTGTGGTTTTAAGAAGAGGTCCGATAAGTGTAACACCGCCTAAGTTATAATTGTAAGGGTCTAAAAATTTAGAGGTAACTCCTTCACCTGTAACACTGAAGTTTTGAGCTGCACCTCTGGTGGTAATGTTAATTACCCCTCCATTTGCATCACCATACATGGCAGGCACACCTCCTGTAATCACACTCAAACTACCAATAGCTTGTTGAGGTAAGTTAAATGTACCTACTACTTTCATACCATCTATAAAGTATACAGCACCAGTAGAACGCTGTCCAGCTATGTTTAATCCTTTGCCGTCATCACGTTGAAAAGTACCCCCTGCAAGCCCCGCGGCGTCTGCAATATTACGGGTAGGTAAGTTTCTTAACTGGTCACCAGAAAAACTACCACCAATGTTGGTTTTATCTTTTTCAATGATAGGAGCTTCGGTTTCTACAACAACCGTTTTTGTAGTAACTCCATCATCTGCTTCCATTTCTAAATTTAAAAAGGTAGTTTTGGAGGGCTGAATCTGAATTTTGTTAGCTTCTATGTTTTTGTATCCTACAAAAACAGCTTTTAGGGTGTACTCTCCGGGTGTCAAAGGTGTAATTTCATAATTTCCTTCGATATCTGTTGTGGTACCCCCTTTTTGAATACCCCCTTGTTCTACAACAATACTAACAAAGGGTAATCCCTCTTTGGTTTTAGCATCTTTCAGCACACCTTTGAGCTTACCTACACCCCCTTGTGCATACGTATACCGTACTGCACCCAGCGGTATAAGCATAGTAATGACCCATAATAATGTGGTTTTTACGTACTTATTCATAAAGGTTAATAAATGTTTAATTGATTGAGAGGGCTAAAATACAAAGAGAGTGCTTAATTACCTAATTTTTATTTATTTTTTTTTAACAAACTGATTACGTTATTTTTTAAGATTGTTGATTTTCAGTATTTTATATGCAAGAACTTCTGAAAGCTGCACTTTTGAAGTGTACGTCCAACCTGCAACATGCGGCGTGAGAATTACATTTGAAAAACGAGAAATTTTTTGCAAAACCTCTTTTTCTTCTTCCGAGTACGTATCAAAATTTTCGTTGGGCAGTACATCTAATCCTAATGCGCTGATTTTTCCATTTTCCAATCCTTTGAGAATGTCTTCTAATACCACTATCTTTCCTCTTGCCATATTCAACAAAACTATACTCTTTTTGAATTTCATCAACCACTTCAAATTTACCCAATGATGCGTTTCTTGTGTTAAAGGCACGTGAAAAGTAACAATATCTGCTTCTTCGTATAGTTGTTCCAAAGTCGCTTCTTGTGCAAAAAGATTAGAAAAATGAGATTTGTATTTGTCATACGCCAAAACCCGCATCTGAAAACCGTGTAATCGTTGCGAAAGAGCGTATCCTATATTGCCATATCCGATAATGCCTATCGTTTTACCTTTCAACTCAAAACCCCTGTTTTCTTCTCGTTTCCATTCAAACTGTTTTACCTGATTGTTAGCAGTACATATATTTCTTGCTAAACTTAACAAAACTCCTACTGTAAATTCAGCTACTGCATCTCTATTTCCTTCGGGGGCATTGATAATGATAATATTCCGTTTTTTACACTCTTCTTCATCTATGTTGTCTATTCCTGAACCTGCTTTGGCAATAAATTTTAACTTTTCTGCTTTGTTCAATATTTCTTTATTTATGGGAGTATGGCTTCGCATCACAATACCTTCATATTCCTGTATCTCGTTGAGTATTTCTGTGTAGGTCATGTTGGGTGCATACTTGCATATAAAACCATGATGAGAAAGAACGTTTGTCAAAACGGGATGAAGGTCATCTACAATCAGTATTTTCATATAACAAAATTATAGAATTAACTTCATTTATTTGACACTACAAAGATACCAAACCTTTAAACGCTTTTGGATTTTTTGCGCATGAACTGTCAAACTTTGTACATGAACGGTCAAAAATGCTGCATGAACGGTTAAAAATGCTACATGAACCAATTTAATATCAAAAAACGCACTCCCATAGTACTTTACCGCTTTTTATGTTATATTAACTGATGTTGCACAAACTCATTTCTTTGGGCGTTCCTGCTTCGCAGTCGGCGTGCTACGGGCTACGCTATCGCTTCGGTGCGTTGCACCATGCTGACGCATGCCCTCCGCATGCCTAACGCGAAAGAAGTGTTTTTTTGAGGGGTGTCGGGTTTACCCACCCACCCCAGTAATGTTAAGTTCTTTTTTTGAAGTACGTTTTTTCAAAATCAGAACAACATACCGAGTAGGGTGCTGCGCACAATGTTCAATAAATTCACTAAATAAGACATCAATAATCAAGTTTTATTTGCTAAAAAAAACTGCAAATATACAAATTTATGTAGAATTAAACATCACTGCCACCCACCCGCCCCCGAGTTCAAATGAGGTAAAAAACACTTCTTTTTTTATGCGTGTGCGGATATGTATGCGCGCGTATCCGCGTGAGGGATAGCAGCGAAAAGTGGGGACAATGCACGCATTGTCCCCACTTGCAGCGCATAGCCCGACCCCGAAGCGCAGCGCAGGGGACACGCCCAAAAATAATATATTTTATTGCTTTTGTGTTATTGCCTGATATACTTGGTTGTAGAGTTCTATACCCTTATCCAAACTATACACTTCAATAGCACCTTGCCTGATATGCGTATTTGAATTACTCAACATAGGTAAAAGATTTTCTATGCTTTTTTTGTATCCAAGTTCTGAAAACTCTTCTATCAACACGCCGCTATTTGTCTTTTGAACAATACTATCCACATCTCCGATGCCCGTATTGCATACAATAGGAATATTCATACCCATTAACTCGCCTTGTTTAGTTGGGGAAGTTCCTTTTTTGGAATAAGTAGGTTTAATAAAAAACAAAGATGCGTTCAATAGAGAAAGATACAAAGGCACTTCCTCCCGTTTTGCTTCCCGAACAATAATTTTGTCTTTTTCTATATTCAAATTTGTGGCTTTTTGATGTACTAATTCAGGATTATCAGGTGTGATGAACAAAAATACAGCATCAGGACGATAGCTCAAAAACACCTTGAACCATGCCAACATTTCATCAAGCATGTACCATGTTCCCAAAGAACCCAGATAGCCGATTACAGTTTGATTAGGTTGTGTATTCAGTTTTTGTTTGAGTTGTATTTTATCTTGTTCATTAAGGTTAGCAGGGTTAAAATGTGTAATATCTGCGCAGCAAGGAATGACCTGAACAGGTATTTTTTGCATACCGTTCCAAGATAAAATTTCCTGCTTTGCGTTTTCCGTTAAACTGATAGTATAATCAGCATGTTTAAGAAACTGTTTTTCCTTTCTTTTGAAGTATTTGTACACTGTTTTATACAACGGATTGGATAACTTCCACAAACCACCATCTACGCGTTCGTCTGCCCATAATCCGCGCATATCAAAAACAAACTTTATCCCATATTTTTTTTTGAGGTATAAGCCCACCAATGCACTGATATAGCTTCTGCAATGCACCAAATCAAAGTGATGTTGTTTATGTAGTGTTTTGGCTAATTGTTTCATTTTGCGAATATCTTTTATGGTAGAAAGAACAGGAGGCTTTTTTGTATAAGGTAAGGAATGCCATACAATAGGGTAATCTGTAAGCCATTGATGAATGAAATCCTTTCTATTAGCATAGCGTTCAGGTTTATCGCAACTGATAAGGTGAAAAGAATGCCCGTGTTGTGTAAGTCCCGTTAAATACGGTATAACTTGAGATTGTCCCAAAGGGTCTGTCATGCCGTCATACGAAAGATATAATACCCGCATAAGAATAAAAAAAATCCTCTACCGTGCAAAGTAAAGGATTTTTACAATGAATGTACTACACTTACATTAAGAATTATTCTCAAAACGAAGTTCCTGTAAATAATACTTGCCTGTATCTTGCTTTAAGAGCACATACAAACGCATGTCTTTATTGTTCGTACTGGTATAGTTGCCTATGGAATACACCATATTATTCGAAGTGCCTTTGTGCATCAGTTTTGCAGTTTTAGGAGGGTTTTTTTCAAAGAAAGATTTCAAAACAAACTCAGCCTGTGTATTGGTATAAGTGCCTTCATCATCGCCGATTGTAATATCCGCACTTCCTTTTATCATCTGGGCAATAACAACAGCATCTTTGTTTTGAACCGCAGTTTCTATTTGCCTGAATACATCATCTTGGGCATAAGACACACTTATCCCTGAATACACACACAACAAAATCAAAAATGTAAATAATCTTTTCATGATGTATACATAAACAAGCGAAAATTATGCCATATTCAATAAAAATAAAACAAAAATGATACTAATGTACTAAATCGTAAATTCTTCAGCCAAAAACCTGATAAACACAGTCTTTTCTATAACCATCAAACCTGATTTTTGATTATTCCAATAAAACATACTCATCGTATTAAGCGATAATTTTTATACTCAAAAAGGCTTATACCCGTATATTTTGTAATAGTATCCAAACATTTTACTCTCAAAGTCCTCTTATCTTTGGATAAATCATACTCAAATTTCCAATTTTTCTCTGATATTCTTCTTTCCATCATTTTGGGATGTGTTCCTTTAAAGAGTTCCAGATAGTCAATTTCTGAATAATCAAAGGAATTCTTGGTATTTTCAAGCAACCATTTATCATCATGCCAGTATCTGCTAAAGTTTTTTTGTTTAAGCACTTGTTTTTCAGGATTTTTAACCCAGCCATAATGATGCATTACTGTACCCGATGACTTTACAGCTAATTTTCTTTCGTTATGCCATCTAAATCCTTGTGCATCTTTCCATGATGTTATTTCTTTGTTGTTTCTAATTACCCGAATTTCGTTACGATACCAATTTCGGGAAGTGGCTATATAATCGTAGCTTCCATAATGATGGAGATAATCTACCAAAAAGCCCTCAACTCTATAATTATCAAGGTTTGACTTTAACAATCCATGCATTTTTTCCAAACCATTTTCATGGAATACCTCATCACCTTGAATGTAAAAGCACCAGTCATATTCATTCGGTATAGCTTGAAATGCTTTGTTGGTTTCCAATGCTAATACTTTTCCTCCCTCACGCAAAGACTCGTCCCAAACCGTTTCTACAATCTTAATTTTTTGCCTGTCAACATTTGCAACCAATTCAACTGTATTATCCTCTGACTTACCGACAGCAACATATATCTCATCACAAACAGGCAATATAGATTGTAGGGCTTCTACTATCGGATAATCGTAAGTTACTGCATTTCTGATGAAAGAAAAACCTGCTATTTTCACAATGCAAATGTACATATTTATTCTGCCAAAAAAAAATGCGCTCTATGTTAGATATTCAAGGCATACCCTACGCTTTCGCTTTTAATCGGTGCTTTCCGCACTACGCTATGGCTTTGGTGCAAATCACACCTGCTTACACAAGTTGCTCCAAGCCCCTCACGAGGATACTATCACTCTCCAAGCAAACGCATACAATAAATAACTAGTAACTATTTACCTTGTGCGAATATATCATTTTTAGGGCGTTCCTGCTTGCTGCGCGGCGCAGTCGGCGTGCTACGGGCTACGCTATCGCTTCGGAGACGCCGCATGCGGCGTCTCTACTACGTACCCTCCGCATGCCTAACGCGTATGCGTGTGCGGATATGTACGCGCACATATCCGCGTGAGGGATAGCAGCGAAAAGCCCGCAATGAGCGTAGCGAATGAAGTACAGGCGTGGCATGCCACGTCTCTACCAGCGGATAGTCCGACCCCAAAGCGCAAGCGCAGGGGACACGCCCTAATATCCTGTCTTACTATTTCAATCTTTCGTTAATGTCTAATCCATGTTTTTTGGCGGTTTCTTTGGCAATTTCATAGCCTGCGTCTGCATGACGGATTACGCCCATACCCGGGTCATTGGTGAGTACGCGTGTAAGACGTGCTTCCGCTTCTTTTGTACCATCTGCCACTATCACCATGCCTGAATGAATAGAATATCCTATACCAACTCCTCCGCCATGATGCAGACTTACCCAACTTGCTCCACCTGCAGTGTTAATTAACGCGTTGAGAATAGGCCAATCTGCAATAGCATCACTGCCGTCTTTCATGGCTTCCGTTTCACGGTAAGGCGAAGCTACCGAACCCGTATCCAAATGGTCCCTGCCAATAACAATCGGTGCTTTGATTTTACCTTGTTTTACTAATTCATTGAAAGCTAATCCCGCTTTTAACCTATCCCCCTGCCCTAACCAACAAATCCTCGCAGGTAAACCTTGAAAAGCAATTTTTTCTTTTGCCATAGTCAGCCAACGTTTTAAGCCTACATCTTGCGGGAAAAGTTCTAATAGTTTTTGATCTGCGATGTAAATATCTTCAGGGGCTCCGCTTAATGCTACAAATCGGAAAGGTCCTTTGCCTTCACAAAATAAAGGACGAATGTACGCAGGTACAAAACCGGGAAAATCAAAAGCATTGGCTACGCCGCGGGCAAGGGCTTGTCCGCGTAAATTATTTCCATAATCAAAAGTAACTGCACCGCGTTTTTGTAATTCCAACATCAAGCGCACATGCAAAGCCATCGTATCTTTGGACTCTTCTATATATTGCTTTGGATTGGTCTGACGGAGAATATTAGCTTGTTCTGCGGTGTATCCTTTGGGAAAATATCCAATCAGTTCATCATGGGCGGAGGTTTGGTCAGTAAGTACATCAGGGGTGATGTTTCTATCTATCATTCTTTGCAATAAATCCACTGCGTTGCATAATACGCCAATAGAAACGGCTTTACCTTGTTTTTTGTATTCTAACGCTTTGTCTATGGCTTTGTCTATATCGTATTCTATCTCATCAAGATAGCGGGTTTCTATGCGTTTTTTCATGCGCCATTCTTCCATTTCTGCGGCAAGACAAACGCCCTCATTCATAGTAATTGCCAAAGGCTGCGCACCGCCCATGCCGCCAAGTCCTGCGGTAACGGATAAGGTATGTTTTAATGTACCGTTAAAATGTTGTCTGGCACATTCTGCAAACGTTTCATAAGTACCTTGTACAATACCTTGTGAACCTATGTAAATCCAGCTGCCTGCGGTCATTTGCCCGTACATGGTTAATCCTTTGGCATCTAACTCCCTGAAATAATCCCAGTTTGCCCACTTGGGAACGAGCATGGCATTGACCAACAGCACTCTGGGCGCGTCAGGGTGGGATTTAAGAATACCCACAGGCTTGCCGCTTTGTATGAGTAGAGTTTCGTCCTCGTTCAAATCTTTAAGTGCTTTAACAATTTTTTCGTAGGCTTCCCAATTTCGGGCGGCTTTACCCGTACCTCCGTATACAATCAACTCATCAGGATTTTCTGCCACTTCGGGGTCAAGGTTATTCATTAACATTCTTAATGCGGCTTCCTGAATCCAACCTTTACAAGAAAGCGTTGTACCTCGCGATGCTTTTATATTTTTTTGAGATATACTTTGCATGCCCAAAAATACAAAAATTGCTTATATATGCTTCATGAGAGAGTTAAATATTCCCATCAAGATTTTTCTCTCAGAGGCATATCATAAACATGGCTTAATTTTTGCTTTTATGACAAATGCTTTTTTGTTTTTGCATATCTTGTATTAAGTTTGCAGGCGAAAAACAAACTACCTACCTACATTATGCGATTTAAAGCACATCAAATTGCGCAGTTTTTACAGGGAACAGTACATGGCAACCCTGATGCAGAAGTATGGCAAGTTTGTAAAATAGAAGAAGGAACAGAAGGAGGTTTATCCTTCTTGGCTAATCCAAAATACACTTCTTATATCTATGATACGCAAGCCAGTATTGTACTTGTCAATCAGGACTTTGTTGCAGAAAAACCTGTATCTGCTACACTCATACGCGTGGCTGATGCGTATTCTGCATTCACCAAGATATTAGAACTGTATCAAGGGCAATGGCTACAAAGTAAAAGAGGTTTAGAACAGCCTTGTTTTGTAGCACCAGACGTAAAACTCTCCGAAGATGTATATGTAGGCGCATTTAGTTATATAGGAACACAGGCAAAAATAGGTAAAAATGTAAAGATTTTTCCACATTCTTATATCGGGGATAACGCAGTTATTGGGGATAATACGGTTATTTATGCAGGGGTAAAAGTCTACGCATATTGCATAGTAGGTAAGAATTGTATTTTACATTCAGGGTGCGTGATAGGCAGTGACGGATTTGGTTTTGCCCCACAAAGTGATGGTTCTTACAAAAAAATCCCCCAAATTGGAAATGTTTTTATAGAAGATAATGTAGAAGTTGGTGCAAATACCACTATTGACCGCGCTACTTTGGGTTCTACGTACATCAGAGAAGGGGTAAAATTGGACAACCTCATTCAGATAGCGCATAATGTAGAAATTGGTAAACATACTGTTATTGCGGCACAAACAGGAATTTCGGGCAGTACCAAAATAGGCAGATACTGCATGATAGGCGGACAAGTAGGTATTGTAGGACATCTCAAAATTGCTGACGGCACTCAAATTGGGGCGCAGTCAGGAATTTCCAATGATATTGATGAACCTAAAACAGCGTGGCGTGGTTCTCCCGCACAATTATACAGAAAACAACTCCGTACAGAAGTGTTATGGAGAAAACTGCCTGAAATGTTTCAAGAATTACAAGAATTAAAAAAAGAAATACAAAAATTACAGTCATGACAGATAAACAACATACATTAAAGGAAGAGATTACTATATCAGGTGTAGGATTGCATACGGGAATGCTGGTAAATATGACTTTAAAGCCTGCCCCCGAAAATCATGGTATAAAATTTAAACGAACAGATTTGGAAGGACAGCCTATTGTAGATGCTGATGTAGATAATGTAATAGATACTTCTCGGGGTACTACTATCGCTGTGGGCAATGCCAAAATACATACCGTAGAACATACTCTTGCCGCTTTGGTGGGTATGAATATAGATAATGTACTGATTGAATTAGATGCTCCTGAACCTCCTATTATGGACGGAAGTGCAAAATATTTTGTAGAAGCTATTGAAAAAGTGGGGGCTCAAAAACAAAATGCAGACAGAGAATATTTTGTAGTAGACCAAAATATCCAATACAGCGACCCTCAAAAGCAAATTGATATGGCGGCACTACCCCTCAACGGTTACCGCATGACAGTAATGGTAGATTACAATTCTCCCGTGTTGGGAAGTCAGCATGCTACTATTTTAGACATCAATGATTTTCCGAGAGAAATTGCTTCCTGCCGAACATTCTGCTTTTTGCATGAACTGGAAGCCTTATTAAAAGCAGGTCTGATTAAAGGCGGAGATGTAAATAATGCTATTGTAGTTGTAGATAGAAATGTAACCGAAGATGAATTAGACCATTTAGCCCAATTATTCAACAAACCTAAAGTTTCTGTTAATCAGGGAATATTGAATAATATTCAGTTGCACTATAACAACGAACCAGCTCGGCACAAACTGTTAGATTTAATCGGAGATTTAGCATTGGTAGGCGCTCCACTCAAAGCCCAGATATTAGCCGCAAGACCCGGACATGCCGCAAATGTTGCTTTTGCAAAGAAAATCAAAGCCGCTATTCGTGCAAAAAAAATCACCAAGCAATACCAAACAAGTGGAAATACAAGCAACTCTGTGGTATTTGACATCAATGCCATACAAAAAATTCTTCCTCACCGTTACCCATTTTTATTGGTAGATAAAGTAACCTATTTTGATGACAAGAAAATTATAGGAATTAAAAATGTAACTATCAATGAACCTTTTTTTGTAGGACACTTTGCAGGAAATCCGATTATGCCCGGTGTCCTTCAACTGGAAGCTATGGCACAGGTAGGTGGTATTCTTTTGCTTAATACCGTAGAAAATCCTAATGATGTATGGGTATATTTTCTGGCTATTGACAATGCAAGGTTTAAAAAACCAGTAATTCCCGGTGACCAGTTGGTATTTGAATTAGAACTGGTAAGTTTAAGACGGGGTATCTGTAAAATGATAGGCAAAGCCACCGTTGACGGAAAATTAGTCAGTGAAGCAGAATTAGTAGCCAGTGTAGTTCCTAAAAATAAAGTATAAAAAAGAAAAAACGTATGAAACAACCCTTAGCTTATGTTCATCCCAATGCACAAATTGCTCATAATGTAGCCATAGACCCTTTTGTGTTTATAGATAATGATGTAGTAATAGGAGAAGGCACTTGGATTGGTTCAGGTGCAGTTATCTATGCAGGTGCTAGGATTGGTAAAAATTGTAAAATATTTCCTGGCGCTGTTATATCTGCGATTCCACAAGACCTTAAATTTCAGGGAGAATATAGTACCGTAGAAATAGGCGATAATGTAACTATTCGTGAATGTGTAACCATAAACAGAGGCACAGTAGACAGACATAAAACCGTAGTCAAAGACAATGCGTTGCTTATGGCTTATGTACATGTAGCGCATGACTGTGTAGTGGGCAAACATTGCATTTTAGCCAATGCTGTAAACATGGCAGGACACGTAGTTATAGATGATTTTGCTATTGTAGGAGGTATGTCTGCTATTCATCAGTTTGTTACCATAGGTAAGCACGTTATGATTTCAGGCGGTTCACTGATTGGAAAAGACGTTCCACCCTATACCAAAGCGGGTAGGGATCCTATATGTTATGAAGGGGTTAATTCCATAGGATTACGCAGAAGAGGATACGACAACAAAACCATTACCCAAATTCAGGATATTTACAGAGTAATTTATCTTTCAGGTATAAGAACTGCTGATGCACTGACTATCATAGAACGAGATTTTGAAGCTACCGAAGAACGAGACGAAATCCTGAATTTTATCCGCAACAGCGGCGCACATGGAAGAGGTATTATGAAAGGATACACCTTTATGTCAGAAAGAAATAAAAACAATGTAAATAACGAAAAAGAATAACCGTAAAACATAATATAAAAAACATGAAACTTTTTGATGCTTCTCAAATTAAATTACAAACACAAACAGCTACGCAAACTGCCGAAAAAATCACCTCTAAAAAAGCTAAAATAGGGGTGATAGGTTTAGGTTATGTAGGATTGCCTTTGGCTTTGGAATTTGCCAAAAAAGGTTTTGAAACGGTTGGGATAGACCTTTCCACAAGCAAGGTAACTATGCTTAATCAGGGACAGAACTACATAGAAGACCTTGATGACAACGAAATAAAGGCTGTTGTACAAAGTAAAAAACTAACCGCTCATACAGATTTTTCTGCTGTCAAAACGTTAGATGTCATCTATATTTGTGTTCCTACTCCATTTACGCCTACCAAAGACCCTGATTTAAGTTATATTGTTTCCGCAGGAGCAAGTACAGGACAGTTCCTTCAAAAAGGTCAGGTTATTATTCTTAAAAGTACTACCTTTCCCGGTACCACCGAAGAATATCTTATTCCTGAATTGGAAAAAAGCGGTCTGAAAGCAGGCACAGATTTTTTTGTAGCTTTCTCTCCTGAACGGGTTGACCCAGGTAATAAGCAATTTAACACTAAAAACACTCCTATTGTAGTGGGAGGTATCAATGAAGAAAGTTCAAATCTAGCTGCATTAGCCAATGCCCAGGTCATAGACAAAGTGTACATGGTCAGCAACCCCAAAGTGGCTGAATTGGAAAAACTGTTGGAAAACATATTCCGTAGTGTAAATATCGCATTGGTAAATGAACTTGCCCTTTTGTGTGAGCGCATGTATGGCATTAACGTATGGGAAGTATTAGATGCCGCAGGAACAAAACCCTTCGGATTTATGAAATTTTTACCTGGACCAGGTGTAGGTGGACATTGCATTCCGATTGACCCTTATTATCTCTCGTGGTTAGCCCGTTCTTATGACTTTGAAACTCGTTTTATCACGCTTGCCGCCAATGTGAACGAAAGTATGCCTTATTTTGTTGTAGATAAGGCTATACGTGAAATAGCCAAACAAGGTACTAAGCTATCCGAAGCAAAAATATTGATTTTGGGTGCATCTTTCAAAAAGAATGTCCGCGATTTAAGGCATTCCCCTTCTGAATACATTATCCGTATTCTGAAAAAATCGGGAGCTGTACATGTAGACTACAACGACCCGCATGCCCCTGAATATGAAGTAGATAATGTAGTGATGCACTCCGTTCCTCTTACAGAAGAGAAACTTAAAGAGTATGATATGGTTATTCTTGTAACTGACCATGATGACTACAATTATGAGTTTATTCTCAAACATATCAAATGTTGTTTACTGGATACCCGAAACGGTACAAAAAGCATTACTCAAAACCGTGAAAAAATTATCCTGATTGGTTTTGCCCAAAGTTAACTTTTATTTTTATGTTGAATACCATCATTGAAATTATAGCAGTAATTGTTTCTATACTTGCCGTTTTCCTTACGATACAGCAAAGTATTCTTGGCTGGGTATTCGGAATAGCTGGGTGTTTGATGTATATATATATCTTTAACGGGGCTAATTTGTATGGAAATATGGCTTTACAAGGAGTGTTTATCATTAACTCATTGATAGGGATATACAACTGGAAATATGGAAGCAAAGACAAACCCCAGTTGCCTTTAAGCAGACTTTCCAAAGTAGAAAAGTTTTTGTTTCCGTTTATAATTTTAATCCTCACAGGTTTGATTATAACTGCATTTGATAGCTTTTCATTAAACCATCTGTATGAAAACAACAAACTGAATTTTCCTTTTATATTGGATTCCTTTTCCGCAGGTATGTGCCTTACAGCGCAGTTTTTTCTTATCAAAAAACGTATAGAAAACTGGTTGATATGGGCTTTTAATGATACAATGTGTGTGTTTTTGTTTGCCTATCAGGGAATATATTTTACTGCATTTTTATATGCTTTATTGGCTGTAATGGCAAGCAATGCGTTTTTTGCATGGAGAAAATCTTTTTATGCACAAAAATAAATAAAGTTTTGTTTTCGCTTTTTTGGGCGTTCCTGCTTGCTGCGCGGCGCAGTCGGCGTGCTACGGGCTACGCTAGCGCTTCGGTGCTGGACGCACTATGCTAGCGCATGCCCTCCGCATGCCTAACGCAGGCACACGCGCATATATACACTACACACAAGGTAAATCAC
>Ga0272446_1003194_pt1 | contig 21130 bp, 20 predicted proteins | sample YNPCB0061_FD_194587 | JGI IMG/M metagenome (GOLD analysis project Ga0272446, IMG submission 194587) | Hot spring microbial mat communities from Yellowstone National Park, WY, United States - YNP-CB-006-1 | ecosystem: Environmental > Aquatic > Thermal springs > Hot (42-90C) > Sediment | place...
AAGTGAGCCTCGTGTGCGGCTTGCACGGCCAGAGCGACCTGCCGGATCAATACTAGTGCGGTCTCGATGGGCAATGCTCCCAGATCGTCAATCAAACGATCTAAGCTCTTGCCTTCGATGTACTCCATAACCAGATAGGGTTGTCCGGCCTCCACGCCGAAATCCAGTCCACGAACCAGATGCGGGTGTTGAACCCGCAAAGCCACCTGATGTTCCTGTTGAAATCGCTGGAGTAAGTCATTGTTGGTGGCGATTTCTGGAGCCATCACCTTGACCGCCACGATGCTGCCCGTTTTCCGGTGGCGAGCCCGGTAAACGGATCCCATCGCCCCCCTGCCGAGCAACTGCTCTAACTCATACACTCCTAGTTTCATGAGCAAAGTCCTCGTCGCCTGGATACTTGCGAGGGGGATGCGGTCTTTGGTTGCTTGGAAATCCGCTCCTCGACGCTTGTACCTTTCGTCCGGCCTGAGTTAACCTTACCACGAAAACCGACCGTGGGCACATTGCGACAACATTTATCGGGCTTTCCGGCTCAGATGGGTTTTTGCAATCGGTACAGAAAAGCTAATATTTCGGCAACAGCCTTATAAGCATCCGGAGGAATCTGCTGATCCAGATCCAGCAACGACAGGGTTTGCACCAAGGCGCGATCCTCGTGGATGGGGATGTTATTCTCGCGAGCTAGTTCGAGGATGCGATCGGCAATGAACCCCTGGCCTTTGGCAATCACCACGGGAGCCTTGTCGCGGGGCGGTTCGTACCGCAGTGCCACCGCCTGTCGCCGTTTCGGCGTGTCGGTCATGGTCTAGACCCTCACATCCAGATGAGTTCCCGAAGCGGGCAATCCGCTGGCCAGTGCCTCAAAGAGTGGTTTCTGATCGCGAGGTAACTCACCCAGCGGGCGAACTGCCAGCAACACCGGCCCCTCGCGTCCCTGTTGCAGAGCTTCACGCAATTCCGACAGTCCGCTGTGCAGACGGGCCCGGCCCTGCTCCTTCTCTACATAGAAGATAACCCGCATACCCATCGGGTTGAACTGAGCATCCACTCGTACCGTGCCGAACTGCTCTAGTTCTAGATGCATGAAGAAACTCACGCCTTGGTTTTCAGCATTCGGGCCTTTGCCGTCGCGTTGGACGGCTAGGTGTAGCGTGCTGGACTGGTCGGGAGTGAGCATCAGCGGCACTTGGAAAAACACCGGATCGCCGCGTGCCAGTGCCAGCAGGTTGCCGGTCTGTTGCGCCTCGATGGCTTGCAAGTGCTGAACCACCGGAGCGGTTCGAGCGGCTTCACTAGGCTGAACGCTGGCCTCGGCCAGGGCACGCAGCACCAGTCCCTTGACATCGCGCTGAACCGTCTGCTGGATCTCTGAGGGGGGACTGTGATTGACAGCGTGTTTGGCCAAGCGAGCCTCAAAATGCAATCCGCCGTCTCGCAGGAAGGTGCCGAGTTGCTCTGCGGTGGGAGGTTGGCCTTGCGGCAGCAAGGCTCGCAGTCGGCTGACCAACGCCTCCAGAGCAGGAGGCGGGGGCTGGGGTGGGGGAGTGCTGCTAGATTGGGTTTGCGAGGTCACCGTTTGGGCGATGACGTTGCGGATGACTTCGCCTAGAGGGACGGCCTGCAAGCGCTGGCGTAGAGCTGCTGCCAGTTGCTCGACGCTCATCAACGGCGTGGGGGGAACCTGTACGGTCACCTCGGCAGGTCGGGGAGCAGTCGCAGCAGCCGTCAACGGGCCACGCACGGCCGTCTCCGCCGTCTGTGGCGATGCGGCCACATGGCCCGAACGCGACAGATCTACCACGGCCAGTTGCACTTCGGGCTGCGTTTGCCGTACTTGCATCTGCAAGGGAACGCCGATTGGCAGCGGTTGTGACAGTTTCGCCTCAACTAGAGTGTGGTTCAGTTGCAGCAACACGCGATTGGCTCCCAGGTCGCTGAGAACCTGGGCAGGCAGCACTTGTCCGGGTTGCCAGTTGACGGCTGGCCCTGTTGCTGTGCTGGGCAACGGCGCGGTTGTCGGCCCTGTCGTTATGCTGGGCAACGGCGCGGTTGTCGGCCCAGGGACGGTCGGCAAGGAGCGAGCGAGTTCGAGTTGCGGTTGTCCAGCGGCATTCAAGCGAACCTGGATAGCGATAGGCTGGTTGACCGTCATGCCGGGCAGTGCTTTGATGCGGACATCGACTCCGTTAGCCAGTTCGACGAGAGCCTCGCTTTGCAGGATGGCCTTGATGTTGCCTTGCAAGACCTGTCCGGCTGGCAACTTCGAGAGTTCGCCGCTCAAGACTGTCAAGGCCTGTCCGGCAGTCAGGCCCGGTTGCTGTGCGGTTGCCGTCTGCGCGGGAAGGATTTGCATGACAGTTCGCCTTGTGACAAGAGGATCCAGTTTGCCGGGACTCTGATCCCGCTCTGCTCGGACTGGCTCCTTTCTTAACTTTACTCGAAGTTTTAGCTCGAGTGAATTTATTCGCCGATTTGGTCGATAGAATTCCCATGACCACTACATCTTCAATCATCGAACAACTCACGGGCGTACTCGATGTCGCAAGTCTGCGGCATCGCGTGATTGCTCAGAATGTCGCTAATGTCAACACTCCCGGCTACCATCGGCAGGAACTGACTTTTGATAAAATGCTGGCGAGTCAGCAGAGCGGTTCCTTGGCCGGAGTTAATATCGTCGAAGATGAAACCGCGATTCCTCGAGCGGACGGCAACACGGTGCAACTCGACCGGGAAATGGCGGATCTGGCCAAGAACCAGTTGCTCTACAACGCCGCTGTACAGTTGCTGTCGAGTCGATTGGGGACTCTGCGAGCAGCGATCGCCGGCCGCTAGTCGGTTGAGGAGGTCTAGTCATGAATTTCAGCAGCCTGTTTCGGGCGGCGGCCATCAGTTCCTCAGGGTTGACTGCCGAACGCATTCGCTTAGAGGTGACGGCCAACAACATTGCCAACGCCTTTTCGACGCGGACAGCCGAGGGGGGGCCATTTCGTCGCCAGGACGTGGTGTTCGTGACGGCACTGGCCGACGAGATGGGCCTGACGCCTCGGCTCGGCGCGGAAATGGCCGGCGTTCGGGCCACCGAAATCGTTGATGATCCCAGTCCGTTCAACGTCGTTCACATGCCGGGCCATCCCGATGCCGACGCTCAAGGCTATGTTCGCTTTCCCAATGTGCAGTTGCCGATGGAGATGGTCAACCTCGTGACGGCCAGTCGCGCTTATGAGGCCAACGTGCGAGCCGGTCTGGCGTTTCGCGAAATGAGCCAGCAGGCTCTCACCCTTGCCAGGAGTTAACGATGGAGATTCAACGGCTTGCCCCACTAGAACGACTCGCACCTCTGTCGCCGTCCGCCGCCCAACAGCCCACGGTGGCCAACGGCTTTTCTCTCGCTCTGAATCAGGTGCTAGGCGGAGCTACGCGAGCCGACCTCGAGGCTTCCCAGGCCGTTCAGGCTCTCGCCGATGGCGAAGCCGACGACCTGCACACCGTAGCTCTGGCTCTAACCCAGGCCGATCTCAGTTTTCGCCTCGCTCTGGAAATGCGCAATCGCCTCCAGGAAGGCTTGCAGGAAATCCTTCGCTTGACCGTTTGACCCAAGGTCTTTTCAGCCTGGGCGTGCTGTGTTCTTTGAGGGATTCTCATCCCTCCACGCCACCCAGTGCTTCTTTCCTTTCTGACGGGGTCTGGTTCTCATGGAATTCTTCCGTCGTCTGCTAGCCCAGTTGCAGACCATCTGGCAGGGGATGACACCAGTCTTCCGCGTGCTGCTCGTCTCAGCATCCGTATTGTTGCTGATTGCGCTGGTGTTGTTCGGCTTCTACACCTTCAACGTCGAGTACAAGCCAGTTATCAGTGCCTCTTTGGAAGAGATCCCTGCCTTGAGAACCCGGCTAAACAACCGCAACATTCCCAATCGTCTCGATTCCAGCGGCACCACCATTTTGGTGCCTTCGGATCGACTAGCGGAAGCTCGCGTCGAACTGGCCGGGGCTGGGGTCACTGCCGGCAAAGGCTACGAGGTCTTCGACGAATCTCCCCTGGGCATGACTCCTTTCGTCCAGAACGTCAACTACACTCGCGCCTTGCAAGCGGAACTGGCTCGCAGCATCGGCCAACTCGAGCCAGTGGCACAGGCTCGCGTCCACATCGTTCGCCCCGAACCTAGTCCCTTCGTTCGCGAGCAGAAGCCGACCACCGCCAGCGTGGTTCTCAAGCTCAAACCCGGTGGCCGACTCGATCGCTCGACCAGCGAAGCCATCGTCGCATTGGTCGCCCGTGCCGTCGAGGGCTTGTCGCCAGAAAATGTCACCGTGGTGGACACACGCGGCCGACTGCTTTCTGACTCACAGACCAGCGAAGGACGAGTCAGCAACAGCCAGCTGGAATTCCGCAAACAGATGGAAAACTACCTCGCCTCCAAAGCCGAGGAGATCCTGCGACATCATCTAGGAGTCAACAAGGCCATCGTCCGCGTGGCCGTCGATGTCAACACTCAGCGTGTCAAGGAACGCTCTGAGATCTACTCGCCGGATGGCAAGGTCGTGCAAGCCGAACGCCAGATGACGCAGCGAACTACGTTGCCGGCCCGCTCGCCGGGTGGAGTGGTCGGCACCACTAGCAACGTCGGACGGGCGGCGGTCGGTGGAGCAGCCAGTTCGGCCACCACCGCTCAGAGCGGTTCTTCGCAATCGGAAACCATTCAGACCGACTACGTCGTCTCGAAAACGTCCCGCGACCTCGAACAGCAATTGAATCTGCTTAACCGACTCACCATTGCCGCCATGGTCGATCTGTCAGCGGCAGAAGTGGACGGCAAAAAACTGACTCTGGCGGATGCCCAGGAACTCATCAAACAGGCAGTTGGTTTCCGTGAAGGGCGAGACGAGATTAAAGTGACCGATGTCAGCCTGGGTCCCAAAGAGGAAACCACTGACGAGCAAGCCGCCGTCGCTCAGACGCGGGTTCTCCAGTACGTTCTGACCTTTGTTCGCAATCTGAGTTTGTTGCTGGGTTTGCTTCTGGTGGCGATACTGGTTATACTTATCGTGTCGAGAAGGCGACAGGCGGCATCTACTAGCACAATTGCACCCCAGAAGGAGCCGACACAACCGTCTCCTGTAGTGACTGAGACCGACGAGTTGGAAGAATTTCGGCGTCTGGCAGAAACTGATCCTGACCGAGTTGCTCGCGTGCTGATGATGTTGATGGGGGCAGCTCGGCCCGGGTAGGACAGACAACCTGTACTCCTTCTTCCGGAGCCTGTAATGCATGCCAACCGGTCTTGACCAAGGCGAAGACAAGGTGGCACTCTTGCTTGCAAGTTTGCCCCCCAAAGCAATTGAGCCGATTCTGGCCCGGTTACCGGAAGCCGAATCGACTCGACTGCGCGCTTTGCTAGAGAAGGTCATGCCGCTGTCGCTCGACCTGCGTCAAAAAGCGGCTCGTGAATTCGTTGATCTGCTACGGATCTCGGAACGTGCCGCACCTACCCCACCTCCTGCGCCGGCACCAGTTCCTCAACCTCCGCCGCCATCGCCGCCCCCTGCACCTGTCAAGGAACCCCCGCCGCCTTTGCCGGAAGACCCTGTGCCCGCCCTGCGGCAACTTCGCCCTGATGTTCTGGTCAGCATCTTGCGCGAAGAACGCTTGCCCACCATCGCTCTGGTTCTCAGCCAGCTAGACATTCCCCAGGCCAGTGCCATCCTCAAGTTACTGCCGCCAGAGATCCGTCAGGAGGTGGCCACTCGTCAGTTACAACCTATCGCCTTGCAACCGCAACTGGTCACACGCGTCCTGTCGAGCGTCCTGGCACGTTGCCAGAAGATTGCCGACATCCCTCCCAAGCCCAGTCAGGACGAACTCATTTTCCGTCTGGCCGAGCTGCTCCGCTCTCTGGAACGCGCCGATCGGCAATCGGTAATCGAACGCCTGGAGCGCACGGATGCCGACACGGCTGCCAAGGTGCGCAAACTACTTCATCGCTTCACCGATGTCCTTCGCCTGGATGGCCGAACTCTCCAGGGCATCCTGTCCGAACTCAATGTCAAAACGCTGGCTCTGTCGCTCAAGAACGCTTCTGAGGAGGTCAAGGAAAAAATTCTCGCCAATGTGTCCAAGCGCGCTCGCGATAATGTCACCGAAGAAATGGAAATGTTGGTGAACGTGTCCCAGAATGAAATTAACGAGGCTCAGGAGCAGGTGGTCGCCATCATCCGGCGTCTCGATGAAGAAGGGAAGCTGACCATGTGATCTCCCTCTCAACAACTCATTCAGCGAGCCGGCCCGCGTCAGCGGCCGGAGACGATGACTCCGGCCCCTCACGGGAGCCGGCTCGCTAAGACCGCTGGCCAGCAAGCCGGCCCGCGTCAGCGACTGGAGAGTTAAGAAACTATCGTGAAGGGAGAAGCAACGATGCTAGAGCGTACCGTTCGACTGCATGCCCCGTTGCGGCAAGCGCGGGCGGTCGATCCGGATGCGCCACTGCCGCCGCTGCCCTCGCTTGCCCCACGTCCTGCCGCAGACATAAAGGCACCAACGCCACCTGCCGTCCAGATGCCGGTTGCGCCCCCTGCCCCAACGGTTCCGCCCGCGCCGCCTCCTCCGCCCGCGCCAACCCTGGACGATCTGTACGCCACCGAGAAAGGCCGACTGTTGCGCGAAGAACGACAACTGATCGAGCAAACCTTGTCCTCGCTGTCGCGTGTCATCCGTGAATTGCGCGAGCAACGCAGCCAAGAACGTATCGAGTGGCGACGTGCTGCCGTCGAACTGGGAGTCACTCTGGCCACCCGCTTGCTTCACGATCAGATTGCTTCAGAAGCCTTCCCCATCGAAACCGTGGTTCGCGAACTGCTCGAACAGTTCGACCGCGGCCCGATTACAGTGTTCTTGCATCCTTTGGATGTGGTTTTGCTCCAGCGACGACTAGACGGTAAGCCGCTCTCCGAACAACTCGAAGGCTTGAAGATCGAGGAAGATCCCACCTTGGGGCGAGGCGATTGTCGGGTGGAGACGGCCGACGAGGTGGTTCTGGCACAACTCGAAACACAACTCGCCGAGACAAGGCAACGCCTATTACGGAGTCTGGGTCATGTCCAAAACTGATTGGCCGAACTGGGCTACCGAGATCGAAAAAGCCCCGCGTTTCCGCCGCGGCGGCAAGTTGCGCAGTGCCACGGGATTGCTCAGCTGCTCCTTAACGGCAGCGGTCGGCGATCACTGCGAGATTCACCCCGGCAACGGCCGTCGCCCCGTGCTGGCCGAGGTGATCGGCTTCAACGATGGCCTGTCTTTTCTGGTGCCCTTTGAACCGTTCGATCAGGTTCAGGCCGGCATGACAGTCATCCATCTGGGACACGGCACCCGCGTCCCCGTTGGAAAGGGACTGCTCGGCCGAGTGGTCGATGGACTGGGCCGACCTATTGACGGCAAGGGCGAATTGACCGGAGTGCAATCCAGTGCCATCAATAGTCCCCCTCCCAGTCCGCTGGATCGGCTGCGTATCCGTCAGCCGTTCGTCACTGGCCTGCGAGCCATCGACAGCTTGTTGACCTGCGGTCGTGGCCAGCGTGTCGGCATCTTTGCCGGCAGCGGTGTCGGCAAAAGTACTCTGCTGGGCGAGATCGCCAAGGGGGCCGAGTCCGATGTCAATGTGCTAGCGCTGGTCGGCGAACGCGGCCGAGAGGTCGGGCCGTTCCTGGAGGACTGCTTGGGCCCAGAAGGGCTGGCTCGCTCCGTCGTAGTGGTGGCGACGGCCGAACAATCCCCCCTGATGCGGGTGCGAGCCGGTCAGACGGCTCTGACGATAGCCAACCACTTCCGCGATCAGGGCATGAACGTCCTGTTCCTGCTCGACAGCCTGACGCGACTGGCAATGGCGCAGCGTGAAATGGGATTGTCCCTGGGCGAACCTCCCAGTGCCCGCGGCTACACGCCTTCGGTGTTCAGCTTGCTCGCCAACACCGTCGAACGGCTGGGCAACAGTGCCGTGGGCACTCTGACGGGGTTGCTGACCGTGCTGGTCGATGGTGGCGACATGGACGAACCCATCGCCGATGCCGTCCGCTCGTTGGTCGATGGCCACATTGTTTTGGAACGCCGACTGGCCGAACGAGGCCATTATCCGGCCATCAACATCGGTCGTAGCGTGAGCCGAGTGGCCTGCGACATCGTCGATCACGCCCATCAAAAGGCCGCTCGCAAGTTGCGGGCCATCCTAGCCACCTACGCGGAGGCCGAGGATTTGATCCGAATTGGAGCCTATGTCCGCGGCAGTAGTCCGCAAGTCGATCGGGCCATCGAGTTGATGCCGCAAGTCGAACGGTTCCTGCGTCAGGACATTGGCCAGTCGTCGTCGTTTACTCAGACGGTCGAGGCGATGAATCAGATTGCCGCTGCCTGGACATTCTGAACGGGTTGTCAGGCCGCATTGACCCTCGGAACCCTTGTCGCTATGGTTCCGTCCCGACCAGGAGGTCTGCACCGTGAAACGATTCCAGTTCTCCTTGCATCGCTTGCTGCAAGTCAAGCAGTTGCGTGAGCAACTGGCCGAAGCCCAGGTGGCTCAGGCCCGTCGGCAAGTGGAACTAGCGCACGAGCAAATTGCTCGCTTGCAGGTCGCTTTGGCCGAGGTCGCCGCTCGACTCGAGAAGGCAGTCGGTCATACTCTTGGGGTGGAAAGTTGGGCTGGTTGGTTCGATCAGTCCAACCGTCTGGAGCGTGCCCTTCGCCTGGCGGAACAACATCTCGCTCAGGCGGAGCAAGTACTCAACCAAGCCATCCATACTCGAACGCGAATCTCGACGGAGGTCGAGACACTCGACACCCTTCGGCAACAACACTGGGAACTGTTTCGGCAGGAGGCGCAGCGTATCGAGCAAGACAACCTGGATGAACTGGGCCTGCGTCGCTGGATGCAGAACCAGCGGAAGAAACACTAAGCACTCCACTCGACGATGAGCCTCAGCGACTCGAAAGCGAACAGTGGACGATCCTGGCGACGGTCGCCAAGGAGCAACGCACAATGAAAAACATCCTGATGATCATCGGCACGGCGGTGCTTCTGTTCACGCTCTCTGCGGCTCTGTCGCTGTATCTGACCACATTGACTCCTCCCGCGGAGAAGGAAAAATCCAGTACCAAGGCCGAACGCCCTAGCAAGGAGACCAAGGAAGGCAAAGACAAGAGCGACGCTGACAGTGGCCCTAGCCCGATTGCCGTGGTGCAACAGCCGCCGAGCAAGTCGGCTGAAGAAGCGGCCAGCCTGCTGACCCGACTGCGGGAACGCGAAGCGGGACTGGCGCGACGCGAAGAAGAGGCCCGTCGTCAGGAAGGTCGCTTGCAACTGATCATGGACGACATACGCGGCGAGCGGGCTATTATCGACAACCTGCGCAAACAACTCACGGAGGAACTCAAACGCCTCAACGAAAAACAAGCGAGTATCAACCGCTCCAGTCGCAACCTCGAGGAACAAAAGGCTGCGGCGGCGCGCCTGCTGGAAGACATGCAAAAGCGGCAGATCGAATACCAGAAGAATGAGAGCCGCAATTTCACGCAAATGGCCTCGATCTCCGACAGTATGCCCCCCGAGAAGGCCGCTGGCGTGATACAGAAACTGGCAGACACCGGACAGATCGACACCGCCGTCAAGTTGCTCGGTCAGATGAAGGAACGTCGGGCGGCCCAGGTGCTTGCCGAGATGGCCGATGTGGCCCTGGCCGCCCAGTTGATGGACAAGTTGCGTGGGCTGAAAAGGCCTACTGCTGCTGGCCCCTGACAAGGGAGTGTCAACGTGGCTGTCCCCCCACCCGCTGTTCCATCGCGGTACGTCCTACCGCGCTGGTCGGTGATTCTCATTGCCACCACCGCCGTCCTCACCGGCCTGGCCTTGCCGTGGCTTCCCTCGGCTCGGCAATCGTTGACTCATTCGCCGACCGCAGCCGTGCCCACAGTTCCGCAGGCATCTAGTGAACCGACCGAGAGCGACAATGCTCTCGATGGGCTGTTTGGTCGGCTCTATCTGGTGGCTGGAGTGCTGGTGGTTCTGGTCGTCGGCGGGTTGATTCTCAGCCGACGCTGGTTACCGGGCGGTATTCGGCCGACCAACCCGGCTGACTTGCAGTTGCTCGGAGCGGTTCGCATCAACAGCCGGTGTCGGATCTTTCTGATCCAGGCGCGGGGCCGTCGTCTGCTGGCCGGCCTCGATCAGGCCGGGTTGCAACAACTGGTGGACGTGCCGGACTATGCCTCCGACGACGCACGTCGGCGGATCGAAGAACCAGCACGGACACCCGCCCATCAGCCGATCTAGGAGAGCGGTCATGCAAGCCGATCTGGCCAATCTGGCCGAGAAACTGCAAGGCGCGGAGTTCTTCAACCAGCTTTCCGCCCCCTTGCAAACCGCCCTGTTCCTCAGCGTGCTGGCCTTTTTGCCCGCCCTGCTGGTCAGCCTCACTTCCTTCACACGCATCGTCATCGTGCTGTCCTTTGTCCGTCGCGCCGTCACCTCACAGGACATTCCACCCAACATTGTGCTAATCGGTCTGGCTCTGTATCTGACCCTGTTCACGATGGGGCCGACGCTCGAGGACATCAACAACAAAGCCTTGACCCCCTATTTGGAGAAGAAAATCCCAGCAGGCGATGCCATCGCCAGGGCCGGCCAGAGTCTGCACCAGTTCATGCGTCGGCAGACGCGCAAGCAGGATCTGATGCTGTTTCTGCATCTGTCCGGCACCACTTCCATGCCCGAGCGTCCCGAGGATACGCCGTTTGTGGTGCTGGCTCCCTCTTATCTCATCAGCGAACTGAAGACGGCGTTCATCATGGGCTTCTGCATCTTCCTACCTTTTCTCATGATCGATCTCGTCGTCGCCAGTGTGCTGACCTCGATGGGTATCGTGCTGTTGCCGCCCGTGCTGATTTCGGCTCCTTTGAAACTGCTCCTCTTCGTGCTAGCCAACGGTTGGCATCTGATCGCCTATGCCATTGGAATGAGCTTCCGCTGAACCGCTTGCTTGCCTTGCCCGAGGTATGAGGAGTCAGGCGTATGTTGTCGCTGGAATGGGTGAATGAGGTCGGACGGGACATGCTCTACACCGCTTTTCTGGTGTCGATGCCGGCCCTGCTGGTGAGTTTCATTGTCGGATTGATCGTGAGCATCTTTCAGACGATCACCAGCATTCAGGATCAGACCTTGAGTTTCGTGCCGCGGGTGTTGCTGACGGGCCTGACAGTGGTGCTGACGCTGACCTTCACGTTGAGCTTGGCCAGTGCCTTTGTGGTGCGGATGTTCCTGCGAGCGTCGGAGGTGATGCGCTGATGGGAGCGACCATCTTGCTGTTTACGCTGGTGCTGGTGCGAGTAGGGGCGTTCGTGGCAGTATTTCCGTTTCTGTCTGGCCGCAATACGCCGCGTCTGGTACGAGCCGCCCTGGCGTTTAGCCTGGCGATGTTCTGGTTCGTCACGCTCGATCCGCGAGCGGAGTTGCCGCGCGTTCCACCGGCAGAGCTACCCTGGCTGTTCTATGCGCTGGCACTGGGCCGCGAAGCTCTGATCGGATTGGCAGCCGGATTCCTCTTCAGCCTGTTCCTGGCTCCAGTGCGGATTGCGGGGGAATTCATCACGGGGCAGATCGGTCTGGCCCAGTCGGTTGTCTTGGGAGCTGCGGCCGACACGGCGGCTGGTCCGATCACGCTGATCCTGGAAACCCTAGCCGGTCTGATCTTCTTCAGCCTGGACGGCCATCACATCGTCCTGTCGCTACTGCATGCGTCCTTTGCGCGGCATCCACTGGGCGGCTCATTGGTGCTGATTTCTCCTCCTGCTGCTGTGGAAACGGTTATCGTCGCTCAAACGCTGGGGCTGCAACTGGCCGGTCCGCTGGTTCTGGTGATGTTTCTGCTCACGGTCGTGTTGGCTCTGATGGCTCGCATCGCGCCGCAGATCAACATCTATACAGTCGGCTTCACCTTACAAGCCATGACCGCCCTGATCGGTCTGATGTTCCTCTTGCCTGATCTGTTGCGGACAATGGCGGTGATCTTCACGCGCATCGGGCAGTTGTCCAACCAGTTGCTCTGACGTGCTGGAGTCGTCCGCATGGCAGCCGATGAAGGTCAGGATAAAACCGAAGCCCCAACCCCGCGACGGCGTGAGGAAGCTCGCAAGCAGGGGCAAATCGCCTTCAGCCCCGATCTGGTCGGCAGCGTGGTGTTGTTGGCGGGCATAATCGCCCTGTATGCTCAGGGGCCGAACATGGCGGCGGTGTTTCTCAACGCCATCCGCACGCAATTCGCTCAACCGCTGCCCGTCGAACTGGATGCCCCCGGTGCTCAGGAACTATTTTATCGGCAATTCCTACTATTCGCCTCGGTCTTATTGCCGTTCTTGATTGTGCTGGTGATCGTTGGAGTTGCCGTCAATCTCGCGCAGGTCGGCCTGAACATCACGCCGGAGCGACTGGAGCCGGACATCTCCAAACTGTCGCCCATCAACGGATTCAGCCGACTTTTCTCAGTGGCAGCGGTGGTGAAAGGCTTGCTCGCCTTCCTCAAACTTGCCGTGCTGGTGGGGGTCATCTACTGGGTGATGCGACCGCGACTGGGGATCTTCGCTGCACTAGCCACGAGCGACGTGGCCGGCGGAGCCGATCTGGCCTGGAATCTCCTGACTCGATTGGCCCTATCGCTAGCGGGCGTTTTTGTGATCATCGGCGTGATCGACTTCTTCTATCAGTACAACCGCCTCGAGAGATCGCTGATGATGACCCGGCAGGAACTCAAAGAAGAATTGAAACGCGAAGAAGGCGATCCGCTCGTCCGTCAGCGGATGCGGCAACTAGCGCGAGAACGAGCCCGCCAACGGATGCTGGCGGAGGTGCCCAAAGCAACAGTGGTAGTGACCAACCCCACTCACTACGCCGTTGCCTTGCTCTACAAACCCGGCATGACCGCGCCTCGGCTGGTCATCAAGGGGGCGGGCGACTTGGCCGCTCGTATCGTCGAGCGCGCCAGAAATGCCGGAGTGCCGATTGTAGAACGCCCGTCGCTGGCCCGTACTCTGTTTCGTCAAGTGCCCGAAGGCCGTGAAATCCCCGCTGATCTGTTCCTGGCCGTAGCCGAGATCATCGCGTTCGTGCTGCGGTTGCGCAATCCAGGTCTGAAGAACTAGACAATTCCACCCGCTGACACGAGCCGGCTCGCTCCAGAAACCCAGCGAGCCGCCCCGCGTTAGCGGGCGGAGGGTTGCGCGCTCCCTCTAACCGCTGACGCAAGTCGGCTCGCTCGAAGAGCCCTTCAGGGTTCTTCTACGGTCAGATTACTTGCCCGCACCTGGGAAGATCGGGCTGATCACCCGTGGCGGACGAGTGGCGGCAGCCGGGTTGTTCACCGTGCTGATGTCCAGCCGTAGAGAACGCCGGTCGGCCGTCAGAACTGCCTGAGCCGTCAGTTCGAGCGTGTTGGCCACGAAGGACGACACACGGGTCTGATAGAGCGTGCGGTCGTTCGCCGAAGGCTTGACGATCGGACGCGGTTCCCGAGCGGTTGGAACACCCGGACTGGCGGTGTTGCCATACACCCCGCGCTCGAAGCCGGTCACTTCTGGGTCGGCCAGATCGCGGAGTTTGGTCAGCACCTGCTCGGAACTGTCCAGAGCCGGCACCTTTTCCTCCAGCGACTGATACGCCGCAGGCGGGGGCACATACGCCGTCTCCGTTCGCCGGCCGTTTTCCAGAGTGAAGCGGATCGGCTCGGAGATGTTGGAGTTCATCTGGAGAGTGATCAGCTGCTCCGACTCCTGCGGTGTCCCTTGGTGACGGATGATCTTGAGCTGAGCCTTGTTGCCCAGCGGCTTGCCCCAGATGCGTTCCACCGTCACGGTGTACTCCCCGGAGAAGGCCTCAGCCGCCACATAGGTTTCACTATTCAACCCACCGAGAACCGAATCAGCGATCAGCGTACCGCCGTTGATGGTCTGACGGGTGAGGGTGGAGGCAAAGCTACCAGTCGGTTCGAGAACCTTCAGGTCAAGATCGGCTTCGCCCTGATACAGGAGCTTGATCACCACATCGCGGCGACGCTGCGAGTTAACCGCCGAGCGGAGTTGGGCGGCTTTTTCCGGATCGAGTTGTCGAGCCAGTGACTCCAGCTTTTCGATGGCGGTCTGCTGCAACTCGGCATTGCGAACCGGCCAGTCTTGCCGCAACAGGTGGCTGACCGCCCATTGCATGCTCTGAACGTCTTTGGCCATCTCAGAGTAACGAGCGGCATCGGCATAAGCGTGCGGAACATTCGGCTCGATCTGAGCGGCTTGTTTACAGAAGGCCAAGGCACGCTCGTAGTTCTTGTCCTCGGCCAGGGCGCGAGCCGCTAGCAGATAGCCGGTGCTGTCCAGCGGTTCGAGATCAGCAGCCGACACCTCGGCTCGCTCGATTTCCTCGGCAGAACCGCCTGATTGACGCAGGGCGATGGCCAGGGTCTTGTAAACCCACGGCTGCACCATCACCCCTTGCCGCAGATTGGCCTTGAGGAACTCCGCCGCATGGTCGAAGTGAGCAGCCTGCGCCAGCAGGTCGGCCGTGTCGATGATCATGGCCGGATCATTTAACCCTTTGAGGAGAGCTTCCTGCCAGATCTTCCGAGGATCGAGCTTAGGATCGCTCAGTCCCTTGTTGCGTTCCGCGTTCGCATCGGCAACCTGCAATTCACCGGGCTTGCCGTTGACGCGGATACCTCCTGGATTGATCGATGCCATGCCACCACCGGGAGCGTTCTGGATGATGACGTTGAACGGCTTGGTGTGGATCGTCGAGGGAGCCTTGACGACCAAAGCCAGCGAGGGCGGGAAGTAACCGAGGTTGTTGTTTTCGCCGGAGATCTGCGGGGCATCAGGGTTCTGATCGTCCAGCGGATTGAGCGGCTGACCGGTGATCGGGTTGTACTGCGGAGCCCAGTCGCGCGGCCGACCGACCACCTGACGAATCAGAGTGATGAGCAACTGGCTCTGATCGCCACCCTGGGCACCAAACTGACCACCGAGGTTACCGAGTTGGCCGAGCTGACCACCAGTGAAGCCGAGGGCACCACCACCGACACCCAGGTTGACGTTGCCCTGGAAGTTGAAGCCGCCTATCTGGGCACCAGCCGCACCCAGCGCACCAACCTGTCCGAGAGCCCCGGCCCCCAGACCAGCGGCACCCAACGCCCCCAGACCAGCGGCACCCAACGCCCCCAGACCGCCGACACCTAGTGCGCCCAAGGCACCCAGACCACCTACTGCGCCCAAGGCACCCAGACCACCGCCTAGCGCGCCCAGAGCCAGTCCACCGACACCCAACGCGCCCAAGCCACCCAGAGCCAGTCCACCAGCAGCCAGACCGGCCATGCCGATCGTACCCAGGATGGAACCCACCTGGCTGACGGCCATCGTGTTGAAAGCGTTAGGAATCGGAGTGACCAGATCCGCCACCGGATAGACGCGAATGGCCTTCTCGGCTGCCGCCATCTGACCGGTCGTGATCTCGATGGTGCCCGGACGAATCACATAGGTCGCCCCCGAGGCGGAAGGAATGCGAGCCAGGATACGAGTGAGAACGGTCTTGAGGGTCACGTTCTCCAGCGGCGGGATCGGCGGCGGCGCGATTTCCGTCTCGGCCACGTTGCCGGGGAACTGTTCGACCTTGAACGCCTTGTCGTTGATGTCGAACTCGACATCGCGACCTCCGGGTAGTTTGCTAAGAATGCCCGACTTGAGCTGTTGCAGCACCTCGATCAGCTTGACCTTGTCTTCCAGCCCCCCGTAGTTGATGCGTGTGTTGAGCAAATCACGCACGGCATTAAGCTGGGCAGGGTTGTCTGAGCCGAAAGTCGAGACGGCATAGCGTTCGATGCGATTCTTGGAGAAGTCGCGCCAGTTGTCGTAGCGACCGCGGGTCATGCGACGGAGAACCGCTGCCGAGGGATACTCGACGGGGGGTTCATCTGGGAAGGGGATGTGCGATCGCTCGACTTCCAGCAGAGTGGCCAGGAAGCGTTCTTCTCGAATCCGACGAAGTTCCTGAGCTTCGCGGAGGTAGTAGCGATTTTCGGCGACGATGTAGCCTGAGGTGACCGACTGGGGCACGGGCAGGCCGCGATTGACCAGTTCGGTACGAGCGGCTTCCATCTGCTTCTGAGCTTCCTGCTCGCGGGCCTGATCCATCAGGTTGCGGTAGACACGCATCCGCTCGCGGACGCGATCCTGAGCGAGGCGTTCGGCATTGCGCAAATCGAGTCGAGCATCAGCAGCAGCACGCAGAGCTAGAGCTTCCGCCTGATCGCGCTTGATGATGTCGCCTTGGCGTTTGACGCTCTCCATGGCCCGGCTCAGCCGCGTGGTCAGGCTGTTGATGGTAGCGGGTTCGAGATCCACATTACCGCGTACCCCTTCCAGCGTCCGCTTGAGGCTTTCGTAAGCCTCGTCGGGATTGTTGCGAACCAATCGGCTCGCTTGCCGAATGGCTTCGTTGACCATAGCGTTGGTTTGCTGCTCGACGATAGCGCGGCGAGCCTTGACATCGTCGAGGAGCTTCTGCTCGGGATTGGCCGGCTCTTCCTTCTTCTCGTCGCCATCATCCAGCACGACGATATTCCACTTGCCGTCCTTGCCCAGACGAACCACCTCACGCTTGGCCGCGTTGAGTTGCAGTTCCTTGAGCATGTCCTGGCGGGTCTTCTTGCCGGTGCGCATCTTGTCCACAAGCACCAGCCCACCGCGAGCGCGGGCCGAGCGGGGAGCCAGTTGCTGAGCCTGCTCAAAAGCGCGATGGGCCGCATCGAGTTGATCCTGCTCCAGGGCGTATTCTCCCCTGGCGAGCAGTTCCTCGACGGCCAGTTGGTGCTGCTTGTGGGCATAGGCCAGTGCCCGGTCGGCCGGTAACAGGGCGGGCCGATCCTTGCGTACCTTCCATTGCTCGGCAATGTTGGTCAGGAAGAAGTTGTCTTCATCGCTGGCCGGCACCTTGAAAGTTTGCTCGACGCGAACGACCTTGCCGCCCACTTCACCTGTCAGCTGCAGCTGAACGGTCTTCAGGCCGGCCGGCAGTTTGCCTACGACCAGGGTGGCCTGATCGCGTCGCAAGGGCGGCAACTTGCTGGGCAGGATATCTTTGATGCCGTCGTTGAGCCGGAATTGCTCGGGATAGAAAACGGGTTCAGATACAGCACCGAGCAGTCGGGGCATGAACACTTCTGGGGTGTCACCCAGAACACAGCGAACGACCTTGCCGCCAGTGCCCGAAACCAGGCTGTGCAGGTTTTGCGAATCGATGCGGATACCCAGAGGCACGGCATAGAAAGGAGCCTGCTTCTTGATCATCTGCTCGCACAGTTCGGCGCGATCGTCGGCATCGATGGCCTCGGCCACGCTGCTGCCATCACCCAGATAAATCACCACTCGCTGCCGATTGGCTCGGGCATCGAAACTGGCGACCGCCTCGGAAAGGCACTTCTTGAGGCTGACGGCTCCCAGAGGCACTTCGCGAGTCAACTCCGTGAAGACGTTTTCCAGGTCGCCGGGTGCCCTGAAGCCGCGCGACACATCTTTGGGCTTGATGTTGGCAGTCCAGATGGCCATACGGTCATTGGGCCGCTCTTTCTTGAGGTACTCGCTCAGTTGCAGCGCGATCTGCAAGGCGATGGTCATGGGGCCTTGAGCCTTGCTAGCCGAGGTGTCCACGATCACCAGATAATCGCGCGGCAAGTCGGCGGGCTTGTCGAGCGTTGGTCGTACTTGCAATCCAAAGAGAGCCTCGCCGCCTTCGGGCTGATAGACGACCATGGTCTGATCAGCGAAGCGACTGCGTTCCAATTCTTCGGCGGAACGTCCCGAACTGTCTTGCGGGTTGATGAACTTGCCGTCGCCGGCCCGCCACGTTTTCTCCTCCTTGTCGCGTTCGGACACTCCCCACACAACCGATGTGGAGATGATGGCAGCGGCAGCAAGAACTCCTGCCACCGCCAGCAATCGGCGGATTTCGATCATACCGTTGTAACCCCCTGTCGCGATGGGAACTCACTAGACCTTGCCTCGGTGCGCTCAGCGGTTCTTCCCACGAAGAGATAACGAATTTTCGTGAACTTGCGCCGCCTGGCCATTTTCCCGAGCATCCTTACTATTCGCCACCTTGTCCTGAGTTAGACAGTTGGTGCGCTTCGCAGACTTTGCCAGCTAGGCTCTGACCACACCGCTTCCCCGGTCTGGCCACAGCGCGCAGGCTGTCCTAGCCGTTGATGTTATCACGAGGAGTGGCGAACGAGAAGTAGATTTCTGCATCTGATTGGCAGAAGCGACCAAATGCCCTATCCGGGCTGTGGCTGCTGGGAAGCCCTTGATCCCAATTGCTCTTGGGCAGTATGCTCGTCAGCTGACGACGCAAGACATCGGGGCTGGTGTCTTCAAGTTGTTCCACCAGCGGAGGGGCCAGGGATGGCCAAGACGGCTTTTATTACAGGAATCACAGGTCAGGATGGTAGTTACCTGGCTGAATTGCTCTTGAGCAAGGGCTATCGTGTCTGCGGCATGGTTCGGCGTTCCAGCACGGACACGCATCAGCGGATCGAACACCTTCGTGAGCGTATCGAGTTGTATCAAGCCGACTTGCTCGATCAGACCTCCATTGCCGGCGTGTTGGCTCAGGTGCAGCCTGACGAGGTGTACAATCTAGCGGCGCAGTCCTTCGTGGCCACTTCGTGGAGTCAGCCGGTTCTGACCGCCGAGTACACGGCTGTAGGGGTCACTCGCGTGCTGGATGCTCTTCGCCAGGTCTGTCCTCGGGCGCGGTTCTATCAGGCCAGTTCCAGCGAGATGTTCGGTCGCGCTGTAGAAACGCCACAACGCGAATCGACTCCTTTCTATCCACGCAGTCCCTACGGCGTGGCCAAGGTCTATGGCCATTACATCACGGTCAACTACCGCGAGAGCTACGGCCTGTTTGCCTGTTCGGGCATTCTCTTCAACCACGAAAGCCCGCGACGCGGCCTGGAGTTCGTGACTCGCAAGATCACGCATCAGGTGGCCCGTATCAAGTGTGGGCAAGCTGGTGAACTGCGGCTGGGCAACTTGCAGGCTCGTCGCGACTGGGGCTTCGCCGGCGATTACGTTCAGGCCATGTGGCTGATGTTGCAGCAGGATCAGCCCGAAGATTTTGTGATCGGCACGGGCGAAACGCACTCCGTTCAGGAATTCGTCGAGGTCGCCTTCGATCATGTCGGCCTCGACTGGCGCAAGTATGTGGTCATCGACCCGGCACTAATGCGACCTGCCGAAGTCGATTTGCTGCTGGCCGATGCCTCCCGGGCTCGCGCCAAACTGGGCTGGCAGCCGACCATCGGTTTCGAGGGGCTGGTCAAGTTGATGGTCGATGCCGATCTGGCACAACTCCGTCAGCAATGGGTCAGTCAGGCCGCTCGGGCCGCCTAAACGTCCCGACAGGCGACAGCGACTCGTCTTGTCTCGCTAGGACGTTCGATGGTACATCTGCCTGCGCTGCCGGTGCGAGCGAGCGGTGGCCGGCGATCTTGACACGAGGCGATCTAGTCATGCCGGCGCGACTTGCTCTGTTCTTGCTTTTGCTGTCCCTGCTCGGTTGCGATGAGCCGACACTTCTGGAACCGGCAACTCTCCAGCCGATTCCATTGGGAGCGACCTTCGACGAGGAAGACTGCGGAACGATACGCGGGGAGGTCACCTGGGCTGGCTTGCTCCCCAGAGTTGCCCCGTTTCGATCCATCCCGAATCCGCTAACTGATCAGCCTCCGCCGCCGGCTCGCGACTGGCCCAATCCCAATGCACCCCGCATCGATCCGGTCACGCACGCGGTCGCTTCCGTGGTAGTCTTTCTGCGCGGCATCGATCCTCGACGAAGCCGACCGTGGGATCACTCGCCGGTGCGCATCGAGTTGGATCGGCAAGCCTTCCAGATCGAGGCCGACGATCGTCAGGGCCATATCGGCTTGGTGCGAGCGGGCACTCGCGTCGAACTCGTGTCCCGCGACGACCTGTTTCATCTCGTTCAGTTTCGCGGCGCGACGTTCCTGTCCCGGCCCTTGCCCCGTCGCAACGATACTGCTCTGGTGCCGCTCGACAAGCCCGGCCTAGTCGAACTCCGCAGCGGCTGCGGCTATTTCTGGATGCGAGCTTATCTGCACGTTTGCGAACACCCTTACTACACTCTCACCGACGAGCGAGGACGTTTTCGCCTTGAGGAGGTGCCCTCTGGAGAGTATGAACTGGTCATCTGGCATCCCAACTGGCACGTCCTGCACTACGAACACAATCCCGACAACTTCCGCGTGCAGCAGGTCACTTTCGGATCGCCGCTTCAGACGATACGTCGCATTACTGTTCAGGCCGGTCAGACTACCTCGGTGTCGATGCAGTTGAGTGCATCGAATTTGCCTTGAGGAAAGGGGTGCTTGCCGGTTACACTCGTTTTTCTTGAGCCGCCCAGGCGCGAGCAGGAGGCGCAACGCATGTGGAAATCTCAGGTCATCTCTCAATGGATGGAAGTCGGGTTCATGGAGCGAGCCCGCAACCTGTTGGTACGACAATTCTGGTTGCGTTACCACAAAGAACCATCTGACGAACTGCTGGCTCAGATCGAACAAGTCACGGAGCCAGATACGCTCGAACGAGCCTTCGATGCCGTCGTAACCGCTCCGACGGCCGATGAATTCGAGGCCATTCTGCACTCCGGCAACAACTGACCGATCCCGGTAAGTTCACCAAGGAGCCAGGCGACGCTTCCTCCAGAAGGGTCTCCTGGTTCTTTTTTGGACTTCTTCATCATTAATTCATAGATCTGTCATACTTCTTAAGGTGTTTCAAGAATAGCATAATAATGTTCGACCTCTTTGTAATTCTTGGAGATAGTACTCTCATGAAAGCGAATTCTCACCAGGGTTTTACCCTCATCGAACTGCTGGTGGTGATCGCCATCATCGCTATTTTGATCGGCCTGCTGCTGCCCGCTGTACAGAAGGTGCGTGAGGCCGCTGCTCGCATGCAGTCGAGCAACAATCTCAAGCAGATCGGTCTGGCCTGTCACAACTATCATGACGCGATGAACCGCCTTCCAACGGCCTGG
>Ga0272446_1003195_pt1 | contig 21127 bp, 16 predicted proteins | sample YNPCB0061_FD_194587 | JGI IMG/M metagenome (GOLD analysis project Ga0272446, IMG submission 194587) | Hot spring microbial mat communities from Yellowstone National Park, WY, United States - YNP-CB-006-1 | ecosystem: Environmental > Aquatic > Thermal springs > Hot (42-90C) > Sediment | place...
GGTGTCGGTCGGGTCCACGGCTACTCCGGTGATGCGGCCGGCGATGTTGGCGGTATCACTGCCCATGAGCGGGCCGTTCTGCTGAGCGGCGGGGCCTTGCTGGAACCACACGGCCGGCGGCGTGCTGGGAAGCGTCGTTAGGCCACTGCCCGAGACGATCAACTGCTCGCCGGCGATGGTCAAGTTGCCTTCCAGATGCAACGCTGAGCCTTCCTGCACGATCGTGCCGCCGTCGGCCGTACCCAGGGCTTGGCTATGGGCCACCGTGAGTGTGCCGCCCGCCAGCGGGGTGTTGGAGCCAGTGAAGTGTTGATTGACGCCCACGGACGAGCCACCCAGGACCGGATTGTCGCTGGTGCTGGTGCCCACATAGGTGATGCCCCGATAGCTGTTGGCTCCGAACAGCCCCAGTTCGCCGCCACCGATGAACACCAAATGGCTGCCGGCCGAGTTGGGATTGCTGGCATCGTCGATGCTGCCCAGGATGTTGAGACGAGCATTCTCGGGGATGCGCAGGGCACTGGTGGCGTTGAGCCCCACACCGCCCCGCCACAGATAATCCGACGGCACGATGGTGGTGTATTGCACTGAACCGGTGCCATTGACATAAAAGGCATCCGGCCAGACTTCCAGGGCAGCCAACTGCCCCACGGGAACCGGGTTGCGGTCGGTAGCAATCGGCCGCAACAGGGTGTTGTTGCCCACGCCGTTGAGTTCGAGCTTGAAGTTTTGCGTTTGCAAGCCAGATTGCCGACCACCGTTGAGTTGCGGCAAGGTGGTGCCCAGGGCGAGCGTGGCCCCTTGCGCGACAGAGACGCGTTTCTGGCCACCGGCCGGAGCTAAGCCCAGGGCTGTATCGTTCTGCACGAGCAGCACGCCTTCCTGGACCAACACGTCGCCTTGATACGAGCCATTGCCTTGGATGACGACCAACTGATCGCCGAGCTTGGCCAGGCCACCTAGCGCTTCGTTGCCGGAGAAAGTCACCGAGGCTTGCCACTGCGTTCGGTTCTCATTCGAATCGCCCTCGTTGATCACCAGTTCGATGGTGTCCGCGTTGACGGTGCGGCCATAGTCGATGGTTTGCGGCCCCTGGTCTTGGTATTGCCAGTTTTTGCCAAACTGACCGCCACCACCGAACTTGCCACCGAAACCTTTACCCTTGAGCGAGACGACATCGACGGTGGCGGAAGTAGGGGTAAAGTTGATATCGATACGGGCGCGGAACTGGTTGGTAGAGGCGACAAAGGGCCCTGGATTGGCACCGCGATAGTTGGGGTCGGAATCGTAGACGAGCACAAAATCCCCTGAGTCTCGCGTGCCGTAGTAGATACGCACATTATCGGAAACGGTGTAGACGTCTACGTCAATCGAGAACGAACCATTGGGTCCGATACGGAACGTCCGGGCAAATTCCCGTCGGTCGCCAGTACTCGCCAACGCCCCGCCCCCGGTCGGCGGTGCCTGCGTTAGGGTGCCCGTCAAATACAGCTGACCCGCGGGGAAATCTTCCGGCCGAATCAGCACCGAGCCGACCCCAGCCTCGCCACTGAGGCGGACATTGCCCGACACATAGTTGACACCGTTGAGGCTCGTGATCGCCCCCTTGTTGTTGATCGAGGCAAAAGCATGCTCAAAGCCTTGGCCGGCAATCGAAAAGTTCTGCTGGATGTTGAGCGACTGGCCGGGATTGAGCGGGTTGATGTGCAAGGCCGCCCCGGCCACGATGTTCACGTTGGGCCGTTGATTCTGGCTAACGTTGGGAGGCAGACGACCCAGCGACTCGTTGTCCGAAACCGTGATCCAACCCGAGTTGATATCCACATCGCCCCGGAAGAACGGGTTGGCCGTCGGCAGGATGAGATGGCCGGCCCCGGTCTTGGTCAGTTTGGCGGTGCCGTTGAGGTTGCCCGGAATGGTCAGCGAGTATTCTTGCGTCAGGTAGTTGCGGTTGTTGACTTGGTTGGGGTCGGCATCGACACCAATGGCGGCCGGCCCAGACAACCCCACGCGTTCTGAGACCTTGTTGATGCCTGCGATACTGCGCAAGGCACCGAGACCGGCCACTCCATTGCCGGAGATCGTGATCGACTCTTGCAGATCGAGCGAGTTGGTGGTGCCGGTCTTCGAGTCGATCAAGGCCGGGTGTAGGTTCGTGTCGACCCGCAGGGCCAGCGTAGCCCCTTCTTGAACCACCGTACCGTTGCGATTGCCGTCTTGCTCGGTGGTCACTGCTGCTGCCACGTTGCCCGTGAAATCGCCGGCCACGACCTGCGACAAATCGGTCCCGCCCAGGGCGTTGCGGAACTGGATGCGGAACGTATTGGTGAGCGGCACCGCACGCGTCACCTGAATGTTGGCCACGTCGGCAATCGCCCCCAGGCTAGCCAAGGCATCGCGGATGGTAGTCGTAGCAATGAGAGTAGGCCCAACGAGGATTGGAGCACTGGTCGTGGGGTTTTCCGAGCCAAAACTCAGCGTGAAGGTGCCATTATCCCCCGTGACGGTTAGAATCTGGATTTCATTGTCCGCCGAGCCACCCACCCCCAGGGCGTTGGAGTCACGCACTTCGAGAATGCCTGCCTCTACCGTGGTGCGCCCCTCGTAGGTATTTTGGTTGGTCAGCACCATCACCCCTTCGCCCCGCTTGAACCAGTTGCGGGGGCCGTTGGGCGTCTGGATCAGACCGTCGCCCGCTACCCCGTAGGGCGCACCGCTGCCGATGAGCAAAAAGTTGCTATCCAGTGCTTCGGTGGCCGTGGGAGTGTAGGGGGTGTTGTCGTCCTCAACAGTGATGACCACGTCGCTGGTCGAGGTGCCGCCTAGGTTGACCGTACCGGTCCACACCACTTGGCCCGAGAGGGCGACCAAGGCCCCTTGATCACCAAAGCCCGAGCCGTTGAGCGTGAGCATCTCATTGGCGAAAACAATCTTCTGCCCCTCGCCCGGATCGAGCAGCAAGGTTCCCGAACGCAGACTGGTCGAGTTGACCACCGTGCCGGTCGCTTCGGTGCCGTCCGTGAAGCCCAACGCCTGTGCATGCGTAACGGCCAAGGTGCCGTTGTTGATCGTGACCTGACCGCGGAACGTGTTGGCCGCACTGAGGGTGACACGCCCAGTGCCTTCTTTGACGATACTGTAGCCCGCGCCGGCATCGCTGATCACGCCGCGAATCTCCATCGAGGCGTTGGCATTGGCTCCCAGCGTGACGTTGCTGTCGAGCAAGATCGGACCATCGACCCGGCTGTTGCCGGAAAAAGCCAGCAAGGCTCCATCGTTGGATTGCCCCGGGCCGTTGAGCGTGAGCGGCTCCGCAATAGTCAGGTTGCCGGCCAAGCGCAACTGAGCGGTGGTGGCCACGGAGGTGCCGCCGACCGTGCTACCCAAGGCATCATTGTTCTCGACTTGCAAAATCCCTTGATTGATGTTGATCACACCGTCCCAGTCGGGGTTGGCATTGCGTAGCACGAGCGTGCCTAGCCCACTCTTGGCCAGGCCCTTGTCCGCCGTCCCGCTGAGTTGGCCCGTAAAGGCCAGCGTCGAGCCGGAGCCGATGGCCACGGGCATGGTGCTATTGGCAGCGGCTCCGTAGGCGATATTCAGGCCTAGGGTGGCGCTGGTCACCCCCGCGCCGACGGAGATGGCCCCGGAGGTGCCGAACGTCTCGTCACCTAAGGTGATGGCGTTGCCAGTGATGTTGTAGCCGCTGCCCGAGATGGTAATGGAGGCGAAGACGGCGTTGGTCAGGTCGTTGACGTTGTTCAGGCGGTTGGCCCCACTTTGGAAAACGAGTTGATCGGTCGGAGCCCCGCTCGGAGCGACGTTGCCAGCCCAGTTGCTGGGGTTGGACCAGAAGTTATCCAGGCCAGCCCCCGTCCAAATAAACGTCGCCGGGGTCTCACGCGCTTCCAGACGCTCCAGACGGAGATCACGTGAGCGAACGATCGTCCGAGTCTGTGGCTGGCGAAGAGAACGGACCCAACGAAGCCAGGAGAAACGTTCCATAGTGAGATCTTTCCGGTATGGAGGTTATGAAAATAAAAACCATCAGCGCAACTCGGCCAGCAGAGCCAACGAGTTTCCGGCCGACATATCCGATTCTCGACAACCCGCCTGAGCGATGCGGGACCACACAGTTTACCCTGTCAGCGTAACCGCGCAGGAAGGAGAGAGCAAGAACCCCGAAGCACAGTTTAATCGCCCTTTCATCTTCACCGCAACGGTCTTAGCGTCCGATGCAGCCGAGCCTAATGTATAGACCACGCCAACGGCATGGGTTGGGTCGGCAAAGCGGATTGTGCTCGGAATCCTCAACCACTCCTTGGAGTAAACCCCCGTCCGCTCGACTGGGTGTCAGAGAAACCGTAGGCGAGTTCAACCCTGATTTCTCGCCAAGGTTTCGCCGGTTTCCAAAAAATTTTTGCTCAGACGGTCTTGACGGTTCCCACCCGCACGCCGTCCCGGACAGACTCGCTTCGGCTTCGTCGTGTCAATCGAGTGGATCTCCTGACCACCACTATCACTAATCGGGCAGCAGCGGTTTGGGCCGGCGTTCGGGCGTAGTCAGATCGACCCCTACGTAGACCAACTCCGCCTCGGTCACTCGCAACACCTCTCCGCCCCGCTCGGCCTCCACTTGCACGTTTAGGGTGATGCTAGTGCGGCCGATACGAACCAAACGTGTGACAAAGCGCACGACATCTCCGACCAACACGGGTTGCTTAAATTCCACACGATTGATCGCGACCGTCACGATCGCGGGGATAGGGCCACCGGCTCGCACGACCTCATGCACTGCACCAATTGCGCCGGCTTGATCAATATACGACAGCAACACTCCGCCAAAAATGGTGTTGTAGACCGGATAATGGCCGCCGCCCGGCATCAGGGCCATGCCGATATTGGGGTTGGCATCGCGAGGCATCATGACCACCTGAAGAGCGGTGTAGGGGGGTGAGCCGGTAGCATCCTTCGCGGTGTCAGTCATCAGCGGTGTTTTCTCCCATGGGACCAGACAACCTAGTTGTAAGCAACCTCGGGCCGGAAAACGAGCGTTGCTAGCGTGACGCGATCTAGCCAAACAGCCGCCCTAATGGCAGGCAAGAAAAGATTCATACAAAGTTTATCGAATCTTCAACCAATTCGCTCCGCGCACGAGTACGATTCATCTTTGTGCAGTTTCCCCCGGTCTCGGAGTCCTCACCATGCGCGGATTGCTTCCCTGCGTGATTTTGACCCTTTTGTTGGTGTCGTTGACGGGCTGTGGCGCACCGCCTCAGTATCCCGTTTCGGGCACCGTCACCTTCCAAGGCAAACCCCTCGAAGGCTGCAAGGTGATCTTTTACCCCGATGTTTCCCAAGTCAATCCCGAGCTTCATGGCTTTGGCTTCGGCGTCACGGACAAGAACGGCCGTTACGAGATCCAGCATCCCCAGGGGGAAAAGGGGATCCGAGCCGGCCGCTACAAGGTGGCGTTTGTGTGCTGGGTGGATTCCAAGGGCAAGGCCGTGCCGTTTGATGCCAAGCCGAGCGAATACCCCGGCGGCCTGAAGAATTTGGTGGGAGAAAAGTACGAAGCCCCCAGCAGTTCGCCGGAAACCGCTACCGTGCCGGTGGGGGGAGGCACGTTTGATTTTCATTTGCAACCGTGAGTTTTTGTCCCCTGTTGTTTTTTCTGTCGTAAGGAAAGGAATGGTTATGAATCGTTTGCGTTCGGCTTTTACGTTGATTGAATTGTTGGTCGTTATTGCCATCATCGCTATCTTGATTGGCTTGCTGCTGCCGGCCGTGCAAAAAGTGCGCGAAGCGGCCGCCCGCATGCAGTGCCAAAACAACCTCAAACAATTGGGGTTGGCCTGCCACTCCTTCAACGATACCGAAGGCAGCTGGCCCATGGGCGCAGAGTTTGAGGTCGGCTCCGGCTGGAGCGCCTTCATCCTGCCCTACCTGGAGCAAACGGCCGCCTACAATGCTCTGACCTTTGCTGAAGAGAGTGGCCCGCCCGTGGGCTTCGGCAACTGCCAGTGGGCCGCTCCCCTCCCAGGTGTAGCGGGCAATGTGGCCCAACCTGGCGACGACACCGTGTCGCGTAGCATCCGCAACATTGGCGTGTGCGAAACCGTCTTCAATGTCTTCCGTTGCCCCTCCTCCACCATGCCGCGCCACGTCGCTGACATCTCCGGCGACAACTGGATCGTACAACGCCGCGTGCCGGCCAACTATCTGGGCTGCGTCTCAGGCGTCCTGACCCAAGATCGCCGCTACGTCCTCGGGCAAATGGCGATGTACGGCAGTCTCCGCAACGGCGAGAAGATCGACGATCTGGACGGCATCTTCATCCAGAAAGGCTTCTGCCAACGCGTGCGACGCGATGGTCAAGGCTGGGGCATGGGGTCGGGCGTTACCATGCTAAGCATCACCGATGGCACCAGCAACACCATCGCCATTGGCGAAGCCGAGCCGGATAACACTGCCGTCGCTGAGGCGGGTCTGATCCGTGAAAACAACGCCATCAACCAGGGCCGCAAGGACCACTGGGCCATCGGCAGCGACGACGTGGACACCACCAATCAAGCCGACATGTCGGAGTTCCTAGGCAGTACCGGGGTGCCGCTGAATGCGCCCAAGGCTCCTGTCGGTACCCCCGAATTTGGTGCCTACGAGTTCAGCTATGGTAGCCGACACACCGGCGGTGCCAACTTCCTGTTTGCCGACGGCTCGGTGCGCTTCATCAGCAACAACATCAACCGGGCGATCTACTCGGCCCTGGGCACGCGTAACGGCGGCGAAGTGATCCCCAACTTCTAAGCAATCAGGCGAGCCGCCGGTGTCAGCCGGCGGATTCTCTTCACGGTGCGAGTGAGCCGCCGGCGTCCACCGGCGGTTTCTCTTTTCAGGGGAACATCTCCTCCAGACCGCGACGAGGCCGCACGGGCTCGTTGGCTGGCACCCCTTGCAAGCGCAGCAGATGCTGCCGCGTCCGCACACACGCCCCCCAGAGCAGATTGCGTGCGACATCGGCCACCTGCCGATTTCGCCAATCTTCCAGATAGCTGCCACGCACCCATTCGTTGAATGCGCCCATAGCGGGACCGCACCAGACTTGATAATCCATGCGTCGGGTCGGTTCGCCGGCGTTGGCCCAACGCGACGACAACCCCAAATACCAGCGAAACACTAGAGCCATGCGGTGTTTGGGTTCCTGGGCAGCGCGTTCGAGTTGTACCGGGTCGCGTTCGCGCCAAAAGGCTTGGGTTTCGGCCCAGATGGTGTCCAACGGCGCACGAAAGATGGTCTTCTCCAGTGTCTGCCGCTCCGCTGCCGGGATCGCCTCCAGCGAAGCATAGTTGCGGTAGCATTCATATAAGCGGGCGGCACGCATGGCAAACATGGTACCCCGCTTAAGCACTTGCAGCTTGACGCCCATCTCGAACATGTCTGCCGCCGGGGCCATGATGACATCGGCTTGTTCGGCCTGGGCGAGCATCTCGCGCACCGCATCGCTGCTACCGCTCTCCCGACAGGCTTGGTTGATCGAGCCGGTCAGAACGTAGGCCGCCCCCATCTGAAACGCTGCCGCCACCGCCTCGGGCGTGGCGATGCCCCCGGCCGCCCCCACACGCAACGGCACGTCGTAGCGCGGCTGGAGGCGATCGCGTAGGGCTAGCAAGGTTGGAATCAGCGTGATCGCCGGGCGGTTGTCGGTATGGCCGCCACTGTCGGCCTCGGCGGTGATTTCCTGAGCCACGGGCACTCGCTGGGCCAACTCGGCTTGGGCTGCCGTGAGCGTTCCCTCGCGTAGCAACTCGGCCAGCAGGCGTTCCGGGGCCGGAGAGAAAAATCGCGTTGCCACCTCGATGCGCGACACCTTGGCGATCACGCGGTTGGGGCAGATCACTCGGCCGTCCGCCCCCGTGTGGATGCCACGCAACCGATACCGCACCAACGGCAACGTCAGGTCCAGATACGCCGACGCCTCCACGAGGCGTATCCCGCAGGTGTGATAAAGTTCCGCGACTTCGGCCTCCAGGCGGGGTTCATTGGGGCTGTGAATCAGGTTAAAGCCAAACGGCTGCTGGCCCAGCGAGGCTTGCAGACGGTCGATGGCTTGACGCACCCGTGTCACCGATAGCCCGGCCGCCCCGAAAAAACCCAACATCCCCGCGCGACTGATCGCCTCGACCAACTCCACCGAGGCAATGCCGTTAGCCATCGAGCCGGTCACATACGGATAGCGCAAGCCCAGTTCGTCCAGAAAGGTGCGATCGCCCAGATCACGCGGCAGCACCGGCGGGACAATCGCACTGCCGACACGCAACGAACGGGAGATGGCTTCGATGTCGTTCATACGCTCATCTTAGTCACCCAACCCACACTTGGCCGCGCTCCATTCCCAACCCCGCGACGAACCTCTCCCGACTTCGATGAGTCGTTCACACGATCCAAGAGGTCTCTACGGATTCTGCAAAGGCTTCTTTGAATCCGGAATTCTCCATCAGAACCTAAAAAAGCCGTTGGCGAGAGCCTCATTTTGCTCTCCAGCCAACGGCAGTGGTGACGGGTGACGCCACTAGGAAAAGCGAAAGCGAGGACCAAAACAGGACAGCACAGCCAAAATTTTTCTATAATATTTTTCGTTGGCTTGTCTTTGGCCGCTTTTTTGTCCCTTTTCTCTCCCTTTTTGAGGCAGTAACCATGCTCTCCACTCTACTGCTTGGATTGGTCCTGGTCTCGGCAGCGGAACGTCCCCCCAATGTCATCCTGATCTTCGCCGACGACCTGGGCTACGGCGATTTGTCATGCTATGGCTCCAAGACAATCAAGACACCGCACCTGGACCGGCTAGCGAAAGAGGGGATGAAGTTTACGGATTTTTATGTAGCCCAGGCGGTTTGTTCGGCCTCGCGGGCGGCACTGCTCACAGGTCGCTATCCCAATCGTGTCAAGATCTTTGGCGCTTTGGGGCCGAATGCCAAGACGGGCCTGCCCAGCACGGAACCCACCATCAGCTCCCTGCTCAAGGCACGCGGCTACGCCACCGCCTGCTTCGGCAAATGGCATCTGGGCCACCTGCCCGAGTTTCTGCCCACGCGGCACGGCTTTGACCGCTATTACGGCCTGCCCTATTCCAACGACATGTGGCCGAAGCATCCCACAGCGAAGTTCCCGCCCCTGCCACTGATCGAGGGGGAAAAGACGATCGAGACCAACCCCGACCAGAGCCAATTGACGCCCGAATACACCCGACGCACTATCCAGTTCATCGAGCAGCACAAGGACAAGCCGTTCTTCGTCTATCTGCCGCACACCATGCCCCATGTGCCGTTGTTCGTGGCCGAAGACCGCCGCGGCAAGTCGGCAGGGGGGTTGTACGGCGATGTCGTGGAGGCGATCGACCACGGCGTGGGTCAGATTCTGGAATGCCTGGCCAAAAACGACCTGGAGAAAAACACCCTGGTGATTTTCACCTCGGACAATGGCCCGTGGCTGAGTTACGGCAACCACGGGGGCAGTGCGGGCAACCTGCGTGAAGGCAAGGGAACGGCCTGGGAGGGCGGCGTGCGTGTGCCGATGCTCGCCCGGCTGCCTGGGGTCATCCCGGCGGGTAGCATCTGCCGCGAACCGGCCATGACCATCGACCTGCTGCCGACGCTGGCCAAGTGGTGCGGGGCCAAGCTCCCCGAGCTGAAGCTCGACGGCAAAGATATTGGCCCGCTATTACGTGGAGAAAAAGACGCCAAAAGTCCGAAAGAAGCCTACTACTTTTGCTGGGGCCGCCAACTGCACGCGGTGCGAGCCGGCCGCTGGAAACTCCACCTGCCCCACACCTACCCCACCCTAAAGACGCCGGGAAAAGACGGCAAACCAGGTGCGTTCATGCAGGCCAAGACGCCGTTGGCCCTGTATGATCTGGAGACGGATCCGGGCGAACGCGACAACTTGGTCGAGAAGCATCCCGAGGTGGTCAAACGCTTGCAGGAGCTAGCCGAAACCGCCCGCACCGATTTGGATGTGAAGTAAAGCGTTCAGGGGTTCATCGCCCGATCCTGGCCTCTGCAGCCACTGTCAGCTGTTTCCCAGCCAAGACACAGGTAGTCAGGCTTATCGGTTGCTCTTCGCCTTGTTTTTTCGGCTGCTTGTGGAATAGACTCAGATGTAAGAGGATTTCTGCTCTCGCTGTCTGAAATGGTTTTCCAGGTTACACCACTCAAAGGAATGAGACCATGTGGAACCATGTCCCCCTGCGGTGGACTCTGGCTGTCGTTGCCCTGATGGCCAGCGTGGCCGTGGTGCAATGGATTTTGGCCCGGGACCAACGAACCGCCCCGGCCGCATCCTCGGCTAGCCCTACGTCTGGGGTAGCCCCCCAACATGTAGCCCCCCTTGCGGTTGCCCCTGTGTCCGAAACAGGACCGTCCCCGTGTACGGTTGCGGCCGGAGTCGAGAATGCGCCCGCACGCCGTCGTCAGGCCATCCTGAGCCTGCCTCGGGGCACCTATGTCAAGGCATTTGAACTCGAGCCGTATTGTCAGGGTCGTATCGTCTGGGCTTATCTCGAAGAAGATCGAGTTCACGGCACCATCCAGTTGGAATCTGAATTGCTGGGTGTCTCGGCCGAGCTAGCCATCGATTCGGAAATCGCCCTGAGCAGCAGCGGCGTGGTGTTCGGCGTCATCACCGGCGTGCGTCTGAACCATGTCAAAATGAACCTGCAAGCCCTGGCTACTTGGATGGAGAAGATCCCGCTGAAGGTCGGTCCCAAGCTATTCCCGCTGATCGAACCGTTGGTCAACGAAGCCCTGATCGACACGCCGTTTAGTTACCAGTGCCGGGTCCGTGAGGATCGCTTGACCATCAGCCATCTCCATATCGGCCCGTGTGGGCCTGTGATGAAATACGTGATCGGCCGGGAACCTCGGGCGGCCCTGATCCAGGCACCAGCGTTGGCAGTCGAAGGCACATACCAGCGGTCCCATGACAACGAGCTGTTGCCGGGCAAGCGACCGACAGCCGCTTCACGCAGCGCGACCGAGCCGCTGCCCTCTGGTTACCGCTCACGCTGAGAGGGACTGGAGGCTGCGCCACGCGTCGTCCTTGAAAGGCGTCGTCCTCGAAAGGGGCATCGTCCTCTGGGGAACCTATCGAAGATTCTCCCATCGAACCCACGGAAACGACAAAGCCCGTTCCCCGTGGGTTTTTTAACCGTAGGAATGAAAGGAGGTTAAACGATGCTGCTTTTTTTGGCGATACTACCAACACTGACGGCTGGAGGAGTCTCTTCCTGGCCTGCTGGTGAGGGTTCGTGGTTTTGCTTACTGGATTGAGGCGTGAAAAAGGCCTGTAGCAAAAGCATGCTGGCCCCTACCACGAGGCAGCAATCGGCAAGATTGAAGACGGGCCAGTCAAACAGGTAGTTCCAGTGCAAAAAGTCGCGGACCCCGTTGAAGACGAGTCGGTCGTACAGATTGCCTAGGCAACCGCCCAGGATCAGACCCAAGGCCGTCGCCAACCACCGGTCCCGTGAACCGCCAGCGGCAAACGCCCAGATCAAAATGCCAACGGCCGCTATCAGACTGATGCCGGCAAAGAGGCGATTGGCCAACGTCGTGTGTTCGCGGCCCAGGCCGAATAACGCTCCCTGATTGACGTGCGGTACGAGAGGGGCGTTGGGCTGCTGGCGTGGCTCGAATGCTACTTCGAGAAAAAAGCCCCGCTGGGCCAAGCGGTCCAGGGGATCAGCCGGGACGGGAACGACAGCCAAGAAGCGCGTTTCGGGTTGGGTCTGAAACAGGGCAAAGGTGTTGCTTTCGACGGTGGCCAGCCAACCAAACACGCCGTATTTCGAGACCTGATCGCTGAGAAAACCCAAAAGAGCCAGAGTTAACAACAAACCCAGGTATGTGCGTTGCGCCATGATTGCCCTTTGGCGTGAGGAAGGCGGGTCGCCGTTCATCGAACCCACTTCACCTTAGTTGTCCCGCTTGGGCCCGTCAAGCGTAGGCCGAAGGGAGAGTTTGTCTATACCTCGGATACTGCCGAAGGACAAGGTCAGACCGGGCATGCCGGCTGCGCCTGTCCCGCGGAACAGAACAAACGCCGCGCGAGCCACTTCGGTTTGACCGGCTGCTGCAGCGCGGAAAGACTTCCTTACGAGGCGATACTTTCTTTCAGGGACGAAAACCGGCCCGTTCCTTTCTTTGCCGGCGCTCCAGGCTGGGCCAAACATCGTGGCCGGATTTTACCCCTCGATCGAGGTTTGCCGCCGTGCGACGTTATCTCCTAGTGGGGCTGATCCTCTTGACCGTGGGTTGTGGTTCGACCGTCAAGAATCGAACTCTCGGGGGAGATACGTTGCCGCCACGCGACTATCCGCTGAACACTCCCTCTGCCGAACGCGATTCCAAGGGAAACCTGGCCGCTGCCCAACTCGGCATGCTCGCCGGTCAGGTTCTCGAGGGCGACCGTCGGGTGGCCAACGCCCGTATCGAGGTGATCGAGTTAGACCGGGCGAAGCCCCGACCTCCGGTCATCGTGCGTACCGATGAAAATGGCTGGTTTGACATCGCAGGGCTGGAAAAAGGTCAACGTTACAAATTGACCGCCTCCATCAGCCGCGGCGGGGTGCAGTATGTGGGGCAGGTCCAGGCGATCGCTAGTGATGTGCGGATTGCCATCCCGCTCGTCGAAGTCCGTAACACCGCTGCGGCCGGCGAAGGTGTTGCGGGCGATCGGCCGGCTGCTTCTCTGGGCACCCCGACGCGTAGCGACCCGTCGCCCCCAAGTAAGCCGATCGTCATCGATCCAACGCGGACCGCAGAAGGCAAAACCGCTGACTGGGATCATCCGCCTCGCTCGCCCACGATCTCTGTACCAGGCGTGCCCGGCCGCGATCCCGCTGACAATCCCACGCGCCCGGAATTACCCACCCCCCCGAGGTTTGCTCCCTCCGACGATGGGGTCACGCGCCCCCTCGATGACAAAGCCAAAGGTCTGCCCGAGGACGGCAAAGAAGCCCCCCCGCCGATGAGCTACAGTTCACAGGTTCGCCGAGATCTACCGCCTGTGCAAGTGGTTCCAGCCTGTGTTTTACGCGGCAACTCGGTGGAGGAATTGGCTCTCTACGACCATAAGGGGCACGTTTGGGAACTGTCTCGGCAACCACGCGGCAAGCTGATGCTGCTCGATTTTTGGAAAACCGACTGTCCACCTTGCCGAACGGCTCTGACTTATCTCAACGCATGGCAAGCGAAATATGGGGAGGCCGGTTTGCAAGTGGTCGGTGTGTTGTGTGAGGCAGGCACTCTGGAACAGCGTCGCGAGCGACTCAAGAAACTTCAGGAGCGTCATCCATTCGATTATCCGGTTCTGCTGAGCGAACCGGGGGACTGTCCGGTGCGGTTGCAACTGAATGTGCGGCGTTATCCGACCTTGATTTTACTGGACGACACCGGACGGATCGTCTGGAGCAAAGAGGGCTTTGATTTTCAGATGGCCAAGGATCTCGAAACCATGATACACCGCTTGCTTCAGGCGCGGCATTGATCGCTGCGTAACCTCAAAACGCTTCCGAGCCAACGTTATGGTTCTTGGTCGGCCTGATCATGCTTGATCGGTTCGTCTTGCGAATCTTGCTCGTCGGGCCCTTCCTCGGAGGGGATGCGATATTCTTCGTTAAACCAGCGACCCAGATCGATCATCTTGCACTTATAGGAGCAAAAAGGGAAATAGGGCCACTCCCCGATCGAGGTGAGTTGACCCGGTTTGTCACAGGTAGGGCAAGTTACCTTGAGACTCACGCTAGTTGTTTCCTTCAAGGCGTGGTTGGAGCTGCCGTCTGGGCTGCCGGACGGCTCGCGCTACCATTGCTGTTTGAGGCAGTGGTCCCCGCACTGGGAGCAGCGGCACTCGCACTCGGCGTGCTCTCCCTTTTGGTCTCGGCCGCTTGGCTGGCTTCCTTGTCGGCCTGAGCGGCTTTTTTGTAGGCCTCGCTGCGGTAGTCGGTTTCGTAGAAACCGCTGCCTTTGAAGAGAATGGCCGCCCCGGTACCAAAGAGTCGGCGCAGAGCATGGCTGTGGCACTGAGGGCAGGTTTGGAGCGGTTCTTCCCGGAACGATTGCATCTGTTCAAAGCGATGGCCACAATGATCACAGACATAATCGTAGGTTGGCATGAGAATCCCTCGGTTATTGAGTGGAAACAACGACCCGGGCCGGTCGCAGAACGCGATCATGCATCAAGTAGCCGGACTCCAGCACCTGCACCACCGTATGGGGCGGGAGATCGGCATGAGGTTGTTGCATCACTGCTTCATGCAGATTGGCATCGAAGGGTTGATTTTCGGCCTCGATGCGTGTGATGCCATGCCGGCGTAGGGTTTCGTGTAGCATGGTAACAACCATAGCAACTCCCTGGGCCAAGGGGCTGTGATCGTTGCTCTGCTTGGCAGCCAAGATGGCCCGTTCGAGGTTGTCCAGCACCGGGAGTAAATCTTTGGCCAGCGGCATCTGGGCATAGCGGCGTTCGGCCTCGGCCTCGCGGCGAGCGCGTTGCTGATAGCTTTCGAATTCCCGGCGACCGGCCCGAGCCAATTCGAGATATTCGTCGCGAGTCTTTTCGGCCGAAGCCAACTGGATGCGCAAGGCATCGACCATCTGAGCCAACTCGGCGGCACTGGGACCAGCCGGGGCGTCGGGCGGGGGCGGAGCATCGCCGTTGCTCGGGGCTTCGGAGTGAGCTTGGGAATCGGAGCCCGGCGGAGAAGGGTTGCCGGGGTCCACCGGAGTTTCGGGGGTGGGTTCAATCATGTTTTCTTCTCTCCCGATTCGGGATGTTCGCGGCCACGGCCCAGGGAGGCAAAAAAGTCATAGACGGCCTCGGCCCAGCTTTTACTTTCGGGCGAAGGGTTGGTGCCTTCCAGCTCGGCCAATTCGCGAAAAAGTTCTTCTTGACGTTTGGTCAAATTTTTGGGGGTCGATACCTTCAGGTGAACCACCAGGTTGCCCCGCCGACCGCTGCGGACGTGAGGCATCCCCTGGCCGGGGATGCGAATTTCGTCGCCGGTCTGGGCACCGCGGGGGATGCTGGCAGTGATTTTTTTGCCCTCCAGGCTCGGCACCTCCAAGGGACCGCCTAACGCCGCTTGGCTGAAGGTGATCGGCACCTCGCAATGCAAGTCTTGGCCGTCACGTTGGAAAAGCGGATGCGGCCGGAGGCGGATCACACAGTGCAGATCGCCCGGGGGCATGCCCGGGTCGCCGTCGTGGCCGGCTCCCTGCTGTTGCAAGACCATACCTTCATCGACGCCGGCGGGAATGTGGAGGGTCAGCTCGCGGCGTTCTTCGACGAAGCCAATCCCGCGGCACGACGAACAGGGGTCGCTCAGAGTGAAGCCTCGGCCACGACATTGCGGACACGTTCCGCCAAAGAAGCCCAGACTGCCTTGACCACCGCAGCGTCGGCACACCAGCCGTTGACTGCGAGCGGTCATCCCTGTGCCGTTGCACACCGAGCAGCGCGCGACCCGGGGCAGGGTAATGGTCTTGCTAACGCCTTGAAACGCCTCCACAAGGGAGATAGTCAATTCAAACGACAGATCGCCACCGGCTCGAGGCCCGCGCGGGCTGCCGAAGCCCCCCATGAAGCCACGCAAAATATCAAAAATGTCGCCCATGGGGCCGCTCGGCCCTGCCGCCCCGTTGTTTTCCAGGCCGGCATGGCCATAGCGATCGTAGCGAGCCTTTTTGTCGGGGTCGCGGAGGACCTCGTAGGCCTCGGTTACTTCTTTGAAGCGCTGTTCGGCATCCTTGTCACCGGGGTTACGATCGGGATGGTATTGCATGGCCAGCTTGCGATGAGCCAAGCGGATGGTTTCGCCATCGGCATCGCGGGCCACTCCCAACACTTCGTAATAATCGCGCTTCGTCATAGCGGGACCACAAGTTCATAAAAATCCGTCGATCCGTTCGGGGACCGCAACTCGCACGCTCTGCTTATTGTAGCAGAACAACGTCCGAACAACGGACCCGAGGGGACCGACGGATGGCCTTATGCCTCACCCCTTGACTAACGAACCGCTCCGACGACCTTGTTGGCCGGTTCGTCCTCGTCGATCTTGGTGACCATCACCTCGGTGGTGAGCATCAGGCTAGCGATGCTGGCGGCGTTTTGCAAGGCGGTACGAGTCACGCGCGTTGGATCAACGATACCCGCCTCGAACATATCGACATACTTGCCCGTGTTGGCATCGTAGCCGATCACGCCGTCTTTCTCCGTTCGCGATTTGACCTCGTCGGCCACCACCGCGCCATCCACACCGCTGTTCTCAGCAATGGTGCGGACCGGCTTTTCCAGGGCACGCATGACGATTTCAGCACCGAGCTTTTCATCGCCCTGGAGGTCCTTGACGATCGCTTCGATGGCCGGGATGCAGCGCAACAGAGCCGTCCCCCCGCCGGGCACGATGCCTTCGGCGACCGCCGCTCGGGTGGCATGCAGGGCGTCCTCGACGCGCCCCTTGGTTTGCTTCATCTCGGCCTCGGTAGCCCCGCCGACGCGGATGATGGCCACACCGCCGGTCAACTTCGCCAAGCGCTCGGAGAACTTTTCTTTGTCGTATTCGCTCTCGGTGGCCGCCATCTGTGCCCGAATCTGCTCGATGCGTTTGCTGATGGCCGTCTTGTCGCCCTTGCCGTTGATGATGGTGGTCGATTCTTTTTCGACCCGGACGGTGCCGGCGGTGCCTAGCTGATCCAAGCTGACGTTTTCCAGCTTGAGCCCGAGGTCTTCGCTGATGAACTGGCCACCCGTCAGCACAGCGATGTCGCCGAGCATGGCCTTGCGGCGATCGCCAAAGCCCGGAGCCTTGACGGCACAGACGTTGAGGATATTCCGCAAGCGATTGACCACGAGAGCGGCCAGGGCCTCGCTCTCGACGTCCTCAGCGATGATGAGTAGGGGCCGGCCCGCCTGAGCGACCTTCTCCAACAGCGGGAGCATGTCGCGGACGTTGTTGAGCTTCTTTTCGTAGATCAGGATGTAGGGGTTTTCCAGCTCGCAGGTCATCTCCTGGGTGTTGATGAAGTAGGGCGAGCAGTAGCCTTTGTCGAACTGCATGCCTTCGACAAATTCCAGCGTCGTTTCGCTGGTTTTGCCTTCTTCCACGGTGATGACCCCATCCTTACCCACTCGGGCGAACGCTTCGGCCATGGTCGCGCCGATCTTCGGGTCGTTGTTGGCGCTGATGGCAGCGACCTGCTTCATTTCTTCCTGAGTGGTGAGCTTGCGGGTAATCTTGCCCAGATGCTCGACGACGGCAGCGACGGCCTTGTCGATGCCACGCTTCACCGCCATGGGGTTGGCCCCCGCCGTGATGTTACGCAAGCCTTCTTGATAGATGCTCAGAGCCAGGATGGTGGCGGTGGTGGTGCCGTCGCCGGCGTTGTCGCTGGTTTTTTGGGCGACAGCATTGACGAGCTTAGCCCCCATATTCTCAAAGGGGTCCGGCAAGTCGATTTCCTTGGAGACGCTCACGCCGTCCTTGGTGACCGTTGGACCACCAAACGATTTATCCACAATCACGTTTCGCCCCGTCGGGCCGAGGGTCACGCCCACGGCCTTGGCGAGTTTGTCTGCCCCGGCGAGGAGTTTCTTCCGGGCTTCATCGGTATATAAAAGTTGCTTTGCCATGTATCATCATCTCCGCTGTGCGTAATCTCCGAATCGGTTGGTTGTGCCTCGGCCGTTCGTGCCGCGCTCGCCCAGCCGGCCTCGAAACAATCCTTGCTGGGCGAACGTTTCTTCCAGACACAGCACCGATCCGAAATGGCCTTATTGAACCTTCGCCAGGATGTCGCTCTCACGCATGATCTTCAGTTCTTTACCGCCCACTTCGATGTCGTTCCCGGCATAGCGGCCGTAAAGGACCGTATCGCCGACGGCCACACCGATGGGGGTACGTTTGCCTTCGTCGTTGGCTGCGCCCGGGCCCACCGCTAGGACTTTACCGCGTTGCGGCTTTTCTTTGGCGGTATCGGGCAGCAAGATGCCGCCGGCGGTTTTCTCTTCAGCCTCGAGAGGCTCAACGACCACGCGATCATCCAGGGGACGGATCTTGAGAGTACTCATACTTCACAATCCTCAGTAGGTTAAAAATTCCGTTCACAAGGAGCCACGGCATGGGGGTGGCAGCCAATCCCCAACAAGGGAGGCATCGATTACATCATGCCACCCATACCACCCATGCCGCCCATGCCGCCGCCATGATCATGGTGGTGATGGTCGTCGGCCTTCTTCGGTTCGGGGATGTCGGCCACACAGCTTTCGGTGGTCAGCAACAAACAGGCCACGCTGGCACCGTTTTGCAGGGCGCTACGGGTCACTTTAACCGGATCGACGATGCCCGCGGCACGCAAATCGGTGTAGGTCGCGTTCTCCGCGTTGTAGCCGTAGTTCTTGTCGTTGTTGCGCAGGATGCGGTTGACGACGACCGAACCATCCAGGCCGGCATTTTCGGCGATGGCTCGAGCGGGGGCTTCCAGGACGTTGTAAACCACCTGAACGCCGGTCTGCTCATCGCCTTCGAGTTTGAGGTTTTTCAGCACTTCACGGGCACGCAGCAGAGCCACGCCGCCCCCCGGCACGATGCCCTCGGCGATGGCCGCCCGCGTCGCATGCAGGGCGTCTTCGTAGAGAGCCTTGCGTTCCTTCATCTCGGTCTCGGTGGCAGCCCCGACCTTGATTTGGGCCACCCCGCCAGCCAGCTTGGCCAAACGCTCTTGCAGCTTCTCGCGGTCGTATTCGCTGTCGGTGGTTTTGATCTCGCGGCGGATCATCTCGCAGCGACCTTCAATGGCCTTGGCGTTGCCGGCCCCCTCGGTGATGGTGGTGTTCTCGGCATCCACCTTGACCTTCTTGGCGCGGCCGAGCTGATCGAGCTTGACATGCTCCAGTTGGATGCCCAGGTCTTTGAAGATCGCCGTCCCACCCGTGAGCGTGGCAATATCTTCGAGCATGGCCTTGCGACGGTCGCCGTAGCCAGGTGCCTTCACAGCGCAGACATTGAGGATGCCCTTGAGCTTGTTCAGCACCAGCGTCGCCAACGCATCGCCCTCGACATCCTCGGCGATGATCAGGAGCGGCTCTTTTTTGCGGCTGATTTGCTCCAGCAGCGGAATGAGGTTTTTAGCGCTAGAAATCTTGTCTTCGTAGATGAGGATGTAGGGGTTTTCCAGCTCGGCGATGACCTGCTCCTGGTTGGTCACAAAGTGCGGGCTGAGATAGCCGCGGTCAAACTGCATCCCCTGCACCACCACGACTTCGGTTTCGGCCGACTTGCCTTCTTCCACGGTGATGACACCGTTGGTTGCGCCGACGAGCTTCATGGCCTCGGCCAGCTTTTTACCAATCTCCGCGTTGTTGTTGCTGGCGATGGTGGCGACTTCGGTGATGGACTTGTCGTCGTTGGCGTCGATCTTCTCGGCCATGCTAGCGAGGTTTTCCACCACCTTGTCGACAGCCTTCTGCACGCCGCGGGTCAGGGCCATGGGATCGTGGCCGGCCGCGATCATCTTCAGACCTTCGCGGTAGATGGCCTCGGCCAACACCGTGGCTGTCGTCGTGCCGTCGCCGGCCACATCGTTGGTTTTGCTGGCGGCTTCCTTGACCAGTTGCGCCCCCATATTTTCATACGGGTCGGCTAGTTCGATGTCCTCGGCGACGGTGACGCCGTCCTTGGTGACCGTGGGGCTCCCCCAGCCTTTGTCCAAAACGGCGTTGCGGCCGCGTGGCCCCAGCGTGCAGCGCACAGCCCGCGCTAGCTTGGTGACCCCGGACAGCAACTTCTGGCGTGCATCATCCGCATATACCAGTTGCTTGGCTCCCATGAGCAATTTTCTCCCTAATTCAGGCTTGCAAACAAGGATGTAGCCCCTGACCCAGCAAGAAGCGTGCCGTCGCCGCTCCTCTCCACCCAAGTACGCGACATGCAAGGGATTAATGCAAAAAACGCTCCCGAGAAACAACTCGCTGGCGGTGTCAGGTTGGCAGGACCCAGGCCATTTTGTCAGCCGACTTTCATCTAGCGGCCGACTTTCACCAGGCGGCCGACTTCCTATGCTGGCCGACCATCACCTAGCGGCCAATTATCACCTAGTACCCTCCTACGCTCAGTAGTCCACCACGACGCACAGCCGTTTGCTCCCCTCGGGGACGTGGGGCGAGCGGTGATGCACCCGATCGCCAAAATGAGGATGCAGATGACCTTTGAGAAAAACCAAGGCCCCCAGCGGGGCGTGGTGAATCTGCTCCGGGTCGTCGCGTCGCACATACTGCGTCGTTGGGCCGCTGTACGTCGTGATCAGCCGCACATGCAACGTATCGCAATGAAACTTGGGGCATGAGGTCTTGTTGACCACCTCGACCCGCAGATTTGCACGCTCGATGCCAAATTGCCGCAGGAAAGAGCGGATCAGCTCAGCGATGTCATCGACCAGTTGGCTAGGCAACTGTAAGCGGGTGACGGCGAGTTGGGCATGGCCTAGTGCATCGCGTTCACGGACTTGGGCACGGTAGTCGGCCACCGGTACGTCACGCAGATCGACTGCCGGGGCGGTACGTTCCAGGATGCAAAGGTCGTCGTGTTCCAGAGCGGCTAGAGCATCGGCAGGCCAAGAGAGAGGGGCAAGAGCTTGAGCGGTTAGCATGGTCAAACCTCAATGAACTCGTCGCGGGCGTTATACAGGGTAATACGATGACGGTCCACTGTACTGTTCACCAGATTGCCTGCCCCCCTTGAGGTTTTTCTGCTATCTTGAGAGAGGCCCCCTTTGTCTCTATCCAACTAGGCCCCTTTTGTCTCAACCCGACGAGGAGAACCTCACCGATGCCGGTTGCTCGTTGTCCGCATTGCTCGGTTGCCCTGCTCGAGGAAGAAGCCAACGGCTTGCAATGCCCCGCCTGTGGGGGCGAACTTCGTCCTATGCCGGTCGAGTCTCCCCCCGCCGCAGTGCCCCCGCCTGCGGTCGCTCGTCCTTGGGGCTGGATGACCGCCTCGGGCGTGCTGGCTCTGGTGGTCCTCCTGCAATGGCTTTCCTGGCCTTCGCAGAACGCCGCCACCGAGTCGCTAGCCCTG
>Ga0272446_1003196_pt1 | contig 21120 bp, 23 predicted proteins | sample YNPCB0061_FD_194587 | JGI IMG/M metagenome (GOLD analysis project Ga0272446, IMG submission 194587) | Hot spring microbial mat communities from Yellowstone National Park, WY, United States - YNP-CB-006-1 | ecosystem: Environmental > Aquatic > Thermal springs > Hot (42-90C) > Sediment | place...
TGATGGCCAGAACAGTGGGTCGGTATGTTAATCCAATTAACATTGAGTTTGCCCTGGGTTGTCAATAGAATCAAATTCGAATCGATTCCCAGGCGCCTTCCGTGATCTCCATTCTCGCCCTGCCCTTAGCCGACCACGTGGAGTTGGCCTGGGGCATCGTGCTCTTCTGGATCGGCCTGGGCTTCGCCGCCCTGTTCCTGCAACGCCGCCCGCGACTGCTGGGCCTGGTGTTTCCCCTGGGGGCCCTGGGCGCCCTGTTCATGGCCGGGGTGGGCGGAGCCGGCCTCCTGCTGCCTGGCTCCGCCGTGGTGCTGCCCATCGGTCTGCCCGAGCTGCACTTCCACCTGCGCTTGGATGCGCTGTCCGCCTACTTTCTGCTGCTGCTGGGCGGCGCGGGCTTCGGCGTGACGGTGTACGCGAGCGGCTATTTCAAGGCCATGGCAAGTGGCCCCCTGGCCCTGCTGGCCCTTTGGTACCACCTGTTCCTGGCCGGTATGGCCACGGTGCTGCTGGCCGACGACGCCTACGCCTTCATGGTGGCCTGGGAGGTGATGGCCCTGTCGTCCTACTTCCTGGTGACCACCGACCACAAGATCCCAGAGATCCGCCAGGCCGGCTTCCTCTATCTGCTCATCGCCCACGTGGGCGCGGTGGCCCTGCTGCTGTGCTTCGGTGTCTTGCAGGGCGGCGAGGTGGGCCGGACCAGCGCCTACACCTTCGCGACCATGCGCCAGGCCGAGATGCCCCCCTTGTGGGCCTCGGTGGCCTTCCTGCTGGCCCTGTTCGGCTTTGGCGCCAAGGCGGGCCTGGTGCCCATGCACGTGTGGCTGCCCGAGGCGCACCCGGCGGCGCCCTCGCCGGTGTCGGCGCTGATGTCCGGGGTGATGCTGAAGACCGCCATCTACGGCCTCCTGCGGGTCACCTTCGATCTGCTCAACGTGCAACTGGCCTGGTGGGGTACCCTGGCCCTGGCGCTGGGTCTGCTCACCGCCTTGTATGGCGTGATCTTCGCCGCCGTGCAGTCGGACATGAAGCGTCTGCTGGCCTGGTCATCCATCGAGAATATCGGCATCCTCCTGGCCGCCTTCGGCCTGACACTGATCTTCTACACCGACGGCAAGGGCGCCTTGGCGGCCCTGACCCTCACCGCACTGCTCTACCACGCCCTGAACCATGCCCTCTTCAAGGGCTTGCTGTTCGTCGGCACGGGTTCCGTGCTGCACGCCACCGGCGAGCGGCGCATGGGCAGGCTGGGGGGGCTGATCCGCTTCATGCCCTGGACTGCTTGGCTGACCCTGATCGGGGCGCTGGCCATCGCCGGTTTGCCGCCCCTGAATGGGTTCGTGTCCGAGTGGTTGCTGTTGCAGGCCTTCCTGCTTACCCCGGGCCTCACTCAGCCTTACCTGAACATGGTCATCCCGGTGGCCGCCGCCACGGTGGCCTTGGCCGCCGCCCTGGCCGCCTATGTGATGGTGAAGTTCTACGGCGTGGTGTTCCTGGGCCAGCCGCGCGAGGCGGCCCTGCGCGACGCCCACGAGGCGGGCGGGCGGGAGCGCCTGGGCATGCTCTGGCTGGCGGCGGGCTGCGTGCTGCTGGGCCTGTTCCCCGCCCAGGTCATCGAGATCCTGGCCCCGGTGGTGCGCCTGCTCACCAACCAGACCCTGGTGAACGACGGCAACTGGCTGTTCCTGGCGCCGGTGGACGCCCAGCGGGCCAGCTACGCGCCCCTGATCTTCCTGGCCGTGGTGTTGGCGACCCTGCTCTTGGTGTTCATCTGGGTGCGCCGCGTCTATCACGGCCGGGTGCGCCGTTCCGACCCCTGGGACTGCGGTTACCCGGAACAGGACCCGCGCATGCAGGACACCGCGGAGGGCTTCGGCCAACCCATCCGCCAGATATTCGGCGCCTTCATGCGCGTGGAGCGGGAAACCCCGGACCCCTTCGACCGCCACCCCCGCTACCGGGGCGACAGCCGCGACAAGCTGTGGGTGCTGCTCTACCAGCCCATCGCCGACCTGACCGCCTGGCTGTCGGCCCAGGCCGGGCGCCTTCAGCATGGCCGCATCCAGTGGTACCTGATCTATAGCTTCGCCACCCTGATCTTCCTGCTGGTTTTCGTGACACGGTGAAATCATGAGCACCGGCATCTTCCTGCAAATCGCCCAGACCCTGGCCGCCATCCTGCTGGCCCCGCTGTTGATGGGCTGGGTCAACCAGTGCCGCGCCTGGCTCCAGGGCCGCTCGGCGCCGCCCCTCACCCAGCCTTACCGCACGCTGCGCAAGCTGTTCCACAAGGACGCGGTGATTGCCCACGACACCTCGCCCCTGTTCCGCTTCGCGCCCTACATGATCTTCGCCTGCATGGCCCTGGCCGCCGGTCTGGTGCCCACCCTGGCCAACGACCTGCCGTTCTCGCCGGCCGCCGACGTCATCGCCCTGGTGGGCGTGTTCGCCCTGGCCCGGGTGTTCCTGGCCCTGGCGGCCATGGACATCGGCACTTCCTTCGGCACCCTGGGGGCCCGGCGGGAGATGCTCATCTCCTTTCTGGCGGAGCCGGCCCTGCTCATGGTGTTCTTCACCGCCAGTCTCATCTCCCAGTCCACCGAACTGCCGGTGATCGTCGAGACCCTGGCGCACCGCGAATTCGCCATCTTTCCCAGCCTGGCCTTCGCGGCGGTGGCGTTCTGGATGGTGTCGGTGGCGGAGAACGCGCGCATCCCGGTGGACAACCCCACCACCCATCTGGAGCTGACCATGATCCACGAGGCCATGATCCTGGAATACTCCGCCCGCCATCTGGCCCTGATCGAGTGGGCGGTGGCCTTGAAGCTGTTCACCTATTCGACACTGGGCATCGCCCTGTTCCTGCCCTGGGGCATCGCCCCCCGCGGCGACCTCTCCGCGCTGCCCCTGGCGGTGCTGGCGCTGGTCGTGAAGATGGCCGTGGGCGGCGCGGCCCTGTCCCTGCTGGAAGCCGTTTCCGCCAAGGTACGCCTGTTCCGCGCGCCGGAATTCCTCGGCACTGCTTTTCTACTCGGTGTGCTGGGCATGTTGATCCATTTCCTGCTGGAGGTCTAGGATGAAACAGCCCCCTTACTCGCTGCGCTCGTTTCCCCCCGAGGGGGAGGTCAGTTCCTTCGGAACGGCCGTGCGGAACTGAGATGAGCCTGACGTATCACCTCCAGGTGGTGAATCTGCTCGCCGCCCTGTTGCTGCTGATCTCCTTCGCCATGCTGTCCCAGCGCCGCATCGTCGGCCTGGTGACGCTGTTCGCCTGGCAGGGCGCGGCGTTGTCCCTGTCCACGGCCATCGTCGCCTGGTCCACCGGCCAGCATCACCTGTACTACTCGGCGGCCCTCACCCTGATCCTCAAGGTCATCGCCATGCCCTGGTTCTTCTACCGCCTGGTGCGGAAACTGGACGTGGATCGGGACGTGGAGCCCATGATCAACATCCCCACCACCATGCTGATCGGCATCGCCCTAGTGATCTTCGCCTTCAATCTGGCCATGCCCATCTCCCAGATGGCCGGCACCGTGACCCGCTCCACCCTGGGCATCGCCCTGGCCAGCGTGCTGCTCGCCTTCCTGATGATGATCACCCGCAGCAAGGCCATTCCCCAGGTGATCGGCTTTCTGGCCATGGAAAACGGCCTGTTCTTCGCCGCCACCAGTGCCACCTACGGCATGCCCCTGGTGGTGGAGATGGGCGTGGCCCTGGACGTGCTGGTGGGCGTGTTCGTGCTGGGCATCTTCTTCTTCCAGATACGGGAAACCTTCGATTCCCTGGACCTGAAGCACATGGAAAAACTGAAGGAACGCTGAGGGATGGAAATCTATTGGTTACTCGGCATTCCCCTGGCGGGCGGGCTCTTTCTCACCCTCTGGGGCAATCGCCGCAACGCCCCAGAAATCAACGCCGCCTTCAGCCTGGCGACTCTGATCGCCGCCGCCGTGCTCACCGCGCGCATCGTCACCGACGGGCCGATGGTGGTGGGCCGGGACTGGTTTTTCATCGACTCCTTCAACGTTTTCCTGGTGGCGCTGACCGCCTTCGTGGCCTTCACCACCGCCCTGTTCTCGCGCCCCTACATGCGCATCGAAAAGGAACACGGCCGGCTCACCGACAATCGCCTGCGCCTGTATCACGCGAGCTACCAGATCTTCATCGGCGCCATGCTGCTGGCGCTGACCACCAACAACATGGGCATCCTCTGGGTGTCCATGGAGGCCGCCACCCTGGCCACGGTGTTGCTGGTGTCCCTGTACCGCACCCCGGCCTCCCTGGAGGCGGCCTGGAAGTACTTCATCCTGTGCGGTGTGGGCATCGCCCAGGCCCTGTTCGGCACCATTCTGCTCTACTTCGCGGCGGAGAAGGTGCTGGGCGCCGGCGGCACGGCCCTGCTCTGGACCCACCTGAACGGGGTCAAGACGCAACTGGAGCCCACGGTGCTGCAACTGGCCTTCGTGTTCCTGCTGGTGGGCTATGGCACCAAGGTGGGCCTGGCACCCCTGCACAACTGGCTGCCCGACGCCCATGCCGAGGGCCCCACACCTGTTTCCGCCGTGCTTTCCGGCCTGCTCCTGAACGTGGCCCTGTACGCGGTGATGCGATCCAAGGTGCTGGTGGACGGGGCGCTGGGGACCGATATGGCGGGCAACCTGATGATGGGCTTCGGCCTGCTCTCGGTGGTGGTGGCCGCCTTCCTCATCAAGCGCCAGACCGACGTCAAGCGCATGTTCGCCTATTCCTCCATCGAGCACATGGGACTCATCACCTTCGCCTTCGGCATGGGCGGCGCGGTGGCCAGCTTCGCCGGTCTCCTGCACATGACCATGCACTCCCTCACCAAGTCCGCCATCTTCTTCGCCGTGGGCCATGCCACCCAGAAGGCGGGCACCCAGTTGATGGAGGGCATCCGGGGCCTCATCAAGACCAACCCCACCATCGGCTGGGGCCTGATGCTGGGCACCGTGGCCATCCTGGGGGTGCCCCCCTTCGGGGTGTTCGCCAGCGAGTTCCTCATCATCACCACCGCCATGCACGAACACCCCTGGGCCACGCCCTTCCTGCTCACCGCCCTGGGGGTGGCCTTCGCCGCCATCTTCGGCAAGGTCCAGCCCATGGTGTTCGGCGACACCGAACTGCCCCGGCTGCCCCACCAGCCCGCCCTGGCGCCGGTGTTCATCCACCTGGGCCTGGTGCTGATGCTGGGCCTGTTCATCCCGCCCTACCTGGCCACCTGGTATCGCCAGGCCGCGGCCCTGCTGGGAGGCTGAGATGAAAATCAACGGACAGGACTGGCATCTCGCCCCCCTCGCGGCCCACATCTGGCACGGCGACATCGCCCCGGCTGCCCTGGCGGACCTGGCCAGGGCGGTGAAGGAAGAGGGCGGCCAACTGGTGGCCCTGTGGGGCTCCGACGACCGGCATCTGGGCAGCGGCTATGCCATACACCTCACCTGCATGACCGCCAACGGTTTGGCCTGGGTGAGCGCCCCCCTGCCGGAGGCGACCCCCGCCTATCCCGACCTGGCCGCCATCTTCCCCCAGGCAGACCGTATGCAGCGGGCCACTTTCGATCTGCTGGGCCTCACCGCGGAAGGCGCGGTGGACCGTCGCAAGTGGCTGCGCCACAAGGCCTGGGCGGCGGACGAGTTCCCCCTGCGCAAGGATTTCACGGCCCCGGCGGGCGACGTCGAAGCGGTGGACGGCTACCCCTTCATCCGGGTGGAAGGCGACGGCGTGCACGAGATCCCCGTGGGCCCCATCCACGCCGGCACCATCGAGCCAGGCCACTTCCGCTTCTCCATCATCGGCGACCGCATCCTCAAGCTGGAACAGCGCCTGGGCTACACCCATCAGGGGGTGGAAAAGCGCTTCGAGGGCCTGGATCTGGCCACCGGCGCCAAGCTGGCGGGGCGCGTGTCCGGCGACACCCATACCGCCTTCACCTGGGCCTATTGCATGGCCGTGGAACAGGCCCTGGGCGCCCAGGTACCGGCCCGGGCCTTGTGGCTGCGGGGGCTGTTCCTGGAAATCGAACGGGTGGCCAACCACCTGGGCGACCTGGGCTACCTGGGCAACGATGTGGCCCTCACTTTCGGTTTCATGCAGTTCTGGCGCCTCAAGGAGGACTGGCTGCGCCTGTGCGGCGAGCTGTTCGGCCACCGCTATCTGTTCGACCGCATCCTCCCCGGCGGGGTGGCCGCCGACCTGGACGAAGCGGGCCGACGCCGGCTGGCCGACCTGAGCCACCGCATAGAAGGCGAAGTGCGGGAACTCAAGGCCGTCTATGACGAACACGCCACCCTCCAGGACCGCTTTGCCCACACCGGCATCGTCAAGCCGGACCTGGCCGCCCGCCTGGGATTGACGGGCCTGGCGGGCCGGGCCAGCGCCCAGGCCTGGGACGCCCGGGCCCAGTTTCCCCAGGCCCCCTACGACCAACTCGAAGTCAACATGGCCACCGCCCGCAAGGGTGACGTGCTGGCCCGGGCGGAAGTGCGCTTCGCCGAGGTATTCGAGTCCCTACGCCTGATCCGGGACATCCTGGAAAGACTGCCCGGCGGCGATCTGTCCGCTCCCCTGCCGTCGGTTGCCCGGGTGTGCCAGGGCCTGGGCTGGGTGGAAGGCTGGCGCGGCGAGGTGCTGGTGGCCGTACGCATCGGCGCGGATGGCCGCCTGGACCGCGTCCATCCCCATGACCCCTCCTGGCAGAACTGGCCTCTGCTGGAGGTGGGCGTGCTGGGCAACATCGTGCCCGATTTCCCCCTCATCAACAAATCCTTCAACCTGAGTTACAGCGGGCAGGACTTGTAACCATGGCCACCCATCTCATCCTTCAGAAGATCTTCAAGACCGGCATCGTTTCCGAGCCACCCCCCGCCGCCGATCCGGCCCTGCGCACCCGGGAACAGGAACTGCACGAGGAAATCCTCAAGGTATTCGGCCAGGCGGTGGCCATCCGCCACGTGGACGCCGGTTCCTGCAACGGCTGCGAACTGGAAATCCATGCCCTCAATGGACCCCACTACAACATCGAGGGCCTGGGCGTGAAATTCGCCGCCAGCCCGCGCCATGTGGATGTCCTGCTGGTGACCGGCCCGGTCTCGCGCAACCTGGAGACCGCCCTGAAACGCACCTTTGATGCCACCCCGGAGCCCAAGTGGGTGGTGGCCATGGGGGACTGCGCCGCCGGCTGCGGTAGTGTGGGCGCGATGTTCGGCCCCAACTACGCCAGCTGCGGCAAGATCAGCAACGTCATCCCCGTGGACGTGGAAGTGCCCGGCTGCCCGCCCACGCCCATTGCCCTGTTGCAGGGCATTCTGGCGGCGGTGAGCGGGGGGCGCTAAACACTCGGGCTTGTCGCCCGACACGCCATGGGGGACATTGCGTTCCATGACCGCCCCCTTTGCTCTGACCACACGTTTCCATCGTCTGCGGGACTTGCTGGCTGCCTATGAGGGGCTCTGGCGGCCGTCCCCCTTCCATGAACCCCGCCCCGCCTGGTGCGAACGCTATCCCCGACTGACGGCCCGCCTGCTGGGTCTGGCCGACGCGGACCTCGTCCCGCTGGCTGCCGACGGTCATGCCCTGATCCAGATGTTGGCCGCCCATGTGCGGGGTCTGGCCGGCCTGCATGAACTGATCGCCCTGCCGACGGCAGAGGCCCGCGCCGGCGCCGCGCCGCCCGTCCGCCTGCTGGCTCATGTGCCAGGCCGCAAGCAGGCTCAGATCACCGCCTTCGCCGGGGCCGTGGGGGAGGTGGGCCACCCGCTGCTGGAATGGTGCGCCGGCAAGGGCCATCTGGGCCGTCTGCTGGCCTGGCGCCAGCCCCACCCGGTCACCAGCCTGGAGATCGATCCCGCCTTGGTGGAAGCGGGCCAGGCCCTGGCCCGGCGGGCCGGCCTGGATCAGCATTTCGTAGGCGCCGATGTCCTGGCGCCGGGCACCGTCCATCATCTGGCGGGCCGCCACGCCGTGGCCCTGCATGCCTGCGGCGACCTGCACCTGGCCCTGTTGCGGGGCGCGGTGCAGGCCAAGCCGCCGGCTCTGGACCTGACGCCCTGCTGCTATTACCGCACCGCCCGCACCCACTACCAGCCCCTGAACGCGGACGCCGGGCTGGCACTGAGTCGGGACGAATTGCATCTGGCGGTCACCGACACCGTCACCGCCGGCCGCCGGGACCGGCGCCGCGCCGAGACCGCCGCCGCTTGGAAACTGGCCTTCCTGGAGTGGCGTGCCGCGGCGGGCGTCCCCCGGGATCGGTCTTTCAGGCCCGTGCCGGAGGCCTGGCTGGGCCTGGGCTTTCGGGGCTGGATGGAGCGTCTTTGTCTCCGGGAGTCGCTGCCGCCGCCCTCCGGCCCGGATGGAGCGGGCTTGGAGGCAGCCGGTTGGCGTCGCCAAGCCGAGGTGCGTCGCCTGGACCTGGTCCGTCTCGCCTTCCGCCGGCCCCTGGAACTCTGGTTGGTATTGGATCAGGCCCTGTTCCTGGAGCGAAACGGTTACCGGGTCCGGCTTGGCGAGTTTTGCGAACGCGGCCTGACTCCGCGTAATCTGCTGATTTCCGCCCGCCTTTGAATTGCCGAACTGCCATGCCCAGCCTGCCCATCCCCGCCCACATCCTTCAGACCGTGCTCCTGCTGGCCATGTCCAACCTGTTCATGACGGTGGCCTGGTATGCCCACTTGAAGCACCTGAATGACAAGCCTTGGTGGATCGCCGCCCTGGCCAGCTGGGGCGTGGCCCTGTTCGAGTACCTGCTCCAGGTGCCCGCCAACCGCATCGGCTACCAGACCCTGACCCTGGCCCAGCTCAAGATCCTGCAGGAGGTCATCACCCTGACGGTGTTCGTGCCCTTCGCCGTGCTGTACATGAAGGAGCCCCTGTCCTGGAACTATCTCTGGGCGGGGCTGTGCCTGATGGGGGCGGTGTATTTCATTTTCAAAACCTGACCGAGCGCCATGAATCCCATACACCGTTATCTGCTCCGCTACGGCATGGCCGGCCTGCCGTCGGACGCCTCTGCCCGTGCCCTGCGCTGGGAGCGTTGGCTCAACTGGCCCCTGTTCGCCGTGTTGTTCCTGGCCATTCCCGCGTTTTACATCGAGCTGTCCGGCAGGGATCCGGAGCTCCTCGGCATCGGCAGGGATTTCATACTGGTCATCGCCATGAGCTTCCTGGCCCACCTGTCCACGATGTTGCTCCTTCACCGGCGGCGCATGGACTACCTGCGGCGCAACTGGATGCACGTGCTGATCGTGGTAGGCGCCAGCCTGAATTATTTCCAGGTGGGCAGCCCGGAAAACGGGTTGGAGTGGACGTTGCGCCTGATCTGGCAAGGCACGGCATTCATTCGCCTCACCGGCTTCCTGACCGGTCTGCTCCGGCCCGGAAGCCTAGGCAGCGTGCTGGTGCTGGCCGCGGGCATACTGGCCGTGGCGGGCCTGGGCTTCTACTGGCTGGATCCGGCCATCAACAGCTATTTCGATGGCCTGTGGCTGGCCTTCGTCAGCGCGGCCACGGTGGGTTATGGCGACGTGGTGCCCACCACGCCGGCCTCCCGGGTGTTCGCGGTATTCATCGTCCTGCTGGGCTACGCCGTGCTGTCCCTGGTGATGGCCAGCATCGCCTCCCTGTTCGTGGGGGAGGAAGAGAAGGAGTTGCGGCGGGAGATGCATAGGGATGTGCGTGCCCTGCGCGGCGAGGTGGCGGAATTGAGACGGGAGATTGAAGGCTTGCGCGGGAAATATCCGGGCACAGGGCCGGACTGATAAAATTTGCTGTCTCTTAATGTTAGTGGGCCTCCAGCATGTTTTCCGCCAGCCAGACCATCGCCAAGACTGACCCCGAACTCTGGGCCGCCATCCAGGCCGAAGCCCGGCGCCAGGAAGAGCACATCGAGCTCATCGCCTCCGAGAACTACACCAGCCCGGCGGTGATGGAGGCCCAGGGCTCCGTGCTCACCAACAAGTACGCCGAGGGTTACCCGGGCAAGCGCTACTACGGCGGTTGCGAGCACGTGGACGTGGTGGAACAACTGGCCATCGACCGCCTGAAGGCCCTGTTCGGCGCGAATGAACACAACTACGCCGCCAACGTGCAGCCCAACTCCGGCTCCCAGGCCAACCAGGCGGTGTTCATGGCCTTCCTGAAGCCCGGCGACACCATCATGGGCATGAGCCTGGCGGAAGGGGGCCACCTGACCCACGGCATGGCCCTGAACATGTCCGGCAAGTGGTTCAACGTGGTGGCCTACGGCCTCAACGCCAAGGAAGAGATCGATTACGAGGCCATGGAGGCCAAGGCCCGGGAGCACAAGCCCAAGCTCATCATCGCCGGCGCTTCCGCCTACGCCCTGCGCATCGACTTTGCCCGCTTCGCCAGGATCGCCAAGGAAATCGGCGCCATCTTCATGGTGGACATGGCCCACTACGCCGGCCTCATCGCCGCGGGCGTGTACCCCAACCCGGTGCCCCATGCCGACGTGGTCACCTCCACCACCCACAAGACCCTGCGGGGCCCCCGGGGCGGCATCATCCTCATGAAGGCCGAGCACGAGAAGGCCATCAACAGCGCCATCTTCCCCGGCCTGCAGGGCGGCCCCCTGGAGCACGTCATCGCCGGCAAGGCGGTGGCCTTCAAGGAAGCCGCCTCCAAGGAATTCAAGGTTTATCAGGAACAGGTGGCCGCCAACGCCTTGGTGATGTGCAAGGTGCTCATGGAGCGGGGCCTGCGCATCGTCTCCGGCCGCACGGAATCCCACGTCTTCCTGGTGGACCTGCGGGCCAAGAACCTCACCGGCAAGGACGCCGAGGCCGCCCTGGGCCGCGCCCACATCACGGTGAACAAGAACGCCATCCCCAATGATCCCCAGAAGCCCTTCGTCACCTCCGGCATCCGCATCGGCACGCCGGCCATGACCACCCGGGGCTTCAAGGAGTTGGAGGCGGAAAAGCTGGCCCACCTGGTGGCCGATGTGCTGGACGCCCCCAACGACGAGGCTGTCATCGGGCGGGTGAAGGCCGAGGTGGCCAAGCTGACGGCGGCCTTGCCGGTCTATGGGAAGTAATCGCTTGGCCGTTGGCCGTCATCCGCAGCAGTCTGACCGCCAGCTTTCGTTATGAAATGTCCGTTCTGCGGCGCCACGGATACCCAGGTGGTGGAAACCCGCCTGGCGGAGGACGGCATGTCCATCCGCCGGCGGCGCAAGTGCAACGCCTGTGACAAGCGTTTCACCACCTATGAGACCGCCGAGGTGCGCATCCCCGCAGTGGTGAAAGCCTCGGGCGAGCGTCAGGAGTTCTCCCGGGACAAGCTGCGGGCGGGTTTCCGCAAGGCCCTGCACAAGCGGCCCGTGTCCATGGAGCTGATGGACGAGGCCATCGAGCGGGTGGTGCAGAAGCTGCTGGCCCTGGGGGAAAAGGAAGTGCCTGCCCGCCTCATCGGCGACCTGGTCATGAACGAGTTGAAGCGCCTGGACAAGGTGGCCTACATCCGCTTCGCCTCGGTCTACCGCGCCTTCCAGGATGTGGACGACTTCCGCGACGCCATCCGAGACGTCGAGAAGCCTTGATCTTCAGCGCCCAGGACCACGCTTACATGGCCCGGGCCCTGCGCCTGGCGGAGCGGGGCCTGTTCACCACCACCCCCAACCCCCGGGTGGGCTGCGTCCTGGTGAAGGACGGGGCAGTGGTGGGGGAAGGCTGGCACGAGCGGGCCGGCGAACCCCATGCCGAGGTCCATGCCCTGCGGGCTGCCGGGGAAAAGGCCCGGGGCGCCACCGCCTATGTCACTCTGGAGCCCTGTTCCCATCACGGTCGCACCCCGCCTTGCGCCCATGCCCTCATCGACGCCGGCGTGGCGCGGGTGGTGGCCGCCCTGCGGGACCCCAATCCCCTGGTGGCCGGGGGGGGCATCGCCCTGCTGACCCTGGCAGGCATCCGCGCCGAGGTGGGGCTGCTGGAGGCGGAGGCCCGGGCGCTGAACATCGGTTTCATCTCCCGCATGACCCGGGGCCGCCCCTGGGTGCGGCTGAAAACGGCCTCCAGCCTGGATGGCAAAACAGCCTTGCTGAACGGCACATCCCAGTGGATCACCGGCCCCGCCGCCCGGGCCGACGTGCACCGCCTGCGGGCCCGGGCCTGCGCGGTACTGACGGGCGTGGGCACCGTCCTGGCGGACGACCCGCAACTGAATGTGCGGGAAGTGGAAACGACGCGCCAGCCCCTGCGGGTGGTGGTGGACAGCCGGCTGCGCACTCCCACCGACGCGAGAATCCTGGGGGATGGCGAAACCGTGCTGGTGTGCGCCCAGGCCGATCCGGCCCGGCGCGACGCCCTGCTGGCGGCGGGAGCCCACGTCCTGGAACTGCCCGGACCGGATGGCCGGGTGGATATCCGCGCCCTCCTGGAGGAACTCGGGGCCCGGGGCATCAATGAACTCCACGCGGAGGCCGGGGCCACCCTCAACGGCGCTTTGTTGCGGGCCGGCCTGGTGGACGAGTGGGTGACCTATCAAGCCCCCGTGGTGCTGGGCCATCAGGCCCGGGGGCTGTTCGAACTGCCCGCCCTGGAAGACATGGCCGGGCGGTGGGGCTTTCGCCTGGCGGATGCCCGCATGCTGGGGCCGGACCTGCGCCTGACCCTGCGGCCGGCATGAGTCCGGCGGCTGAACCTGCCTTCAAGGACCATTTCTCCGGCAACTCGTCGGATTACGCGGCCTATCGTCCTACCTATCCGGCGGAACTGTTCGCCTGGCTGGCCGAACAGTCGCCAGGGCGGGGGTTGGCCTGGGATTGCGCCACCGGCTCCGGCCAGGCGGCCCTGGGCCTGGCACCCTATTTCCCAAGCGTGGTGGCCACGGATGCCAGCGCCGACCAGATCGCCCAGGCCCGGCCCCATGTCACGGTGACGTACGCCGTGGCCGCGGCGGAGGCGTCTGGTTTGGCCGACGGCAGCGTGGACCTGGTCACAGTGGCTCAGGCGGCCCACTGGTTCGACCTGCCGGCCTTTCATGCCGAGGTGAAGCGGGTGTTGAGGCCGGACGGGGTGCTGGCGATCTGGTGCTACGAACGCCTGCGGGTGGAACCTGCCCTGGATGAATTGATCGAGGCGTTCTACAGCCAGCAGCTGGGGCCCTACTGGCCGCCAGAGCGGCGCCATGTGGAGGCGGGCTACCGGGACCTGGCTTTCCCCTACCGGGAATTGCCGGCGCCGACCTTTGCCATGCAGGCGGCCTGGAACCTGGACCAGCTGCTGGGTTACTTCGCCACCTGGTCCGCGGTGAAGGCCTACCGCCGTGCCGAGGGACAGGACCCCCTGCCGGACCTGGGAAGCCGCCTGGCATCCGCCTGGCTGGCGTCCGGTGTTTCCCTTGCCACGCCTAAAAACATAAAATGGCCACTTTCCCTGCGGCTCGGCCGTAGTTGACAAACCCTCAGCGGCTTCCAGCTCTTAAATAACCCGAGGCGTCACCCTTCATGTTCACAGGCATCATCCAGGCCGTCGGCCACGTTACCCATTTGCAGGAATCCCAGGGGGGCGACGCCCGCGTGACCATCGCCGCCGGCGGGCTGGACATGGACGACGTACAGTTGGGGGATTCCATCGCCTGCAACGGCGTGTGCCTGACGGTGGTGGCCAAGACCCCGGAAAGCTTCGACGTGGTGGTGTCCGGCGAGACCTTCTCCTGCACCATCGGTTTTGCCCCCGGCGACCCGCTCAATCTGGAAAAGGCCTTGCGCCTGGCGGACCGCCTGGGGGGGCACCTGGTGTCTGGCCATGTGGACGACGTGGGCCAGGTGTTGCGCTTCGAGCAGGTGGGCGATTCATGGTTATTGGAAATCCGCGCCCCGGGCAAGCTGGCCCGCTATCTGGCGCCCAAGGGCTCCATTGCCGTCAACGGCGTTTCCCTGACCGTGAACCGGGTGAACAACGGCAAGGAAGGCGCCGACTTCACCATCAACCTGATTCCCCACACCCTGGAGAACACCATGCTGCACACCCTCCAGCCCGGTGACCGGGTGAACCTGGAGGCGGACATGCTGGCCCGCTACGCCGAGCGCCTGCTGACCTATATCAACCATTCCGACAAGGACTGAACCGAGATGTCCCTTGCCCCCATCACCGAAATCGTCGCCGAGCTGAAGGCCGGCCGCATGGTCATCCTCGTGGACGAGGAGGACCGGGAGAACGAAGGCGATCTGGTCATGGCCGCCGAGTTCGTCACTCCCGAAGCCATCAACTTCATGGCCAAATACGGCCGCGGCCTCATCTGCCTGACCCTCACCGACGAGCGCTGCCGCCAGCTGGGCCTGAAGCAGATGGTGAACGACAACCAGACCCCCCACGGCACCGCCTTCACCGTCTCCATCGAGGCCGCCGAGGGGGTGACCACGGGCATCTCTGCTGCTGACCGGGCCGTGACCATCCTGGCGGCCGTGAAGCGGGACGCCAAGCCCACGGACATTATCCAGCCCGGTCACATCTTCCCCCTGCGGGCTCAGCCCGGCGGCGTGCTGAAGCGGGCCGGCCATACCGAGGCGGGTTGTGATCTGGCGGCCATGGCCGGCCTGGTCCCCGCCGCGGTGATCTGCGAGATCCTCAAGGAAGACGGCACCATGGCCCGCCTGCCGGACCTGGTGGAATTCGGCAGGGAACACGGCCTCAAGATCGGTGCCATCGCCGACCTGATCCAGTACCGCAGCGAGAACGAGACCCTGGTGAAACGGGTGGCGGAAAAGACCGTGCAGACCGCCTATGGAACCTTCCAGCTGCTGGCTTACCACGACGAGACGGCCGATGAGACCCACCTGGCCCTGGTGAAGGGTACGATCCAGGCCGAGACGGAAACCCTGGTGCGGGTGCACGAGCCCGTATCCGTGCTGGACTTCCTGGATGCCGGCACCGGCCATTCCTGGTCCATGGACGCCGCCATGCGTGCCCTGGCCGCTGCCGAGCGGGGCGTGATGGTGCTGCTGCACCGCCCCGAGACCGGCGCCGACCTGCGGGAACGTTTTTCGCCTCCGTCCAAGGCTGCGGCTACCAAGTTCGACCTGCGCAACTATGGCATCGGCGCCCAGATCCTGCGGGACCTGGGGGTGGGCCGGATGAAACTCATGGCGCACCCGCGCCGCATGCCTTCCATGACCGGCTTCGGTCTGGAAGTGACCGGATATCTGGAACAAGGCAACTGAGAAGGAAACCCCATGGCGCGCTACGACAACATCTTTGAGTTCGAACCCAACCTGGACGGTACCGGCCTGCGGGTGGGCATCGTCATGAGCCGTTTCAATATCGACGTGGTGGAAGGACTGCTGTCCGCCTGCACCGCGGCCTTGCTGAAGCACGGCGTGGCCGCCTCCGACATCAAGATCGCCACCGTGCCGGGGGCCCTGGAGATTCCTCTGGTGCTGAAGCGGATGGCGGAGTCCGGCAAGTATGATGCCCTGGTGGCCCTGGGGGCGGTGATCCGCGGCGAGACTTACCACTTCGAGGTGGTGTCCAACGAGATGGCCAGCGGCATCACCCGCGTCAATCTGGATACGGGCATTCCCGCCGCCAACGGCGTGCTCACCACCAACACCGACCACCAGGCCATGGAGCGGGTGTCCGAGAAGGGCAGGGAGGCGGCCCAGTGCGCCATCGAGATGGCCAATCTGTTGAAGGCCGTCTGAGATCCATTCATGTCCGTGAAGCCCTCAAAACCCGGGCGCGGCAGCCGCCGGCTTTCCCGCGAGCTGGTGTTGCGCGCCCTGTATGAATGGCAGGTGGCCCGCAGCGATCTGGCTGCCCTCCTGGTGCATATGGAGGAAGAGGAGGAGGACGGTGCGGGTCTCGGCGACGAGGCCAACATGGGCTTTTTTCGCGAGCTGCTGGAAGGCGTGCTGAAGGCGTCCCCGGCCCTGGACGAGGCCCTGGCCCCCCATCTGGACCGGGCCGTGGCGGAACTCTCCCCCATCGAGCATGCGATCCTGCTGATCGGCGCCTATGAGCTCAGCCACACCCTCAACGTGCCCTACAAGGTGGTCATCAACGAGGCCGTGAACCTGGCCAAGAAATATGGCGGCACCGATGGCCACAAGTTCGTCAACGGCGTGCTGGACAAGCTGGCCAGGGTGACGCGTCGAGTGGAAGTCGAGGCGGCCGGGCGGGCTTGAACCCGGCAAGGCGATGCCGTCCGAGTTCGAGCTGATCGCCCGTTTTTTCACCCGCCCGGCCCCCGGCGCGGTGCTGGGTGTGGGGGATGACGCCGCCCTCCTGCGTCCTGCACCGGGCACGGAACTGGTGGTTTCCACGGACATGCTGGTGGCCGGACGCCACTTTCTGCCGGACGCAGATGCCTATCTGCTGGGTCACAAGGCCCTGGCGGTGAACCTGTCCGATCTGGCGGCCATGGGGGCCACACCCCGCTGGGCCACCCTGGCGCTGGCCCTCCCGGAAGCGGATGAGGCTTGGCTGTCGTCCTTCAGCCAGGGTTTCCTGGGCCTGGCGGACCGTTTCGGGGTGGACTTGGTGGGAGGCGACACCACCCGGGGGCCCCTGAACCTATGTGTCACCATCCTGGGCGAGGCGGCCGCCGGCCAGGCACTGCGCCGGGATGGCGCCCGGCCGGGGGATGATGTCTGGGTCTCCGGCCGGTTGGGAGGCGCAGCCCTGGGCCTGCGCCACCTGCTGGGGCAGACGCGCTTGCCGGAGGATGAGGCCGGGGACTGCCTGGCCCGGTTGCATGCCCCGGAGCCCCGGGTGGCCCTGGGCCAGGCCCTGCTGGGCGTGGCCAGCGCGGCCATCGATATTTCCGACGGCTTCCTGGCCGATCTGGGGCATATCCTGGAGCGATCCGGTTGCGGCGCCGAGGTGGAGCTGGCGCGGCTGCCGGCCCACCCCGCGCTGCGGTCACCACTGGAGGATCCGTTGGCGCGCTATTGTCTGCTGGCCGGAGGGGACGATTACGAACTGTGCTTCACCGCCGCGCCGGAGCAGGCCCGGGCCGTGTTGGCCGCCGGCGTGGGGGCGGGGGTGGACGTGACGTGGGTGGGGCGGATCACCGGGACGCCCGGATTACGTTTGTCGGGGCCCGATGGCCGCCCCATGGACCTGGAGATTCGAGGCTATGACCACTTCGCCTGACCGGCGATTTCTTCTCGCCCATCCGGCCCATTTCCTGGCCCTGGGCTTCGGTGCCGGCTTATCCCCCAAGGCGCCGGGCACGGTGGGCACCCTGGTGGCCTTCCCCCTGTTCTGGCTGCTGCTGGCATCGCCCTTGTACTGGGTGTGGGTCGCCCTGTTCCTGGGTCTGGGGGTCTGGGCTTGCGGCGTGGCCGGCCGGGCCCTGGGGGTCCACGATCATGGCGGCATCGTCTGGGACGAGGTGGCCGCCTTCCTCTTGGTGCTGCCCTTTGCGCCGGCCTCCCCGTTGGGCTATGGGCTGGCCTTCGCCCTGTTTCGCCTGTTCGACATCTGGAAGCCCTTTCCCATCGGCTGGCTGGATGCCCGGGTGAAGGGGGGGCTGGGGGTGATGCTGGATGACGTGCTGGCGGCCGGTTATGCGGTTGCGGTGCTGTTGCTGTTGGCGCGATGGATGTGACCCAGGCGGAACTGGAGGCGCTCGCCGTCGAACTGGGCGAGGCGCTGCAACGACGCGGCTGGATGCTGGCCTGCGCGGAATCCTGCACCGGCGGCTGGGCGGCCCAGGCCTGCACGGCCATCGCCGGCAGCTCCGCCTGGTTCGAGCGGGGCTTCGTCACCTACAGCAACGCCGCCAAGAGGGAACTGCTGGCGGTGCCCGAGGCGCATCTGGTGAGCCACGGGGCGGTTAGCCTGGAGGTTGCGCGGGCCATGGCGGAAGGGGCGTTGCAGCACAGCCGGGCCCAGGCCGCCTTCGCCATCACGGGGATCGCGGGGCCTGGGGGTGGCACCCCGGAAAAGCCCGTGGGCACGGTGTGCTTCGCTTGGGCCGCCGCAGACCGGGAAACCGTGGCCGAGCGGGTGCAATTCGCGGGCGACCGCCGGGCCATCCGGGCCCGGTCGGTGGCTTATGCCATTGGGCATATGCGGGATTTCGTGGCCTGAGCACGTGCCATAATCCAAACGTTTTCTAGGAGGAAGTGATATGGACGACAACAAGGCCAAAGCCCTCGCGGCGGCCCTGGCCCAGATCGAAAAGCAGTTCGGCAAGGGCTCCATCATGAAGATGAGCGACGGCAGCGTGGCCGAGGACATCCAGGTGGTGTCCACCGGCTCCCTGGGCCTGGACGTGGCCCTGGGCGTGGGGGGGCTGCCCCGGGGTCGGGTGGTGGAGATCTATGGCCCGGAGTCCTCCGGCAAGACCACCCTGACCCTTCAGGTCATCGCCGAGATGCAGAAACTGGGGGGCACCGCGGCCTTCATCGACGCGGAGCATGCCCTGGACCCGCAATACGCCCAGAAGCTGGGGGTGAACGTGGCGGAACTGCTCATCTCCCAGCCGGACACCGGGGAACAGGCCCTGGAGATCGCCGATATGCTGGTGCGCTCCGGCGGTGTGGATGTCATCGTCATCGACTCCGTGGCGGCCCTGACCCCCAAGGCGGAGATCGAGGGCGAGATGGGGGACTCCCACGTGGGCCTCCAGGCCCGCCTCATGAGCCAGGCCCTGCGCAAGCTCACCGCCACCATCAAGCGTACCAACACCCTGGTGATCTTCATCAACCAGATCCGCATGAAGATCGGCGTCATGTTCGGCAACCCGGAGACCACCACCGGCGGCAACGCCCTCAAGTTCTACGCCTCCGTGCGTCTGGACATCCGCCGCATTGGCAGCATCAAAAAGGGCGACGAGGTCATCGGCAACGAGACCCGGGTCAAGGTGGTGAAGAACAAGGTGTCGCCCCCCTTCAAGGAGGCCGTGTTCGATATCCTCTACGGCGAGGGGATCTCCCGCGAGGGTGAGATCATCGAACTGGGCGTGGCCCACAAGCTCATCGACAAATCCGGTGCCTGGTATGCCTACCAGGGGGAGAAGATCGGTCAGGGCAAGGACAACGCCCGGGAGTACCTCAAGGAGCACCCGGAGATCGCCGCCGAGATCGAAGGCCGGATCCGCGAGAAGTTGGGCGTGAAGTCACCCATGCCGGTGCCTGCAGAGGCTTGAAGGATAAAGTGCCCCCAGGCCGCCGTATGGCGTCCGCCCCCCGAGGGGGAGAGGGAAACTGGGAACGGCCTGGGGTTTCCTTGCGCGAACGCGCCCTCAACCTATTGGCACGGCGGGAGCACAGCCGGGTCGAATTGGCGCGCAAGCTGGCCCCCCACGGCGACCCGGACGAGGTCGCCGTTTTGTTGGACGACCTGGAGCGGGAGAATCTGCTCTCCAACGCCCGTTACGCCGAATCCCTGGCCCATGCCCGGGCAGGGCGCCATGGCAGCCTGCGCCTGAAGTCCGATCTGCGGGACAAGGGGGTACCCGAGACCATCATCAGCCAGGTGGTGGAGGAGTCCCGGGAACAGGATCTGGCCGCCGCCCGGGGGGTCTGGGGCAAGAAGTTCGGCCAGCCGCCGAAGGACGCGTCTGATCGAGCCAGGCAAATGCGTTTTCTCCTCAGCCGGGGATTTCCGGCGGAGGTGGCACGTCGCGTGGTGGGGGGGACAGAAGAAGACTAAAGCCGGGCCCGGAGGATCCCGGCGATCTCCAGGTCGGTGAGCACGATGGGATTGGTCTTCATGCTGGAACCCCGGCTGTGGGCCACGATGCGGGGAATGTCCGCTTCGGTGACGCCGTATTCACCCAGACGCTCGATCCCGAGCCGGCGGGTCCAGTCTGCCAGGATTTCCACCAAGGCGACATGGGCCTCGTCATCTGAGAGCGACTGCCGTGTCAGCACACGCCCGGCCTGGGCATATTTCACCAAGGCGGGATGGGTTGGTTCCCTTGACTTGAGCGCTTCGATATTGACCCTGGTAGCCTCCGCCACCAAGGTGCCGCATACCACCCCGTGGGGAATCGGGAAGAATGCCCCCAGAGGCGAGGCCAGACCATGAACCGACCCCAGGCCCACATGGGCCAGGGTGATGCCGGAGAGGAGCGCGGCATAAGCCATGGCGGCTCTGTGTCCAGCGGGGTCACCGGCGCCTTCGTACCAGGGCAACAGGGCATCCCGTGCCTTTTCCATGCCGGATTGGGCCAAAGCATCCATGAAGGGGTTGGCCTTGCTGGAGACATAGGACTCCAGTAACTGGGTGAGGGCATCCATGCCGTTGGCGGCCAACACCCGGGTCGGGCAGGTGGCCAACAAATCCGGGTCGATGATGGCCCATTCCGCCATGAGTTTGTCGTCGCGGAAGGACTTCTTGAAGCCCTGTTCTCCATGGACTGACAGCACCGCGTTCTTGGTGGCTTCGGAGCCCGTGCCAGCGGTGGTGGGGACAGCAATGAGTGGCGTGGCGGGGCCGTGGTACGGCAACTCCGGGCCCACGCCTTCCAGATGATCCATGACCGAATTGCCTGGCTTCAGCAAGCCGGCAATGGCCTTGGCGGCATCCAGGGCGCTGCCGCCACCGATGCCGACGACGCAGTCGATGGCGCCATCGCGGTAACGGGTCACGGCCTCATTCACCAGTTCTGGTGAAGGCTCGCCTGGGACACGCACGAGTTCCCAGCGGATATCTTGGTTGGCGAGCTGGGTAGCCAGTGTGGCCCAGTGGGCGCCTTCCAGAAAAGAGTGCGCCCCGGTCACGACCAGGGCGTGCGGGCCGTACTGGGCAATCTTGTCTGGTAGCCGCGCAAGGATGCCGGGGCCGAATTCGATTCTCGGCAGGCGTGCTAGATTGAAGTTCATGGGAAACAGCCCGTGGTGATTGTGTCCGAGCCATCGTAAAAGCGAAGCGCACCAAAAAACAAATGGCGGTAGGTGTTGACGCTTTTTGAAGGGGGCTGTATAGTCTCGCTTCTCGATCGCGGGGTGGAGCAGTCTGGCAGCTCGTCGGGCTCATAACCCGAAGGTCACAGGTTCAAATCCTGTCCCCGCAACCAGTTCTTTAACAGTTTACTTACAGCCTTAAGGTGTGAGCATTGGGTTGGGTGTACTTTTACCTGCTTAGGTAGGTAGAGGGAGCGAAGAGAAACCTGATGCTTACACAA
>Ga0272446_1003197_pt1 | contig 21119 bp, 15 predicted proteins | sample YNPCB0061_FD_194587 | JGI IMG/M metagenome (GOLD analysis project Ga0272446, IMG submission 194587) | Hot spring microbial mat communities from Yellowstone National Park, WY, United States - YNP-CB-006-1 | ecosystem: Environmental > Aquatic > Thermal springs > Hot (42-90C) > Sediment | place...
GTGAAAAACAAAGACCAAGCCTGGTTGGCTGTAATGACCAAGTTGGAATTGAAGTCAGGCCGGAATACGACTGACCCAACCAACTCAGCCCGAGGAAAATCAAAATCAGTTCTCATATCTATTTCTCCTACTAATCTTGCCTAATTAGATCTGACGAATGGATAAGCGGCTAAAAATCGACTGACGCTAAGTCTTGAGGATCCGCAAACCATTAAAGCTTTCTTGACAGACAACACATCTATGATTCCTGTGTCCTGTCAGTGAGAGCGCCACTTTCACTACTCTCGACATCCCCAATAAAATCTCAAAGAGTCTACGACAGAAATAGGCTAACTATCTTTCTATCGATACAGAAGGCCAGCTCGCCTGATACGACTAATATTCACCTTCCGCTATGTACCTGTCTGCGTTACCTTGATGAAGATCGTGCAAATATGCAACTGCACCTAGCTAGCCAAGAGTAGTTACTTCCAGTCGATAGCGATTCGTCGAGCATAACAGTTTCCGCACCAACGCATTTGCTTGACTATGGCTAATAACCTAGCTAACCAGTAACTACTCCTTAATCTGAGGCAAAGCCTATCAAAAAGCTTGCAATTAAAACAGAGCTTCGAAAGCCGCTGCAACTCGCAAACTTACAGATTGCCAAGCCAGCCAATAATGCCATGACCGGTAAAAGCTTCCAGTGCTAACAAAGAAATAAACCCAATCATTGCGAGGCGACCATTCAGCTTTTCAGAATACTCAGTGAAGCCAGACTTGGCACTTTCATCAACGTACATTTTGGGCTCGACCGCAAACACATTTAAGCGATTACCTTCTTCAACGGTATATCCACGGGATTGCATAACAGACTCCTTTTTTTCCTTATGTAAACAAGAATAACACAGTGTAAACATTTATTGCAACAATTTGACAAATTTGGAAATTTTGTTCTACACAAAAAGACCTGATAGGCTTACTCCAGCGGTGCTTGCGCAGGGTTACCAGGGGTATATCGATGTAGAAGACCTATTTGTATTGTTACGGATTAAGATTAGGGCGGATTGGTGGGTGGAGAACCTTTCTGGAGGCGAAGTCTCCCATGTTTTTCCTTTCGCCTGAATATCCTAATGTGATTGCGTATTTTAATGATTTGAGGGGCGATTGCTCCTGTTTGCGATCGCCTTATTCGCCTTAATGCAATGAGTGTTATGGGCAAGGGGGAGGGGCGGGCGCATTAACCAATCAAGCGGGTATTCAGTTGCTATCGCCGAGAAGTAACGGCCTTTTGTTTTTGTTGATAGTCTTGCCAGCCTTGCCAGGCTTGGGCGACATTGCCACGCATTAGAGAGGCGATGCCTTTGAGTAGATGCAGTTCTGGCTGGTTAGGGTTGAGTTTGAGGGCTTGCTCAATCGAGGGCTGTGCCGCTTTAGGACGAAAGGCATAGAGGTTGACAAACGCCAGATAACCGTGGGCATTGGGATTTTTGGAGTCAAGCTGAACTACTTTTTGTAGGGCCGCGATCGCGGGTTCAATCTGGCGTTTGATCACATGCCGAAGTGCCAGAGCATAGGCGTAATCTCGATTTTTGGGTTCTTTTTGGAGACGATATTCCAAGCTTTGGCGGAGTTGCTCTTGATAATCTTGGCCTGGGTCAAACTGATTCAGCAGCTCAATTTGAGGGGCAAGCTTCTCATAGGCTTGAATGCCCTGAGAGAGGGTAGCAGCTTGCAAGCGAAACTGGCTCAGGGGGTCGATTGGCCAAGGTGACTTTTGTGCTTGAGCAGTGGGGGCAATCGTTAACCGCGCAGGGGGAGACGGGAGTGTCGTTGTTTTGCCGCTGCTGCGGTCGAGTCTCAGCACTTCCAGCCGATACCGGCCACTTGCCAGATTGGCAGGGGGCACCATTTGAAAACGTTCGGTGATGTCATAGAGGGGAGCCATCGTTGCTCCTTCCGGCTGGTAAAGCCGCCCCAAGGCGATCGCATGGTCGTTTAACCATTGCTGTTGTTGGGGTACCGGGTTGGGTGGCGCTGGTTGCTCTGGGTCGGGCGGGGTTGGGGCTTCTAAGACCCATCTCAACAGCATCAGGCTATCTTGCAGGGTTTGCCAATCGCCCTGCCAGCGATAGGTAACGGGTAGGGGCTGCCCCGGTGGTACCTGCTCCGGCACTAGCACCTGCGTCAGCCGCAGCGAAGGGGTTGTTGCAGAGGCGCTAGGTAGGGGGCGCACCTCCAGCAGCGATAGTTTACGGTGAAATAGCTTGAGTGTGTCGCCATTGGGCAATAGCCATTGCTTTTGCACCTGGAAGTTACCGCTTTTTTCTAAAATTTGCAGCATCTGCTGCTTGACTGGCAAGCGGTTAGGAGATTGCACCCGGGGTTGCTGGTTGGGGTCTAGCTGCACTAAAAACCAGGAGAGCGATCGCACTTCTGCATCAATCAACGAACTGCGGCGGGCAATCTCGCGTCCTCGCATCTGAAATCGGGGGACTAGCCCATAGAAATTGACATTATGCTGATTGACCTCTGGCGTTGAAGTCATCACGCCAATCACTGACCGCACGTAGGGATCTTGCTCTGCTACTGTACGAATCACTTCTTCATGGGGAATCGGCTTGCCAGTGTAGGCTTGATGCAGAGTGTAGGGGGTTTGAAAAATAGGAATAGTACCATCGGGCGGCAGAATTGGAAACAAATTTAGCACCATGATCAGGGTCGCCCCTCCTAGGGTGGCCCAGTGAATTGTCTGCCAGCGCCGGGGAATGAGTGATAGCCCATAGGCTAAGACCACGGCAAAGATTGGCAATAAGGGAGTCACATACCGCAGGTCTTTGTTTGGATTGAGCGAATTGAGCAGGTAGCCCCCGCCTAAATAGAGGAGCAACCATAGGAGCGATCGCCGCGAAGCGACAAAGGCTTGCCGTTTTTCTTCACGAGTTTTACCAGAAAAAACCGGATGGGCAATGCTCCCCTGAAGCGACTTGGTCAATGGGGCGGCCCACTGGCGGCCCACCACGGGTTGCCGCCAATACAACAACAACCCCACCAGAGGAACCAACAGCAACAGCCAGCCCACCAGTCCTGGCAAAATTTGCAGATAGTAGGTCCACGCCTGCAAGGATGTGAGGGCGGGGTCACCCTCCTTAGCGGCTGAAAGCACCGTAGAACGATGGGCAATACTCAAAATCAGCAACCAATTGGGTTGTACCCAGGGAAATACCATCGCAAACCCCAATACCAGCGCCACGGTCAGTTGGGCCAGCCGTTGCCACTGCCGATGGCGTAGGATGACCCCAACTACCCACCCAAAGGGAATCAAAAGGTAAAGGGGAGACGATTGTTTTGTAAGGAGCACAAGTCCCAAAGCCACTGCCAGAGCAATGGCCCAAAGCCACTGCCACCCCAGCCAATGTTTTAGTGGTTTACCGAGCTGGCCATAAAAGGGGGATGCCTGACCCAGGCTCCACCAATAGGTGAGGCAACAAAAACTGAGGGTCACCAGGGTAACCAAAGGGTACTCAATTAAGTAGTCGAGTCGCACCCGGTACAGGCCAGGCAACAGTAGGCAGATCCCAGCCGCTAGCAGCCCCACAGCTCGACTAAAAAGGCGGGCACCTAAGAGGTAAACCGCTCCTAACAAAAGCCCCGTAAAGCAGGAATTGATCCACAGAGCCTGATCAACCCCGATGCCAAACAGATGAAAAGCAGGAAGGGTTGCCAGGAAAGTGAGGGGAGGATATTGATCGGAGAGTCGCCATAATCGGAGCCACCAATCCTTAGACCATTCAAACCGCTGAAAATGCTGCCAGTGGAACAGGGTAATGTTGAGTAGGCGAGCCTGATCCCATGCGGGTGTGGTTTGATCTAGTCTGGCCCAGAGGCGATCAATGCCAACGGAGGCCATCCACAGAAGCGCTAAAATCAACCAATCCCAACCAAGTTTCCAGGATAGGGGAGAGCCAAACCACCAAATTGGGTTCCAGTGAGTCTGCTGGGTCGCCTCAACATCCTGAGATTTCGGTTGGTCGATGGGTTGAGCTGTCCCATCGACATCTGCGTCTGATACCTTGCGCTCAAACACCACAGAACTTACCCACAAAAACTGCAAATTATTAGAGAATGACTAGCATTGTATTAAGGACACCGACGATGGAAGAGAGGTTGCCTACCTGGAAAGCTGTTGCCAACTATGCGTTGCTGGTGGCGATCGCGATTGCAATGCTCGTCCCCTTGCTCTGGTTAATTAGCACAGCCATGAAGTCTCCGACAGAAGACATTTTCCAGTTTCCTCCTCGGTTACTGCCGCAAAACCCCACACTGGAGTATTTCTTCAAAGTTTGGAACACCATTCCCTTTGGACGTTATTTGCTCAACAGTAGCCTAATCGCCAGTCTAACGGTTGCGCTGAACCTGCTATTTTGCGCCTTAGCAGCATACCCCCTAGCGCGGCTCAATTTTCACGGAAGAGAGGTGATTTTTACAGCCATCGTGGCCACAATCATGATCCCGTTTCAGATTGTCATGATTCCGCTCTATGTGCTAATGGTACGACTGGGTTTGTATAACACCTATTTGGGGGTAATTTTTCCGGCGATCGCCTCGGCCTTTGGCATTTTTCTACTGAGGCAGGCTTTTCTCGGTGTCCCCAAAGAGCTTGAGGAAGCCGCCCGCATGGATGGTTGTTCGGAATTGGGTCTCTGGTGGTATGTTATGCTGCCAGCCATTCGCCCGGCACTGGTCACATTGGCGATTTTTGTCTTTATCGGCTCCTGGAGCGATTTTCTCTGGCCTTTGATTGTCTTAAAACCAGGTTCACCTCTGACAACGTTGCCCCTTGGGGTCGCCACCTTGGCAGGAGCTTTTAACCTGGACTGGCGTCTGGTGGCGGCGGGGTCGGTGTTGTCAATTCTGCCAATTCTGCTATTTTTCCTGGTGATGCAGCGTTATGTTGTCCCCTCGGAGGCCAGTAGCGGGGTCAAAGGGTAGACCGCCAGGGAATGAGGTTTTATCACCTGCAACTGCACCACGGAGACACAGAGAGATGGGGAGCATGTCACCTTTGCGCCCTCACCCTAAATCCCTCTCCCAACCTTGGGAGAGGGACTTGAAGCTTCGACTCCCCTTCTCCCAAACTTGGGAGAAGGGGTTGGGGGATGAGGGCAAATGCAGAGACTTGCAAAACTGATATGCTCCCGAGAGATGGCTTCGGGTCTGCTGGTTCTTCTGGGTTTGCCGCTTATTGAATTTTTAACTTTTCATTTTTAATTGACTGCTCATTCGCCACCATTCTTGCGCAGAAAATCAGGCGATGATTGCTACTAACGTTGATTCTCTAGTTGCGTCAGGTAATCTCCGGCGATCGCCTGTTTTAATTGCTCTGCCTGTCGGCTAGGAAGCGCTTGCCCATTTGGAAAAAGTGTCTGAAATCGTTGCTCTACGGCACGCTCAAACTCTGCTTCAGACAAATTCATTTGCTTGAGTCGCTGCCGGTGCTGGGCCATTTCTGCCGCAGTCAATTGTCCGAGTTTTTGCCGCATGGATGGATTCAGGCGTTCCAGCCGTTGCAACAGGGTCTCCCCAATGCGATACCAATCTTCCCGCAGACGCTGATCTTGGGGTGATTCTGATAGCCCTTTCCCGACTAAATGGGGATGCTTTTGACGAAACTGAGCATCCACATACTCATAGAAAAAGGCAGCCGGTACGCCTAACTGCTCCAAGCGCTGTAATAAAGCCTCGCGCCGATTCGCCTCTGCCGCTGCTAGACGAGAAGTGCCCTGGGGGAGGGATCTGGGTGCCGGGTTACCCCAGGGAAAACCGGGCAAACGGGGAAGTTGCAGGTTCGGTAGTTGCGGTAAGGTCAGAGGCTGTCCGGTCAACTGGCGATAGCCCCAGTAGCCGCCGGTAATCAACCCCAGAACTAACACCCACCGGGGAACGAATAGCAAAATGCCTCGCCAGAGCCACCAGAGTAGCTTTCCACCCAGTCGCAGCCCCAGGCGCAAAAGCCGCCGACTGAGAAGCATCACTGGCCGGGCGATCGCCCGCCACTGCGAAAATGGAACCCGTTGCTGTGGAGTACCCACTGATGCAGAGATGGGGCGCTGCCCTACGGCTTGGGTCGGCAATTGCGAAAGGGTCACTGGAACTGACTGCGCAGGAGGCAGGGGAACAAAGGATTGCAAAGCGGAGAGGGCCGCCGCCGCCGAATGAAACCGCGCCTCAGGACACGGATGCAGCATTTGATTCAACCAATCGGTCAGGTCTCGGCTGACTGTTACAGTCGCCTGCCATTGCCAGCGGCGATTGTAGGCATCGTACAGTTGTTCCGGGGGCTTGCCTGTCAGCAAGACGATTGCCGTTGCGGCCAGGGCATAAAGGTCGCTACTGGGTTGGGCATTGCCGGTTTGCATTTGCTCTGGCGGAGCGTAGGCAGGCTTACCAATAATGGTGGGAGCGATGCCAGCGGGCTGGCTCATGCACCTTGCCAGCTCTTTCACTGCACCAAAGTCTATCAGCACTGGCAGATGGTCGGTTTCTCGCTGAATGATGTTATCGGGGGCGATATCTCGGTGAATAATGTGGTGCTGGTGTAAATAGGTCAGTACTGGTAACGTTTGACTAAAAAACTGACGAATTTCGACCTCACTAAAGCGACTGCCGCTGGCTAAACGCTCCTGCAGTAATTGGGCATAGGTTTTACCAGGAACATGTTGCTGTACCAGAAACAGGCGTCGATCAAACTCAAACTGCTCTCGAAAATCGGGAATCTGGGGATGGTGTAAGTCATACAATACCCTGGCTTCGCGTTGAAAGAGCGATCGTGCTTTGGCTAAAAACGTGGGATCTGGATCGGCTGGGAAAAACTCCTTAAGAACGCAATATTCACTAAACCGATGATGATCCTGAGCTAGGTAGGTTCTGCCAAAGCCCCCTTGCCCCAGCACTTGCAACAGTTCGTACCGCTTCAACAGAAGGGTACCAATCGCGAGTGGGGGTTGAAAATGGATCGATGGCATAGGTCTGGTTCGGGGCGATCGCGCAGAATTGTCTAAGCTTCACGCAATACATAGCCGACTCCGCGCACGGTCTGGATCAGGCGCTTTTCTCCCTCATCCTCAATTTTGAGACGCAAGTAGCGGATATAAACCTCAATCACATTGGACTCACCCATAAAGTCATAACCCCAGACATTCTCTAAGATCTGCTCACGAGTCAGTACCTCTCTCGGATGCTCCATTAAATATTTCAGCAGTTCAAACTCTTTCATCGTTAGGTCAATCACCCGGCCATTACGGAGTGCACGATGGGTCGCCAGATCCAGCGTTAAATCGCCAAATCGTAGTTTTTCGTTACTTTGGACATCGGGCTGCAGATAAATCCTTACCAGCCGCAGGAAGTCTTCACTGCGATAGGGTTTAAGAAAGTAGTCGTCTGCCCCTGACTCTAAACAGGCAATGCGGTCATCAATGCTGTCTCGGGCCATTAGCATCAGCACTGGCGTACAGTTACCCAGCGATCGCAAACGGGCACAAAACGCCAAGCCAGAATCCCCTGCCAGCATTCGATCAATCACAATCAATGCAGGGGCTTTTTCCGTAGCGGAGCGTAGACCGGCACTAGCATCCGCTACTGATAGCGTATCGTAGCCAAACTCCCTCAGATCAAGACTTAGCTGATGGGCCAAGGCCTCATCCGGTTCGACCAACAGCACAAAAGAATTGGCTTCGGCAGACATAACTTGCCAGATTAAAAAATGGGCAACCACATTTTAGTCCGTTAAAGACCGTCTCGTAGTAAGAGACATGGAACGTTGCATTCACATTCTGACACCGCCCGTTAACATCGGCTTCACGCCGTTAAAGCACTGATAGAAGAAAGCCCAGGGCCTCCTTAAACAGATATTTTTGGAGTGCCCTAGCCTTGTCGTCGCCCCTCAGCGCCAAAGCACGGACAACCAACTCTAAATTCGCAGCGTTGACGCTACACGAGTGGCTAGGGGACTACCGCATCTCAATCGCGGAGGCGTTACACCACCTTTCCCAAAGCGTCAGTGAGCCATTGGTGCCAAGCGCAGGTTGAGTAAATCCCCTGAAGGACTCGCCGGGAAATCACACATCCCCCCTAAGCAGGTTGTTTCCGATGGCGACGCGTCACGTCTCATGTCGCTCTGTGAAACGACTGCGCTCAGCTCCCAACCGCCTCGTGATCCATCATTAACCTTCAGATCCCTTACCGCCCTGCCACTCTAAGGAATTTCCCTGGTAGACTCCTACAGAATACTTTATGTTGGATTTCAACATCATCTGTATAGAAATACGAATCAAAGTTAGGACGATATGCAGGGGTAAAAACCCTGACTAAAGGCGAAGCTCCCTATCCCCTCTGACGCAAGTATGTGAAGACGTTTGCGTAATGCTCCATCTGTTGGGCTACTCGTAAAGTTTTAGTGAAGGAGTAGGGCTTCTGTCAGCAATCTCCTGGCTAAATTACCTACACTCTTAAGGGGGCTTTTTATTCAAATTTTTTGGAGAGTGTTACTTACCTCTTCCAGTTTGCAGTTCAGCTTCTCCTGGTCTTAAGCAGCTAGCTTCAGAGAACTTAATCTTCTTGACCTCAGATACTGATTCAGACCCAGCCAGCGAGAGTAATGTCTGACCCAAGCTTATCGCCTGACGGTGAATCCGAGCGAGTAGAAGCTTAATTGGAAACAACAAATTTTCTCATGTTACCTTTTGTTTCACGAGATAGGAAATTTACCCTTTAATAAAGGTCGATTTGCACATCAATCATTGATTACATCTTCATGATTACAAAAAATGGTGCAAAACTGAGAAGCCGTTGGCCCCTTGAATCCACATTTCCTAAAGTAACGCGATTTACCCGATTGAGTGAGCTTGGATAAGTTTAGTATGAGTACCGCCATAGAAATTGCTTCACAAACATCTGAATCCAAGCAGAAAGGCTACATCACCAATACAAATTTGACCCTATGGGCAATTATTTCTGCGCTTTTTCCACGGGTACTAGGGGCATTGAAGTTTCCCTCCCCTATCAACTTTGTGCACTTTCTTATGGTGCCCCTTGCCTGTGGGGTTGTGCTGTTCAAATCCCGTGGTCAAACCCGAAAGCAAGCTGAAATTTCAAAAAGCCTGCTATTGGGGCTATTTATCTTCCTGATTGTTACCGTTTCTAGTGCGCTACTCAATCAAGCAGGGGTGATTAACGCGGTTCTCAGTTATTTATTACTGATGGAGCCGTTTATTTTAATCCTGACCATTATCGCCATCCCTATGACGCTGGAGCGGTTTCAGAGTTTTCGCCTCTGGATTTTTCGCTTCGCTGTAATGAATACAATCTTTGCCTTTGTGCAGCACTATGTGCAGCGACTTTATCGGTTTGTGGGCTTAGAAGATAACATTAAGGGTCTATATATCGGTCAGGGATCAGGGCATGTTTTGGGAGGATCGGTTGCGATTACTTTTGCCGCTTATTACTTTGTCAATGCAAAGAATAAGCCCCTTTGGTTTCGATTTGCCATTGTTATGGCAGCATTCAACCATATTATTATTGCCGATGCAAAACAGGTATTAATCTCTTTTATTGGTGGCTATATTATTCTTTATCTTATTAATGTAAAAGATATAAAGAAAACGTTATTTTATATCATTCTTGGGATTGTTTTCTTAAGTGTTTTTTGGTGGGCCATTTTCCAATTTGAATTTTTGGCTCCCTATCGCACCTGGATTCGACCTGAAATCTATGGTTCTGATGGGGAAGCAACGCTGCTGAAGTTTGCAGCTTTTCGGTTAGTGCCTCAGCATTTTACTTCACCGCTGAATTGGCTTTTCGGGCTGGGCCCGGGGCATACCGTTGGTCGCCTGGGTGGGTGGATGCTCGTAGCCTACTGGGACTTGTTGTCTCCTCTAGATGTAACAATACACCCAGTCAGTGCCCAGGTTTGGGCTGCGGTTGGAGCGAGCTGGTTGGGGGATCAGTCTAGTATGTTTTCGCCTCTGTTTGGTTGGGCAGGGGTTTGGGGTGATTTGGGGATTGCGGGTTTAGTGGCCTACTTTTACGTGGGGTTTGTGGTTTGGCGTAATGTCTGCATTACCGACCTATCAAAATACTTAATCCTAACCGTGTTTGTATTCGGTCTCATTTTTTCCCAGCTTGAGGAACCAGGCTATACCCTTTTTGTCGCAAGCTTGGTGGGGGTTGATTGGCAAGAACAAAAGCATAAGGCGTTGCTGCTACGACAAAAGACTCAAGCAATGAGCTAAGGAAACTGGTGGTGCAATTGTGGCCTGCCTTATAGCGACCTAGCGCAATTTCTGAGAAGAATTGAGTCTGAAATTTAATATAAGTGAGGCATTTTTGCTCTAAAAAGCAAATGGGATTGCATAGGAACCCTGACTGGCTAACAAAGCGATTGAAACCCCTACCACTTCATCTTTTAAGCGGGCGACTAAAGTCGCGCCTAGACCACCGAAGTCCACCGCTGCGGACTTGGTCTATCCAGGGGCTTGTCACCCGCAAAGGCGGGTTTTGGTTGCCTCGCCACGGTTTCAACCGCATGGCAGAAAAGATTTGTCAGTCAACCCAATAAACACCTGCATTGGCCGATTTGACGGCTCTGCTAGGATTAGGGGAATCAGCAAGTGTTATCGCTGCAGCCAACTCGGCAGCTCGGAAATTTTGCTAGGAATGAAAGAATAGACACCACCCTTTTACCGGCAAGCTGGAAGAGTCGATTTGACTAGTCTGTTTTGTTTGTAAAGCCAAATAGCCAAGGCAATATGTGAAAATTGGAGCCATCGTCTATAAACCGGGTTAATGGGAATATGGCAGCATCTCATCAGCCAATTTGGGCTTTACCGGTTGAAGCTGTGTATGAAGCTCTCGCAACCGATCCAAATGGCTTATCTGAACAGGAAGCCCTTCGACGACTTGAGAAATTTGGTGCAAATGAACTTCCAGCCCCTGAACGTAGACCTTTATGGTTAAGGTTTACGGATCAGCTCACCCACTTTATGGCTTTGTTGCTCTGGGTAGCTGGGGCTTTGGCTTTTGTGTCACAAACGCCAGAGCTGGGGTGGGCGATTTGGGCTGTGATTTTGATTAATGCTATTTTTAGTTTCTGGCAAGAATTTCAAGCTGAGCGCGCCTTAGCGGCTCTGAAGAACGTCTTACCCATGCAGGTGAAGGTGTATCGTGATGGCATCCTCCGACAGATTCCAGCGCGAGAGTTAGTACGAGGAGATGTTATGCAACTGGAGGCGGGCGATCGCGTTTCTGCCGATGCCCGTTTGGTTTCTGCCGAGAGTTTTGCTGTGGACGTTGCAGTACTTACTGGGGAATCTCTACCCGTCGCTCGTAACGCTTATCCCGTGAGTATACGAGAGGCCGTTTCTGTCAGAGCGGGTCAACCTCTGACCCGCTCAGGAGAGTCTCCCCTGCAAGAACGAGTGAACCCAGCGGAGATTGCAAACTTGGTTTTGGCGGGGAGCACAGTTGCAGCCGGACGGGCTGTGGCGGTCATCTATGCCACTGGTGCCCAGACTGAGTTTGGTCAGGTGGCTCACTTGACCACAGAAATTAAACGAGAACCCAGTACCCTAGAAACCCAGGTAGCACGCATTGTACGGATTATCACCGCGATCGCAATTGGCATGGGCATGATTGTCTTCTGGCTAAGCTATTGGTTGATTGGCATGGAGGTCGGTGAGAGTTTCATTTTTGCGATTGGGATCATTGTCGCTAATGTGCCAGAAGGGCTTTTGCCCACGGTGACTTTGGCATTAGCTTTAGGGGTGCAACGGATGGCCAAGCAAAATGCCCTGGTAAGGCGACTGTCTGCTGTAGAGACTCTGAGTGCAACGTCGGTCATCTGTACCGATAAAACGGGTACTTTGACTAAAAATGAAATGACCGTGCGGTATCTCTGGGTTCCCTGGCAACCGCAAACTTCAGTTTCCCAGGAAGGGCACCCCTTACCCAATGGTTTTCCTTTCCCTCACCTGATTGAAGTGACGGGCGCTGGATACGACCCTACGAGTGGCATTGTGCAGTTGCCCCCTGACTTTATGGCTGCCTGGAAAGTGCGTCTGTTATTGATTGGCGCAGCGCTGTGTTCAAATGCACGGCTGATTCATCCTTCGCCCCATCGCTGGCAGGAAATTGGCGATCCGACAGAGGCTGCCTTGCTGGTCGCAGCGGTGAAGGCAAATCTAAATCTGGAATCCCTGCAGCAGCAGTTTCCGCGCTTGCGAGAAGTCCCGTTTGATTCCCATCGTCGAATGATGACGGTGGTGTTAGATTGGCGCTCCTCCGATATCTGGAGCGATGCTTTGCCCCATCTCGCAATTACGAAAGGAGCACCTTTGGAGGTTTTGCGACATTGTCAATTCCTGCTGCGGAATGGCAAGGTACAGCCCTTAACCCAAGCGGATGCGGATGAGGTGATTGCGGCCAATGATGGGTTGGCCCGCCAGGGATTTCGGGTGTTGGGGTTAGCGGCACGTCGCGGGGATGACTCATTTTTACAACTACGCGCGCAGGAGTTAGAGCAGGATTTAATTTTTATTGGGTTAATTGCCATGTTTGATCCACCGCGCCCAGAAGTCGCCGCTGCGATCGCCCAGTGTCATCAAGCAGGCATCAAGGTCACTATGGTCACGGGGGATTACGGCCTCACCGCCGCTGCGATCGCCCATCAAATTGGCTTGGTTAGCCAAAGCAACCACACCCATGAGCGGGTTCGGATCGTCACAGGAGATGGGATGGGACACCTATCAGACGCCCAACTGCGCCAGATTCTCAAATACCGCTCCGCCTTGGTCTTTGCTCGCATGTCACCTGAACATAAATTGCGCCTGGTGCAGGCCTACAAAAGCATGGGTGAAGTTGTCGCCGTCACTGGAGACGGAGTCAACGATGCGCCTGCCCTCAGGGCCGCTCATATCGGCATTGCGATGGGACTCAATGGCACTGATGTCGCCCGCGAAGCCGCTGATATCGTGTTAACCGATGACAACTTTGCCACTATCGTCAAGGCTGTCGAGCAAGGTCGTGCCATTTATCAAAACATCCGCAAGTTTATGACCTACATTCTGGCCTCAAATATTCCAGAAATCACTCCATTTCTGGCCATGGTGATGCTCAAAATTCCCCCGGCCTTAACGATTTTGCAAATCCTGGCGGTGGATTTAGGCACCGATATAGTGCCAGCTCTAGCCTTGGGCGCTGAAGCCCCTGAAGCAGGCACAATGAGTCAACCTCCCCGGAAAAAACAGGAGTTTCTGCTCAATCGTGCTTTACTGCTGCGAGCCTATGGCTTTTTGGGAATCATTGAAGCTGGTTTAGCGATGCTGAGCTTCTTCCTGGTTTGGTGGAGCGCTGGCTATTCCCTGGCCGACTTGCAACAGCTTACCCCTAAGATCTTAACGGATACGGCTGACCCTACCGTCACAGCGATTTATCGGCAAGCCACTACAATGACCCTAGCGGCGATCGTCGCCTGTCAAATTGGCAATCTTTTTGCCTGTCGCTCAGAATGGGCATCAGCCTGGCAACGTAATTGGCGAAGTAACCCGCTGCTATGGCTTGGCATTGGGGTTGAAATCACCACTCTTCTCGCTATCATCTATGTCCCCTTCTTTCAGGAAATTTTCACAACTTTCCCCTTAAAGAACTGGCAGTGGTTGCTACTGCTGGCATTCCCACCACTACTATTAGGAGCCGAAGAACTGCGTAAAACACAACAACGCTAACGCTATGGCGACACGAGTGAAGGTTAAGACGGGGGCAGGGTAAGCCCTCTGGCAGGGGAGAAGCTGCCATCCCCGTTAACCAAGCTTCCTGACTTGCTTGCGTAGGCTGATGATACAGGCTGGTATCGCCTTACTCCGTTGCCGGATTTTTTCTTTGAGTCGTCTCCGCTTCAGAAGCAAGAGGTGCTTTTGCTGAGGTTGCAGCCTTTTCTTGTCTATGACTGAACTGGCTGCTTAGCGGCAGGAGCACCTGGGCTACCTGCGATTGCTGTTGCAACTGCTGTGTGGAAGAAACTAACCCACTTAAGCCATTAATCAGCTTGCGCAGATTATCCCGTAGTGCCGGGTCACCAGTGAGTTCCTCCAGATCCGCCGTAATTTTTTGGGCATTCTGAAAGGTTGCCCTGGCCGAGTCAAGGGTTTGTTGCAAAACGGCAAGATTGGTCTGATTATTCAAAGCATTGGAAACATCGCGCAAATTGGCACTGGCCTGGGCTGCATTTGCCGAGAGGGTTTCAAGGTTGCGCAGCAACTCACCCTGCTGTACCTGATTGACCACTGGCCCTAGTTTGTAAACAGTGGAGCGTAGATCGCGGGTGATCAAATTAACATTTTCTAAGGTATCGACCAGGGATGCCCGATTTGTGGCAATCAGGCCGCTGACTTGATCAGCCGTTAAACCCAGCTTTTCAGAGGTTGTTGTCAGAGATTGGGCTGTTGTCGAAAATTCCTGTGCTGTGGCGGAAAGCGAGGCAATCTGCACTTTAGCGACACGGGTTAAATCCTGAAACTCCTTAGTCAGGGCGGTCACTTCGGCAGCTGCCTGGGCACTATTGCGGGTGAGGGCATTCAGATTATTAAAAAACTCCCGATCACTATAAACATCGGCAAATTTAATTGAAGCGCGGATTAACTCATCCACGCTGACACCAATCTGACCATCAAGGCGAGACTGATGGCAAACGATTAAATCTCGATCGCAATCTTTATCTAGAGGGTTGGCGCTCACCGGTGTGGTTAAGTTGCTTCTCGGCAAAATATCGATCGCCGTGCTCCCTAAAAGCCCCGATTGATTGGCCTCCACCGTCAAATTTTTCTTGGGAATAATCAGGTCAGAGGGCGAAATCTCCACCTCCACTTCCACTCCATTAGGGCCAGGGCGCGTGCGCACAATTTTACCTACAGTTAAGCCGCGATAGCGGACGGGTGTTCCCTCCTGCATCCCCGCAATATTCTTAAAATCCATGGTGACCCTATAGCTGCGCCGACCAAGACTGACTCCCCGCAGCCACAAAATAACGCCCGCAAACATTGCCAACCCCAGCAAGATTAATAGACCCACGGTTCCTTCTCGAATACTGCGCGATCGCATGCGTCACCCTCCTCCAGCATTTTCTGAATTGTGCAATTATTGCAGCCTAGCCCACAACTTGAATTGGCCCTTCAACGCTGCCACTAAAAAACTGTCGAATCATTTGATTATCGGTCGTGTCAATCTCATGGACAGTTCCCTGCCATTGCACCTTCCCCTGATAAAGCATGACCACCCGATCCGCTGTCCGCCGAATTGTGCTGTCTTGATGGGTCACCATTACATAGGTGCCACAGCCTCCTTCGGCGCATTGTAACTGACGCACAAGATCCTCGATCACCGTCGAGGCAATTGGATCTAGCCCAGCAGTCGGCTCGTCGTACAGTAACACTTCCGGGCGATCGCGAGGATTTTCTGGGTTCGCCATAATGGCCCGAGCAAAACTAACCCGCTTCCGCATCCCGCCTGATAGCTCCGCTGGGTAGCGATCGGCCACTCCCGATAAACCCACCATTCGCAAGCGTTGTTCCACCAATTCTCGAATCTTAGGGCGGGGCAAGTGGGAATGCTGATAGAGTAAGAAGCCCACATTTTCATCAACGCTAAGGGAATCAAACAACGCCGCCTGCTGAAACACCATTCCAATCCCAATTGGATCTTGCCCATCTTCAATCAGCCCGGTACGACGTTGCCCTTGCAGATAGACTTCGCCCTCATCGGGCGCAGCAAGCCCAGCGATAATCCGCAGAATGGTCGATTTGCCTGTTCCTGACGGCCCAATAATCGCCAGCGATTCACCGCGATAGATGGTCAAATCAACGCCGTCTAAAACCGTCTTATCTCCAAATCGTTTGGATATTCCCTTTAGCTCGATTAGCGGTTCAGCCATGCCAAAATCGGTATTGCGCAAGAACGTAGGCAAGCAAACTTACACTTAAGCATTTAAAGCTGCTCCCAGCCTACCGAAAGTTGAATAATTTGAGGGTAGAAAAATAATGTTTTTGTGGGTTTGCTACGTCATCAGCATCCTTAAACCTGCGGTTCTATTTTCAAGCTCCGTCTCCTGCAAACAACGCTTAACGCCTGGAAACGTTTAAGCCATCCGTTGTTCTTGGTGCCAATCGATCGCCTGCTGCTGAATTGCTTCAATTTCTGCCTCTGTCATTTTGTCAAGATTTTTCAAAATAAAGCTCATGCGACCTTGAGATTTTAGTTGAGTTCGATGGCGTGCGAGAAAATCCCAATAAAAGAAATTAAACGGACAGGCTTTTTTACCCGTGCGCTCCGTTGCGGTGTAATAGCAAGATTTGCAATAGTCGCTCATTTTGTTGATGTAGTTTGCTGAGGCCGCATAGGGTTTTGATGCCAGAACTCCTCCATCCGCAAACAAGCCCATGCCAATAACATTCGTTTGCATCACCCAGTCATAGGCATCGATAAACGCCGCATGGAACCATCGCTCTGTCTCCTGGGGCGATAACCCAGCAATCAGTGCAAAGTTACTGAGAATCATCAACCGCTGGATATGGTGAGCATAGCCCGTTTGGCGCACTTGATGAATCACCTGATGCAGACAATTCATCAAAGTCTCACCTGTCCAGAAGAATTCTGGCAAGGGGTGCTGATGCTGAAACCAGTTGCGTTCGGGGTAGGTGTCATCCACACAGATGTAAACACCATGCATATATTCGCGCCAGCCCAGCACCTGTCGGATAAAGCCTTCTACCCCGCTGATATCCCACGTCTTCTGATGTTGCCGGTAGGCTTGCTCAGCCGCCTGCACCACTTCCAGGGGTTGCAACAAGCCGAGATTGAGGTAGGGGGATAGCAAAGCATGCCACAACGTATATTCACCTGTCACCATCGCATCTTGATAGGGGCCAAAGCCAGAAAGCCGGGTTTGAACGAAGTGTTCCAGCACTTGTAATGCCTGAGTGCGGGTGACGGCCCACTGAAATGGCTCTACTGACCAATAGCGACGTTGCTGCTCAAACTGTGGGCTTTGCTGGAGATGGGTAATCACTGACTGGGTGATGGCATCTGCTGGGAACCAGAGGGGTTCTGGCGTTTGGAGGCCGCCCTTGGGGGGTTTACGATTTTCCTTATCAAAGTTCCACTGGCCACCTAGGGGTTGGCCCTCTTCTGTCATCAGCACATGGAAACGTCGTCGTCCTTCCCGATAGAAATCTTCCATTAGAAGGCGTTTGCGAGGGGTCGCCCAGGTTTGAAAGGCATCATCTGACCAGAGAAAATGATTGTTGGGCAGCATCACCAGCTTGCAGGGAAGCTCCAGGGCCTGGATGTAGCGGTTAAAGGGGCGATCGCTGGGTTGCATTACCCGCAATTCGGTAATCTGCTGTTGTTGGAGCCAAGCGAATAGAGGTGTTTGGAAGTTCTCTGCCTGCTTGACATAGGTCACGGGCCAGCCGTTCGCCTGTAATTCTTCAGCAAAGTGACGCATGGCCGACCAAACCAACACCAGCTTTTGTAAGTGATAGGGAATTGCGGTGGCATGGTGGATGGACTCGATCATGAGTACCGGCGTTTGCGCCTTTGCGCCAGCGCAGCTTGACAGAGCAGCCTGATCGGCCCAAAGTTGATCACCCAAAACCCAAACGCCAGTAGTCATACTTTGCTAAAGCGCTCAGGCGTTCGTTTTCTCAGGTTCGATTCGGGGAAGACCCATACTGTAGTTCAAAACGCGGCTATCCAGGTTGTAGGAGATTTCTCCCCTTTGCAACATGGAGCGAATCAGATGCTCTAGATCAGAACCAATCCGACGCACGTTATATTCACTCAACTCAGCGCCGCTGTAGGATTCAACCAATTCATCAAATTTGCGGTAGACCTTTTGCAACGCTTCCTCTGACCAGTTAAATTCGTTGTCAGGATCAATATCTAGTGTTAATACGTTATCACTGGGGATGAGTTCATTGTTCTCAACGGTTGCTGTAAAGATGTGAACATGTCGCGTGGTTGATTTAATCAGTGTTGTCTCTGGCATGCAAGTCGCCTCTGTGGTTTAGCTCTTATTGTAAAAGGGCGATTACGTTTAGACCAGTGCAGTTTCAGCGATCGCAGCTTTCACACCGATTAGGGTTGAGAACACCCGCTTTGCAGGTTTGATTACCGGCTAATAAGAAATATATCTCTCTGAACAATAAGTTATAAAGTGGATGACAACCCACAATCTGGTGGTTTGCTTGTGCGTTAAGATGCTGGCGCAGGCGATTTTAATCTTCATATGAGAAGCAACATGGTGAGCCGCAACCGATTGGCAACCCTTGGCCAACGCGTTATTGGGTTGACCGGTGGCATTGGCATGGGGAAAACCACGGTTTCTAATTACCTGGCTCAGACCTATCACTTGCCTGTGCTGGATGCGGATATTTTTGCCCGAGAAGCTGTCATGCCAGGGACAGCGGTTTTAGAGTCGATTGTGGCGCGTTATGGTTCGGGAGTATTGCTGCCCGATGGTTCTCTTGACCGTAAACGCTTGGGGGATATTGTCTTCAACAGTCCGGCTGAGCGGTTGTGGTTAGAGCAACAAATTCATCCCTATGTGCGCGATCGCTTGGAGCAGGCATTGTACGCACCACCCTTATGTGATGTCGTCCAGACTCCCATCGTAGTTTTAGTGATTCCGTTGTTGTTTGAGGCCCGCATGACCGATTTAGTGACTGAGACCTGGGTCGTTCAGTGCGATAGGGCGCAGCAGGTTGAGCGCTTGATTCAGCGCGATCGCCTAACTTTGGAGCAGGCTCAGGCTCGCATCAATAGTCAAATGGCGATTCAGAAAAAAATTGCGCGGGCCGATGTGGTGATTGAAAATTCCGGTTCGATGGAGGAGCTACTTCAGCAAGTGGATCGGGCCTTAGCGCAGCAACCCCTTAGAGTACCTTAGAACCACCCTGAATCAACTCGCTGACGCGCTCTGCCGTGGCAGGAGCTAGCAATACACCATTACGATAATGACCGCTGGCAAGAATGACATTACGATAACCTGGTAAGCGCTCAATGACTGGCGCAGGGCGACCTTGAGGACGCGGACGTAGCCCTGTCCAGCGCTGCAAAATCACTGCCTGGGTCAGAGCTGGGCACAGGGCGATCGCTCTTTGCCACACTTCCGCCCACGCTTCTTCGCTCGCGATCGGTGAGGCCAAATCAGTCGGCATTTCCACGGTTGCACCAACCCAATAGTCTGTTAGCCCTAGGGGAATTAAATGGACATCTGCTCCAGTAATTACGGGTTGTCGATCAGGGTTTCCCAACGGTTTTGGCAACCGGATGCGGGCCGCTTGCCCCACTACGGGGTGAATCGCTACCGGCTGCTGCAACGCAGCAGTGAGGGATGTTGACCCTAAGCCTGCTGCAATCACCAACCAATCAGCGGCCCAGCCTGCACCACTCGCTGCGAATACCTGGGTACAGCGATCGGCCATGGTGATCACCCGCGTGACTGGGTCATCAAAATGAAACTCCACGCCCCTTTGTTGGGCGGCGGCAACCAGTGCCAACGTTACAGCCGTGGGGTCAATTTGGCGATCGCCAGGAGCGTAAACCGCACCAATCACCGATTCCAGGTTGAGCTGGGGATAATTGACCGCCAGCTCGGCCCGATCCCAGAGATGCAATGCTAAGCCCTGTTGCTGACGCAGGTCGGCGAGTTGTTGCCACAGAGCTAAATCATCTCCGACATAGCAAAGCCGCAAAATGCCCTGACGATTGTAAAGAATCGTTCTTCCGGTCACCTCTTCTAGCTGTGGCACCCAGGTATCGTAAAGTTCAAGACCCCGCAACCGCAGCCGTAGGTTTTGGCCCTGGCGCTTCTGGCTGATGGCCCCCATCAAGACACCCAGGGCTGCGCCAGTTGAGTCTTGAGCGGGGGGCTGTTGGTCGAGCACGATAACCCGCAACTGCGGAAATTGACTGAGGGTATAGGCGATCGCGGCACCGACAATACCACAGCCCACAACGACAACGTGCTGCATGGTTAGGCGTTTGATGAAGTGGTGGCCACGGGTAGCAAGCTCCGACTCATTCTAATAGGGGTTTTAAGCGCCTGTGGTTCTGCGGGCCTGACGACTTTAGTCACGGCGCTAGGAGCATCGCTCCGCAGCTTAGGCAAATCGCTCTCTTGCTGAGGGCTGCGGAGACGCATGTTCATCCTGTTGTTTTAACCTCCGGGCATTTTTCAAACACCCTCTCAAGTCAGGAACAAACCTCTCGCAACCCTTCAGAATCAATTTGATAGCTGTGCCACTAAAACAGGCTTAACCAAAAACGATTAGCTTTGGGGTGCCAGTTGCAAAAACGCTTCAATGTCCCTCACTGTTTCACTGTAGTTACGAATGGCGGCCTTGTAATCTTTCCGAGCAGCCGCCTGATCGATGGCTACCAGGTTTTCAAACACCTCTTTGGCCAGTTGGTTTGCTTGCTTTTGAGCATCGGGGAGCAAGTTACGGGCAAAGGTCACCATTTTGATGCGAATTTCCCCTAAAGGCCCATGGATGAAATTACGGACAAACACCCAGTTTTGATCCTGAATCAGGCTGGCTAGCTCTGGCAAGCGATCGCGCAGAGCTTCAATGTCAGAGGCATAGGCCTGAATTTGTTCAATTTGCTCACTGGTATAGGTCGCAGGCTTTTTAGGTGGTTTTGCTTCGGCTACGCTTCCGACCGTCAATACCACTACTGCCACAACCACCAGCACAAAAGAGATCACTGCTTTTAGCTTTACCATAACCTTCCAAGCTTCCTAACTCATTACTGGTTCCCAATCGGCATTATGCCCTACCAGGGTGTACGCCGTTAAGTCTCATTCTCCACATTTGTTCCCTACCTTCGCTCAGCGCCTCAACCACGACTCCTGTGATTGATTATCCCATTGACAAGGATGGCTCAGGTACCTGATTGCTATATTTGCCAAAAGCAAAGAACCTCTGAGAAAAACTAGTCCTTCATGAAGACGAAAATTAATAGTCGGGAACTGAGAAGCCTTGTTCTTTTGTGCGGCTAATTCCAGACCCCGTTGATGGTGACGTGCAGCA
>Ga0272446_1003198_pt1 | contig 21117 bp, 15 predicted proteins | sample YNPCB0061_FD_194587 | JGI IMG/M metagenome (GOLD analysis project Ga0272446, IMG submission 194587) | Hot spring microbial mat communities from Yellowstone National Park, WY, United States - YNP-CB-006-1 | ecosystem: Environmental > Aquatic > Thermal springs > Hot (42-90C) > Sediment | place...
AAGTAGTTTCAAAATCAATAGAAATGATAGATATTTCATTGCGAATAACTTGCTGTTTAAATGAATATGGCTATTACAACTTTTTTCAAAATCAATTTTTATCTATCTTTACTTAACACTCTCGAAATTTTAGATAAACAAATGTACATAAATTTTCTCAAATACTATACCAAATTTTTTATTTTTCTTTTTCATTCATAAAATAAAATGAGGTATTCATAAATTTGGCAATGCATTGGTGAAAATGATGCGTTCCTTTTTCTCTTTCAGGAGAATATCTGCCCCCTTTGTACAATCGGGATACTACCCCTTTCTGTACTTGTACCACAACAGCTTCATCTTCCCGTTCTACACGGTCTAAATCTGCCCCTACCCCTTGCGAAAGTTTGTTTGTGTCATAAATATAGGGCAAGAATACGACTTTGGTCAACGTAGGTGTGATGGGTTTTACAACATTTATAGAAAGTCCCCAAGGATAAAAATTAAACATCAGGTTAGGGAACACCCAGTAATAATATGCCGCTACTTTTTTACCATAATCAGGAGAGTGTGAGGGTAACTCAAAATAATCTTCACCATCTTTGGCAATACCAAGTTGCAAGTTGCTGTATTTGTATATTTCTGTGGTATAATTACCATAATCCAAAACATCACTGAGTGTAGGATGTATATATGGAATATGAAATCCTTCCAGATAATTTTCACAATACAATGCCCAGTGCGCTTTGACCAAATATTCCCTTTTACGGGAAGGTTCAAAATAAAATTGCTGTAAAGGTAGCCAAGAAAGACGTTTTTGCATCTCTCCGATAAATTCTTCTATGGGTGCAACAGGGTTAATGCTTGCAAACAGCAACTTTCCCCATTGATAAAAATTAACCTTAGTGAGATTGTCTTTTTCCGCAGGAAAGTTCTTTACCCCTTCAAATTCAGGCATGGAGAGCATTTTACCTGTTAAATCAAACTTTCTTCCATGATATTTACAGCGCATTTGCCGAGTGTGCGTACAACCTTCAACAAGTTTGTTTCCCCTATGGGTACATACATTTGCAAGGCAGTGCAAACTATCCTGATGGTCGCGTGTAAAAAGCAAAGGTTCATCTAAAAAACCTTCCAACAAGGTGAGAGGTAATACCTGCTCCGCTGTACTGATGCTGTCTGTATCTTCCACAAACTGCCAAGTACGGGCAAAAATATTCTCTTTGGAACGTTCAAACTCCTCTGTACTACGGTAAAAATGTGTATCCAAAGTATGGGCTTCTGTGATATCACTATGAACAAAATACTGCATATACTTGGTGTGCAAGGTATGAAATTCTCTGTTATATAACCCACAAATAAGAGATAAAAGTTAAGTTTTAACTACTTACAAAAATCACAAATTAGGTTTTATTTCAAGGTTTAAAGTGAGTTTTTTTACTTTTCAAATAAGCAACCAAGAATCCCATAAAAAGACTTTACCAGAAAAAATTTTAGGGTATTTGTTTTAATGTTATTTTTACGGTATGAAAAAATACGAACCTTTACCAAAATCCTTATTTGCAGAAAACAGAAAACGTTTCTGTAAAGAACTCGCGCCGAACAGCATGGCTATTTTTATGGCTAATGAGATTTTCTTAAAAAACGCTGATGCTACCTATACCTTCAAGCAAAACAGTAATTTATATTACCTCACGGGTATTGACCAAGAGGAAACAATACTTATTCTTTATCCCGACCACCCTAACCCTGATTTGAGAGAGGTGCTGTTTTTACGTAAAACGAACAAAGAAATTGAAATCTGGGAAGGACATAAATACACGCAGGAAGAAGGTCGCGAGGCATCAGGTATTGAAAATATCCAATGGACAGAACAGTTAGACACTTTTTTATATCCAATGTTACACCTCTGCGAAAACGTCTATTGGGATTTTAACGAACATGACAGAGATGGTGCGAGAACCATTACCAAAACCCATCATTTTGCGGAAAAAATCAAAACACTTTATCCTGCGCATACCTTCAAACGCGCTGCTCCTGTGCTTAACCGCTTGCGTATGGTCAAAAGCCAACCTGAAATTGAAGCCATAAAGAAAGCAATTGATATTACAGAAAAAGCCTTCCGCAGAGTAATGACGTTTCTTAAAGCGGGAGTTACAGAATACGAAATTGAAGCGGAAATAATTCATGAATTTATCCGTAACCGTGCCACAGGACATGCCTATGACCCTATTATTGCATCAGGTAAAAATGCTTGTGTACTGCATTATGTAGCCAATAATCAAGTTTGTAAAGATGGTGATGTAATTTTAATGGACTTCGGAGCTTGTTATGCCAACTACAATGCAGATTTAACCCGTTGCTTACCTGTAAATGGTAAATTTAATAAACGGCAAAAAGAAGTGTATAACGCAGTGCTTTCTGTTATGAAACAGGCAAAAACGTTGCTCAAAGTAGGCAATACTATTGACAAGTATCACGAACAAGTTGGTGAAATCATGACAGAACAACTCTTGCAACTCGGCTTGATTACTTCTGATGAGGTAAAAAACCAAAATCCAAAATATCCCGCGTACAAAAAATACTTTATGCATGGTACTTCACATCATTTGGGGTTAGATGTACATGATGTAAACAACAAATACCTGCCCATGCAGGCAGGGTACGTGTACACCTGCGAACCGGGAATTTATATTCCTGAGGAAGGTTTAGGTATACGTTTGGAAAACAATATCCTCATCACAGAAAACGGCAACATAGACTTGATGGAGAACATTCCATTGGAAGTTGAGGAAATTGAAGCATTGATGGCAAAGTAGGGCTATAGCAAGTTGAATGGATAAGATTATATGATTTCGGTTATGCAAATCTGTTTTTTGGGCGTTCCTGCTGCGCAGTCGGCGTGCTACGGGCTACGCTATCGCTTCGGTGCGTTGCACCATGCTGACGCATGCCCTCCGCATGCCTAACGCAATTTTATGCGTGTGCGTATATGTACGCGCACATATCCGCGTGAGGGATAGCAGCGGAAAGCCCGCAATGAGCGTAGCGAATGAGGGCTTGTAGCGTATAGCCCGACCCCGAAGCGCAAGCGCAGGGGACACGCCCAAAAAATTTTTGATACAGAACATCAGTTAAAAATTTCTCCCTAAAACTCAATAAGAGTTATACACTTCATTGCTAGGCAATCCGTTCTCATCATTGAGTTTAAGGTGATAGCTTTCCTGACCACTGCCAAAAAAGGCTGTGAGCATCAAAACAACCATTAAAACAATTTTTTGATAAAACAATGTAGCCAACAATCCACAAATATAAGAAATATGGATTTTTATGACAAAAGCATATTACCATAATAGCTCCACTACACTGGCTTTGATTTCATTTTTCCTGTTTTACCACAGTTTTAGGTTTTCTTTGCTTGGTTTCTTTTTTGCCTTAACTTGCAACAAGTTGCTAAAGGTTGAAGTGAGTGGAGTGGTACAGGTAGTGAAAAATCAATTAGACCTCTTGCAAAATGCGATTTAAAATCCCTTTAATTGTATTCCCTATGAGGTTTTTTCAGAATTATACAAGAGGTCTATTGGTTAGGATTTATTTTGCTTTGATAATGTATTGATACGGTAGGGTACTTACATTCACTTCAAAGTCCGTGTATCCTGCTTTTTTAAGTTCAGACACTACCTCATCAACAGACATTTTATGGTCAACGGGAGGTCCGACAGGAGCATCAGCTACTTTGAAAAAGTCAATAACCAGCAATTCCTTGCTTCCTTTTCTGACTTTTGAAAAATAATCCACCCTGTTTTCAATATGATGATAGGTATTGACCATAAAAACCATATCTACTTCTTTATCTGCCAGATTTGGGCTGTTATACGGAATTTTGCGAAGCTCTATGTTTTGAATATTGCTCTGTTCAATCCGTTTTTTGAGGTAAGCCTGAAAGTCCTCATTTACATCTGCGGCAATAACCTTTGCCCCTTTTTGGGCAAGCCTTACAGAAAAATATCCTGTTCCTGCACCAATATCCATTATTTTTTTACCTTTTATATTGCCGAGATAGTTTAATACCTTTTCGGGTTTCTGGTATGCGTCGCGTTCAGGGGCTTCAAATCGCTGTATTAACTCCTCTATGGAAGACTTGTGCATGTATTCATTGGCTGTTTTTGTACTGTCTTTATGGTGATGATGATGCTGTGAAAATACACAAAATGACATCAACAAAAATGGGATTAAAACAAGATTTTTTCTTTTCATAAGGCAAAGGTATTAAAAATTGGGTAAACAGTGGTTACAAATGTTACATAATCCGCAGTTCAACGTTTATGAACCTGTTTTGTATCTGTATGGTTTTTATAGGTTCTGCATTTATCACTGCAATGCTTTACTTCATGCCATACTTTTCCCCATTTTTTCCGCCATGTAAAAGGTTTTATATTGAGTCTAATATTTAAATACAAATAAAACTGTTATCTTTGCAAAAAAACAACTTTTGAATAGGGTGATAAATTGTAAATATTTAATAGACTTTATATAATTCAAACAGCTTCTAAGACAACGTTTATTAGCAGAGAAATTACGACCAGAACAAGAAAAACAACGGTCAGAATTGGAAAAAGTGGAAACTGTAAAAATCTTACTGTCTATGGGTATGAGTTTGGAAAATGTGATAAAGGCTACAAACACAGACAAAAATTTTCTGAAAAAGCATAAACTGATACAATAACTAAATTTTATACAAATCTTATGTTTACGGATACCTACTTAACCCTTAAAGAACCCGTTACAGCTACCTTCAGAGATAAAGGGTCAAAATTTATAGGATATGTTTTTCCTTGCTATTCTGTTGATGACTTTAAACAAAATCTACAATCATACAAAGACCAATATCATGATGCAACACATCATTGTTGGGCGTACAGGTTAAATTATGATGCCTCTGTTTTTGCCATGAATGATGATGGTGAACCCAATTATACCGCAGGCAAACCTATTTTGGGACAACTTGTTTCTGCACAGCTGACAAATGTGGGTGCAGTGGTTATACGTTATTTTGGAGGAACTTTATTAGGGGTAAGCGGTTTAATTCATGCTTATAAGGAAACCACACGATTAGCTATTCAAAATGCGGAAATCATAGAAAAACAAGTATTTGATGTATACCATTTGGATTTTAATTATGCAAATATGAATGAAGTAATGAAGTTGCTTAAACAACATCAAATTAAAATACATGACTTAAATGTGCAAGAAACAGTGGAATGTATTGCTTTTATTCCTGTAACACAAGTGAATATAATAGTACCGAAGTTAGAAAAAATACTCTCCGTAAAAATGATGTTTATGCAAAAAATGCAGTAAAAAATCAATAATTCGTATTATGGGCGTGTCCTTCACTGCGTTCAGGTCGGGCTATGCGCTGATACAGACGTGGCATGCCACGTCTGTACTCGACAGGCTTCGCCTGTTGCGAGCTTTTCGCTGCTATCCCTCACGCGGATACGCGCGTACACGTACGCATACATACACGCGTTAGGCATGCGGAGGGCATGCGTGCTTGCACGCATGGTGCGTTCAGCACCGAAGCGATAGCGTAGCCCGTAGTACGCCGACTGCGCCGCGCAGCAAGCAGGAACGCCCAAAAAATAAAAATTAGAACTGTTGAAAAAATTAGAACTTTATACCAACAAGTAAAATGTCATCTACTTGTTCATGCTCAGCACCCATCCAGTTTTTAATGGTTTGCTCTAATATCTCTTTCTGAACATTCATTTCTTTGGTATGGATTTCAAGGAGTAATTCTTTGAGGCGTTTTATCATAAATTTTTTACCTTGTTCGCCACCGAACTGGTCAGCGTAGCCGTCAGACATAAGATATACCGTAGTAGGTACAGATATATTCAAACTGAATTTATTAAACACTCGCTTTTCCTCTGCCTGATAACCGCCAATAGCTTTTTTATCCGCTCTAAGTTCTATCATTTGCCCGTCCTGAATAGCATATCCATCATTCATTGCTCCTGCAAATTCTAGCATTTTTTTCTGATGATTAACTGTAATTACAGAAATATCCATACCATCTCTATTATCCGTATCGTATTGACGGAGTGCATGACGTATGCCCTGATGAAGTTCATACAAAATTTCATGAGGCTCTACAATATCAAAATAATCAATAATGTGTGCCAATTGATTCATACCCAACATAGACATAAACGCACCGGGAACGCCATGTCCCGTACAATCCGCGCAAATAAAAACGCTTACCTCTTTGGATTTAACATGATGAAAAGAATAAAAATCTCCGCTTACAATATCACGGGGCATGTTCAAAATAAAGTGGTTCGGCAGATATTTTTGAATATGTTCTATATTGGGTAAAATAGCCTGCTGAATACGCTGAGCATAGGTGATACTGTCAATAATTTCTTTATTTTTTTGTGCGAGTTCTGCGGTTCGTTCAGTTACTTTGTATTCTAATTGTTCGTTATATTCTTGAAGTTGTTTAAGTAGTTTGTTTCTTTCCTTTTCTTGCTCTTCAATTTTAAGTTGATTGAAATAACTTCTTACCGCTTCTTTAACCGTAAGGATAAAATCTTCTTCTTGCCATGGCTTTGCAATATAACGATATAAATTAGCTTTATTTACGGCATTTCCTACGGCATCTGTGCTTGCTTGCCCTGTAAGAAGTATTTTAAGGGTTTTAGGAAGTTTTTGGTGTGTTTTTATTAAAAACTCGTCTCCCTTTAAACCAGGCATAATCTGGTCAGAAACGACTAATGGAATATTTCCACCATCTTCTTCCAATTCCTGTAATATTTCCAAAGCGTCTTCTGCACTTTCTGCAATTTCTATATTAAAATCCTGAAACTGTGTTTTAAGTTGTTGTTTTAAGGCAACCAAAACGATTTTTTCGTCATCAACACAAAGGATAGTAGGTTTTTTGCTCATATGTGTTTTATTTTTGTTCTAATGCGTTATATATATCTTCTAAAAGCTCTTGTTCGTTCCATGGTTTTGCCAAACATTTACGGAGGTTAGCGTATTGTTTAGCGCGTTCAATAGCATCTTCGTCAGCTTGTCCTGTAAGCATCATTTTAATGGTGTTAGGATATTTTTTATGTACCTGTATCAGAAACTCATCACCTTTCATTTCAGGCATTAACCAATCCGATACAATAATTAACATCACGGGAGACTCATACTCATCATGGATTTCTTCTATAATTTCCATAGCTTCACTGGCACTTTCTGCCACTTCATACCTGTACTGACTACCAAATTTGTTTTTTAGCTGAGATTTTAAACTGTTCAGAACAATTTTTTCATCATCAACGCAAAGAATAATTTTTTTCATAGCTTCTTTATGAATTCAAAATTACAAGGATATGCCTTATAAAACAAGTTTATTTTTCGTACTTTCTTTTTTTATGGTTTTTGTTAATCCAAACATTTTTTACTTTTGTAGCATGAGTGCAGAGTGGTATCATATTCTTTCAAAAATACATTGGATAAGTGTATTGTCTTTTTTATTGCTGTATATCTACAAGTTGGTTCTTCTCGTTACAAATAAAACAGGCAATTTAGATAGTTTCACAAAAAAGTTCAGAATACCTGAATCTATAATCAGTCTTTTGTTTTTGGTTACAGGTATTGTTTTAGCTATGAACACGGGGAATACTTCAAATTTTTTATGGATTAAAATAATTCTTGTTTTTGCTTCTATCCCTGTGGGCATTATCGGGTTCAAAAAACACAATAAAGTACTCGCAACTTTATGCGTTTTGCTTATTGTTGCGAGCTATGGTATGGCAGAAGCCAATAAAAATGTGAGTAAAAAACAACTTCGTGCTGTTTTGCAAAATATTCCTGTTCCCAAAACAGAAAACAATACTTCCAAAGACAGCACACAAACTGAGCAAAGTAAAAAACAAATGTTGGAATATGGTAAACAGTTGTATACTGCCGCTTGTGTAAATTGTCATGGCGAAAATGGAGATTTAGGTAAATCCGGGGCAAAAAACCTCAAAACATCTACTCTTAATGACCAAGAAAAAAGCACATTGGTTAAGAAAGGTAAAGGGGTAATGCCTGCATACAGCAGTTTGTCTGATATTCAAATACAGGCTATTGTTCAATATATCAATACACTCAAAAAATAAACCTAATCAATCAGAAAAAATCAGATTTTTTATTTGATAAAAAAACATAAATTTGCAATGTAAACAACAAGTCTATGAAAAAACTATCTTTAATGGCACTGTGTGCCGTGTTTGTATTTTTTACTGCATGCAGTAAAAAAGCTAAAAAAGAAGGTGATAATACAGAAAACAACACCGAAAATACGGACAATAAAGGAGAAAACAAAGGAGATAACAAAAAATCAGGCAGTACAGCTGTATGCGTCTATGATAAAATGTCTATTCTTACAAAACCTTCCCGTAAAGAAGGCAAGTGGGTTACTTCTTTGGCACTTGGCGAAAAAGTTACCTATCTTGGTGATGAACAAAAAGACGAGAGTGGCAAGTATTCTTTTGTAAAAGTGCGTACATCAGGCAATCAGGAGGGATATGTTGATGCAAGAATTTGTATTCCTAATGCAGAAGTGGCTTGTATTACAGACAAAACCCCTATTTATAGCCGTCCTGAACTGACTACCATCAGCCAAAATACCTTTGAACCGTTTGATATTATTGCTATTGTGGGTACACAAGGCGATTGGACGGAAATTGTAGGCAAACGCAGAAAAGGTTCATGGATTGACAAAGGTTGGATAAAATCCAAAAGTATTTCCAAAGATGAAAAGGACATTGCTACTGCGGTATATTGCGTAAGGGCTTTGTCTCAAAACACTGCTGATAAAACGCTTGCAGAGCTTAAAAAAATTCAAGAAAATAATGACCTTAAAGGTTCTATTTTTGATGATGATATTGCCGAAATGGTCAATAAACTTTCCGGTAATGACAGCGAAAATTATAGAAAAGCTATTACCATAGAAGAAGGCAACTTGGAATAACTGAAATAGCGTAAAAAGAAAAGAAAACGGCAGAGTTTTAGTTTTGCCGTTTTTTTATTTTGTTGTGTATCTTTTACCAATGTTACGCATCATAAAAATTTGGGCGTGCCCCCTGCGCTTGCGCTTCGGGGTCGGGCTATTCGCTACAAGTCCTCACAGGCTACGCCTGTTGCGGGCTTTCCGCTGCTATCCCTCACGCAGATATGTGCGCATACATATACGTACATGCGTTAGGTATGCGGAGGGCATGCGTGCTTGCACGCATGGTGCGAACAGCACCGAAGCGATAGCGTAGCCCGTAGCACGCCGACTGCGCCGCGAAGCAAGCAGTAACGCCCAAAAAATTGTCATATAACATCCGTTACATTATTTACAATTCACTTGTTTCAGCATTTCTGCTTGTTTGTATACCATTTGGTCTTCAGGTTTAATACCTTGTTTTTCAAATGCCGCCATAGATTTGGTAGCCGCTTCGCAGGCTTTGCCTTGGTCTTTGAGTTGGTCGTATACAGTAGCCAAACTGCAATATGCCAAAGCATAATCTGAATTGAGCTTGATGGCTTTATTGTAATTTTCAATTGTTTTGGTAAACGGGGGTGTTTCTGTTGCCATATATGCTCTGCCAGTCCAGTAATAGACTTCGGCACTTTTATCATTTAGTTTTACAGCTTGGTTTAAGTCTGCCAAACCACCTGTAAAATCTCCTGCATTTACTTTGGCACGTCCTTGTTCAAGAAGTTTATTGAATTCCGTACTACTCGCTTTTTTACCGGAGCAACCATTTAGAAACAGAAATCCTGACAGGATAAGAGTATAAATTATAAAGTTTTTCATCGCACAAAGATAAAGAAATTTCATTATAAGCAAAAAAAGTATAGTTTTGCATCTTATTTAGCATATAAAAATGGAACTCTATTTAGATTCAGTAGACTTCAAAGAAATAGAAGCCGCATTAGATTTAGGCATTATCACAGGTTTAACCACCACCCCTACTTTTATGCACAGGCATGGCATCACAGATGTTGACGGAGCTATCGTAAAACTTTCGCACATGGTGCCTGTATTACAGGTAGAAGCCTTAGGCGCCGCCGCGGACGAAATACTTAAAGAAGCAGACCGTTTGCTTACCTTACCGCTTAATAAAGACTGTACACTTGTTTTCAAAGTCCCTATTTCTAACGAAGGTGTAAAAGCCTGCAAAAAATTGTCTGATAATGGGCATTTAGTGAATATTCACCTGATATACACCTTAAACCAAGCCTATATGGCTATGGAAGCAGGTGCGGCGTATATTTGTCCTTTGGTAGGTAGATTACATGACCAAGGGCATGATGCCATGAAACTCATAGAAGAATGTGTGAACACAGTAGATTTGTATAACTATGACACCAAAGTAATGGTATCTTCTGTACGTCATGCAGACCATGTAAGGCAAGCTATTCTCCTTGGTGCGCATACTTGTACCGTACCTTGGAGCGTCATGAAAAAATTATCTGAAAATACACTTACTACGCTTGGTATTGACCAGTTTTTTGAACACACCCGCTTGATGACCATAAAAGTAAATGAGATTATTGGTCAGGAAAACCCTACTGTAACCTTAAAAGATACTTTATTAGATGCTATGGTAAAAATGACAGACTACAAAACGGGTTCTGTTTCCATTGTAGATGACTATGGCAAACTGATAGGTATATTTACAGACGGTGATATTCGCAGACACCTTAAAGACAAAGGCAAAGCCATTGTAGATGCCAAAATGAGCGATTTTACCTATAACCCTCCTATTACTATAAGCGGCAGCGCACTGCTGTATGAAGCAGTTAACCTTTTTTCCAAAACCCAAGTGGATAACATCATTGTCGTAGAAAATGATAAGCCCGTAGGTATATTGGATATTCAGGATTTGGTAAAGTTAAATCTCATCGGTTAAAAATATTTGAAACATGGTAACTGTTTACATTGTTTGAATATCGTTTTTTTGGGGCGTTCCTGCTTGCTGCGCGGCGCAGTCGGCGTGCTACGGGCTACGCTATCGCTTCGGTGCGTTGCACCATGCTAACGCATGCCCTCCACATGCCTATTGTATATGCTTGTTTTTGTAGTTTTACGAGGGCGGGGGCGAAGCCCAGTAATGTTAAGTTCTTTTTTGAAGTATGTTTTTTCAAAATCAGAACAACATGCTGAGTAGGGTGCTGCGCACAATGTTCAATAAATTCACTAAATAAGACATCAATAATCAAGTTTTATTTGCTAAAAAACAACCGTAAATATACAAATTTATGTAGAATTAAACATCACTGGGGCGAAGCCCCCGCCCTCGTAGTTTATGCTTTATTCTTTTGAAAAAGAATGTATTACAAGTTAAAGCAGTGTTTTTTACCTTGTTTTTGCGTGAGGGATAGCAGCGGAAAGCCCGCAACTTGCGTAGCTAGTGAAGTACAGGCGTGGCATGCCACGTTTCTACCAGCGCATAGCCCGACCCGAAGCAGATGGGCATCAGCCCAACCTGCGTAGGGGCACGCCCAAAAAATCTAAAATTATTTACTTTGTTTTTGAAGTATTCAAAACGGATTCTACCAATCCCTGAATAGGTTTTTGAACAACTTTATCAATTTGTATGTTGTGTTTTTGCATAACACTTAACAATTCTTCCTGAAACAGGTATGCCACAGAACCCACACAGCGAATAGTTGTACAATCAGGGTAAAGTGTGCGTAAATAAGATAAAGTATACTTGTAAAAATCCTCAAAAGCCGTGTGTAAAATGTTTTTTATGGTTTCTTCTTTTTTAAGTGGATATAAAAAACGGGTTAATTGTGCCATAAAACGGTTAGGATGAGGTTCTTTGTATAAAAAGTGTAATGCTTCCGTACTTTTTACTTGTATATGCGTTTGTAAAGCAGTTTCCAAGTGATGAGGTAATTTTCCTTGTGCATATTGTGCAATCAATAGTTTGCCGAGATAGGTGCCGCTTCCTTCATCTCCCAATAAATACCCTAACCCGCCTGAGGTTTTTACTATTTCATTTCCGTCAAAATAACCTGCAATAGACCCTGTACCAAGTATACACACTATTCCTTGTTCATTGGGGGTATACAATGCGTGTGCCGCACCCAATACATCATGTTCAACCGTAATTTTTTGTGCATTTTTAAAAACACGCCTAAAAATATCCGTCAAAAACTCTTTTGCCTTTATGTTTCCTAAACCTGCACCATAAAACGCAACTTTTTCAATACTTTGTAAATTTGCTTGTGGATTTAATTCGTCTTTAAGAATATGCAAAATATCCATTTCAGATAAGTGATTGGGATTTAATCCTTGTGTGGTAAATATTTTTCTCTCCCCATCACTGATATATGCCCAGTCTGTTTTGGTAGAACCACTGTCGCCAATAAGAACATACATAGTACGCACAAAAATAAAGTTAATTTTAAGGCATGGCATAAAATTTCTGAAACAATGTAAAAATTAAAAATTTCATTTACTTTTTCGTACCTTTGGGTATCCAACTCCACTATGAAACTAAAACCTTTTTTAATTCTTATATTCATCACAATTATGAAGCTAACCCATATTTTTGGTCAGAATGACTATGAAAAACTATGGAAATCTGTAGAAAAAAACGAAAGTAAAGGATTACCCAAATCCGCGCTGGATACCGTCAATGTTATCCTTGAAAAAGCCAAAAAAGAACAGCACACGGGTCAATATGTAAAAGCACTTATCCATATCGTTAAATTTAACGCACAGGTAGAAGAAGAGGGCTTAGTCAATGGAATAATGCGGTTTCAAAAAGAAACAGAACTTGCATCTTATCCCGCAAAACCCATTCTTCAGACTATCCTCGCAGATTTTTATTGGCAATACTATGAAAGTAATAGATATTTGTTTTACAACCGTACTACTCTTTCAGGAGAACCGAGTGAGGATATTCGTACATGGGACTTAAACACTTTACAAAATAAAATTACCTCGCTCTACCTTGCGTCTTTACAAGATAAAGAAAAATTGAAACAAACGCCCGTCAAAGGTTTTTCTGAAGTCATTGTACACTATCAAAACAATGACAATTACGCACCTACTTTGTTTGATTTTTTAGTTCAAAGAGCGTTGTTGTATTTTACCAATGAAGAACGGGCGGTTACCAAACCTGCTTATGAATTTGAAGTAACCAATCTTACCGCCCTTGCTGAACCTGAATTATTTACCCAAACCAAATTTGATACTCCCGATAAGGAAAGCCTGAAATACCAGTCATTATTGCTATATCAGGAAGCTATAGCGTTTCATGCGCAAGATAAAAATCCTGCGGCGTTCATTGAATGGAATTTGCGCCGTTTGGTTTATGCGTATCGTATTACGTTTAATGAAAATAAAGACGAAGCCTATCTGGCTGGTTTAAAAAAATTGGCTGAAAAATATGCGGAACACCAAGATGCCGCGGAGGTCTGGTATTACGTAGGCGATCATGTACAAGTGCATGGTGCTACCCAAAACGGATTAAATCCTGCACAACAAGCCGCAAAAATTTATCAGGAAACCATAAACAAATATCCTGAAAATTGTAGGGGGGTAAAAAACTGTAAATCGGCATTAACCGCACTTCAACAACCCGAAATGACTATTCAAGTAGAGCATCAAGTTGCACCCAATAACCCATTCAAAATCCTGCTTTCTGCGAAAAACCTTTCCAGTGCGTATATACGTGTGGTATCCTTGGACACAGACCCGTTCAAGGCAAAAGATGATGACTATGATGATTATGACCAGAAGAAAATAGTTAAATTTTACTTGAAACAAGCCCAAGTGCAATCTTTTAAGGTGGATATTCCTTTTGCCAACCAAAAAGACTATCAAACTCACTCCACAGAGGTAAAAATATCCGCATTACCTGCGGGCAGGTACGCAATTTTAGTTAGTGCAGACAAAGACTTTTCCTTGTCCAATAATAATATCCAATATGCAATTTTTTGGGTAACCAACATCAGCATGGTTGTACATCATTTATATCAAGGTGGAGAAAATACGGTTCGCATACTACATGCACAAACAGGCAAACCTATACCCAATACCAATGTACAGTTAATATTTAGGGAATATAACTACAATAAACGCCGTTATGAATATAAAAAAGGAAAAACATACACAAGCAATAACGAAGGGAATATTTCCTTACCATACAAAGAAACACAGCACTTATACAATATCTCTCTGTATATAACCACACAAAATGATGTCTATTTTTCTGACAGAAGTTTATATCTGTCAGGCAGTACTCCTGAAAAGTACAGCCACTATCAGACGCATTTCTTTACAGACAGGGCTATCTACCGACCAGGGCAAACCGTCTACTTCAAAGCCCTCTGTTTGTATAAACCCGAAAATTCGGACATCTACCGAATAAGAAAAGGCGAGAAGGTAACGGTATATTTTTATGACGTAAATCATCAATTGGTTAATAAACTTGAACTTGTTACCAATGAATTTGGTACAGTCAATGGTACATTTACCGCACCTATGGGTGTACTGAATGGAAATATGTATATCACTGACGGCAATGGAAACCATTATTTTTCTGTGGAAGAATACAAACGTCCTAAATTTGAAGTAAAAGCCTTACCTGTTACACAGAGCTATCGTTTGGGAGATAAAGTTACCATAACCGCAGAAGCTAAATCGTATGCAGGCGGTGCTATTACTGATGCCAAAGTACAATACCGTGTGGTCAGACAGCCACAGTATCCGCGTTGGTGCTGGTGGTGGGGCGCTTATCCTAATACGCCAAGTAAAGAAATTGTACACGGAACAGCCAAAACCAACGACAAAGGACAAGTAGAAATTACCTTTGAAGCCTCTCCTGATAAATCCATAGATAAGTCCCGTAACCCTACTTTTTCTTACACGGTATACATTGATGTTACAGACCTCAACGGTGAAACCCGCAGTACAGTAGCCAATGTAAGGGTAGGTTATACTGCTATTACACTATCCAGTAACCTCAAAGAGGAAATTAACCGTGAAAAAAAGCAAAGTATAAAAGTATATACCCAAAACCTGAACGGGCAACATGAAAATACAATTATTAAATATGCATTTGTTCCATTACCCAAAAAAGAACGCATTTTGCGCAATCGTTTATGGAGTACACCTACCGATTTTCTTATGACTAAAAATGAATATGTAGCTTCTTTTCCATACGACTCCTACAAAGATGAACATTTGTATCGCTTAGATGAAATAAAACTCCCTAATGATGCTAAAACCATAGAAAACAAAGCTGACCAAATTTTGGATATTCCTTTTAATACTCTTCCCAGTGGCATGTATGCCTTGATTATAGAAGCGTCAGACAGATACGGCACACCTGTTCGCTATGAGAAAGAATGTTTTGTTTATAATGAAAAAGAAACCAAAGCCACACAACAAGAGATATTTTATGCTGTTCCCGTACAAACAAGCGGATTAAAACCTAATGAAACCGCTAAAATTCTGATAGGTTCAGCCCTTTCAGATGCAGTTGTAGAGTTTCAGGTTGAACACAAAGGCAACATTATATCCAAACAACTGATTACCCTAAACCAATCTCAAAAACTGTTGGAAGTACCCATCACAGAGGATATGCGCGGGGGATTAAGTGTACATTTTTCTATGGTACATCAATACCGTTTTTATCAGGAAACTATGTCAATAACTGTTCCATGGGACAATAAAGAACTTGAACTCAAATGGAGTACTTTCCGCAATAAACTGCTACCGGGGCAAAAAGAAGAATGGAGATTAACAGTATCAGGTAAAAATGGCGAAAAAGTAATGGCAGAAATGCTGGCAGGCATGTATGACGCTTCCTTAGATGTATTCAGGGCAAATTCGTGGGGTTTATCTTTATTCCCTTACTATGGCAACCAAAGTCGCTTTGAAGCCTACGGATTGGGATTATCTCAAATTCTCGCTTTTCAGGAAGGTTGGCATACACATTTTTATGGAGAGTCGCTGTATGATGATTATCTCAATTATTATGGATTGTCTTTTTATTATTGGAATCAGAGATATTATGCTGTTAAAAAATCAGGTGTAAAGAGGGCTGCCAAAGAAGACGGCGTTCCATTGGAAGAAGTTACAAAAAGCGTGGATATACCTGAAGAAGATAATAAACCCTCTCCCACAGTGGCAGAAAAAAAGAAAGACAAAGCAGGTGGCAAAGATGAAGAACAAGACCAAGACCAAAAGCAAGAGAAAAAACAAGGTGAAGTAAAAATACGCACCAATCTCAACGAAACGGCTTTCTTTTATCCAAATGTACAGACTAATGAGAAAGGTGAGTATGTACTCAGTTTTACTATCCCCGAAGCGCTTACCAAATGGAAATTTATGGCACTTGCCCATACCCAAGACCTCAAAACAGGTACTTTGTATGATGAAGTGGTTACCCAAAAGGAGCTTATGGTTCAGCCCAATGCACCCCGCTTTTTCAGGGAAACAGATGTGATAGAGTTTCCTGCAAAAATTACAAACCTTTCTGCAAAAACGCTGACAGGAAAAGTAAAAATTGCTCTTTTTGATGCTACTACACTTAAACCCATAGAACAAATTTGTCAAATTTCCAACATAGAACAAGATTTTACTTTGGAACCTGGTCAGAATAAAGGCGTTTCATGGAAAGTAGTCGTTCCTGCGGGTATATCTGCTATTACGCATAGAGTAGTTGCTGTTACCAATGAGTTTTCTGACGGTGAAGAATCCACTGCACCCGTAGTTACAGACAAGTTACTGGTTACAGAAAGTCTGCCTTTACCTGTGCGTGGCAAAGAGAAAAAGAAATTCACCTTTGCTAAATTAAGCACACAAAATAACGGTTCTACTACGCTTAGACATCACAAACTTACGTTGGAATTTACTTCAAACCCTGCGTGGTATGCCGTACAGGCATTACCCTACTTAATGGAGTTTCCCCATGAGTGTACAGAACAAATGTTCAGCCGTTTTTATGCCAACAGCATTGCTACACATATTGCCAATTCTCACCCAAAAATTAAAGCCGTGTTTGACCGTTGGGCAAGCGAACCTGACAGCAAAGCCTTGCTTTCTAATTTGGAAAAAAATCAGGAACTTAAATCCGCTTTGTTGGAAGAAACCCCTTGGGTATTAGAAGGGCAAAATGAAACAGAACGTAAAAAACGCATAGCCATTTTATTTGACCTTAACCGAATGAGTTATGAACTTGGTAAAGTACTCAAAACCATTAAAGAACGCCAGACCCCTAACGGAGGATTTACTTGGTTTCCAGGTATGCCTGACAGTCCTTGGATGACCCAACATATTATCGCAGGTTTCGGACATCTGAAAGCACTTAACGTAAATACACAACAATATGGAAGCACAGAAGATATTATCCAAAAGGCTATTCCATACATAGATGCACGTATGCATGAACATTACTTGGAAATAAAAAAATATGCAAAAAACCTCAATGATGACCATTTGAGCTATTACGCTGTCCACTACTTATATACCCGAAGTTATTTTACACAGTATCCGTTGGACAAACGCTATGAAGAAGCCTTTAACTACTTTACTAAACAAGCAGAAAAGTATTGGGTAGATAGAAACATAATGCTCAAAGGTATGATAGCCTTGGCTTCGCACCGCTTTGCTCAGGATACTACAAAAAATCTCCCTAAAACAAATGCTAAACTTGCAAAAGAGGTAATGAAATCCATTAAGGAACACGCTATTTACAATGAGGAAATGGGTATGTACTTCAAAGACAACATCGCAGGGTATTATTGGTATCAAGCGCCGATTGAAACACAAGCCCTAATGATTGAATGTTTTGATGAAGTAACTAATGACCAGAAATCTGTGGAAGAATTAAAAATCTGGTTACTCAAACAGAAACAAACCCAAGATTGGAAAACAACCAAAGCCACCACAGAAGCCTGTTATGCTTTATTACGCAGAGGAATGAATCAATTGCTGAGTGATGAAATCGTAGAAGTTACTATGGGAAGCCTTACCGTAGTCACTGAAAAAACGGAAGCAGGTACGGGATACTTCAAAACCTCATGGCAGGGTACAGACATCAAACCTGAAATGGGTAACATAACGGTTCATAAAAAAGATGAAGGTATTGCATGGGGGGCAGTATATTGGCAGTATTTTGAACAAATGGATAAAATTACTCCACACGAAACACCGCTAAAACTCAAAAAACAACTGTTTATAGAGCGTGTTACGGATAAAGGAAAGGTTTTGGAACCGATTACAGAAACTACTCCTATTCAGGTAGGAGATGTGGTCAAAGTACGAATAGAATTGCGTTCCGACAGAGATATGGAATACATTCACCTCAAAGATATGCGAGCTTCTGGTTTTGAACCTATGAATGTGATTTCCCGCTACAAATATCAGGACGGTTTAGGGTATTACGAAAGCACCCGCGATATTGCCACACACTTTTTCATGGATTATTTGCGCAAAGGTACTTACGTTTTTGAATATCCGTTACGCGCTACACACAAAGGAACATTCCAAAATGGTATAGCTACGATACAATGTATGTATGCGCCTGAGTTCAGTAGTCATTCCGAAGGCATAAAAGTAGAAATAAAGTAATGGTTTAAATTCTTTGTTTTTTGTTTGGGCGTGTCCCTACGCAGATAAGGCTAACGCCTTTCTGCTTCGGGTCGGGCTATACGCTGATAGAGACGTGGCATGCCACGTCTGTACTCGACAGGCTACGCCTGTTGCGGGCTTTCCGCTGCTATCCCTCACGCAAAAAAGCAGCGCAATTTATGATTTGTCCTGCATGTTCATTCAAGTTGCTTATGGTAATTTTTCTATTTCTTCTCGGGTTAATCCTGTTTTTTCTACAATCAACTCAATAGCCACATTAAGAGATTTTAAGAATTGTGCGGTTTCAAGAAGTTTTTTATGCTCTTCATTTAGCAGTTTTTCCTTTTCTTCTGCCCGTTTTTTTTCTTTTTCTGTTTGTTTAATAGCTTCTTGTAACAAACCTTCATACTTTAATACCGCTTCTTGGTACCCCTCTTCATGGGCATAATCCAATACATTTTGCCAATCATTGTATTTTTTAAGACTTTCCATATATGCTTTTTGTTCTTCTTTGTTTAATGCCCTGTATTCCGCCAAATCAAAGATTCTTACGAATAAACGCTGTCGTAGTTCGTGATTTATCTTGTGCGTAATGCATATATGCGCGTGTACCTGCGTTAGGCATGCGGAGGGCATGCGCTAGCATGGTGCGAACAGCACCGAAGCGCTAGCGTAGCCCGTAGCACGCCGACTGCGCCGCGCAGCAAGCAGGAACGCCCAAAAAATGATATATTCTAACAAGGTAAATAGTTACGAGTAAATATTTTACATTTTTTTATCCTCATGCTTGACATTTTACATAAAAACATTTTACTTTACAACCAGAATTGTTTTTGCTCACTTGGAACTTATTTTGGAAGCCTGTCAAGATTTAGAAATACAGACCCCCGATGTATCCGTGTTAGGGGTTCAAACCTCCCTTGATTTACCGAATTTTGCATGGATGTTGGGTAATAACTTGTCTTTGCGGTTCAGATATGATATTTTGAAAGAGAGGTTTATAGGGTTTAATGATATGGCAAAATATAAGCAATGGAATTTGCTGGGGTATGCCATTCATGAAAAATTTGAAAGTTATATCGCATTTCCTGATGTTACTGAACCTAATCGTTTGATTACAATTACCCGTAATTATGAAAAAGAATTGAAAAGTTATTTTCTGCCCCAGTATCCCGAACAGGACTTTTTTATTTTTATGTATGAAATGCCTTCCGAGTTTTTACAAACGGTTGCAAATATTCCATTGGAAGCTATTTTAACCCCATTGGTTGTATAACACAGTTAATGATAAAACAATATACCAATTCGGTATAATTTTGCGTTATTTGCCATACAATATGAAAAAGCCTACAATATTGGTCTGCAATGATGACGGAATATTAGCCCCAGGTATCATTGCCTTAGCTACGGCTATGAAAGAAATCGGTGAAGTAGTTATTGTTGCCCCTGATAGCCCCCAAAGTGGCATGGGTCATGCAATTTCTATTACTAAGCCGTTAAGACTTGAAAAATGTACCTACAAAGATGAGTTCTGGGGCTGGCAATGTTCAGGTACACCTGCGGATTGTGTAAAATTAGCCCGTCAGGTAATTCTTAAAAGAGAACCGGATATTTTGGTTTCTGGAATTAACCATGGTTCTAATGCTTCGGTCAATGTTATTTATTCAGGAACTATGTCTGCCGCTATGGAGGGCGCACTGTTTCATATTCCTTCCATTGGCTTTTCTTTATGTGATTATGGATATGATGCGGATTTTACTGCTTCCATGAAAATTGCTCAAACTATTGTACAACAAACGCTTGAAAAAGGCATGCCCAAAGGTACTTTACTCAATGTGAACATTCCCAAAGGTACATTGGCAGAGATAAAAGGAATAAAAATTACACGGCAAGCCGAAGCACGTTGGACAGATGAAATCAATGACCGTATAGACCCCTACAACCGACCATACTATTGGTTGATGGGTACTTTTGAAGTATTAGACCATGGTGAGGATACAGATTTGTATGCTTTGGAACACAATTATGTATCTGTATGCCCTGTACGCTATGATTTTACGGCACATCATGTAAAACAGGAACTCGCGCAGTGGAATCTAGAACTAAGGTAAGTCCTCTTATACATATTGATTTGAGTTTTGAATGTTATATTTTTTTGCATGGGCGTGTCCTTCACTGCGTTCAGGTCGGGCTATTCGCTGGCAGAGACGTGGCATGCCACGTCTGTACTTCACAGGCTACGCAAGTTGCGGGCTTTTCGCTGCTATCCCTCACGCAAAAAAGTAGCGCAATTCATGACTTGTCTTACATATTCATTCAAGTTGCTTATGGTAATTTTTCTATCTCTTCTCGAGTTAATCCTGTTTTTTCTATAATCAACTCAATAGCCACATTAAGAGATTTTAAGAATTGTGCCGTTTCAAGTAGTTTTTTATGCTCTTCTTCTGCGCGTTTTTTTTCTTCATTTAGCAGTTTTTCTTTTTCTTCTGCACGTTTTTGCTCTT
>Ga0272446_1003199_pt1 | contig 21115 bp, 18 predicted proteins | sample YNPCB0061_FD_194587 | JGI IMG/M metagenome (GOLD analysis project Ga0272446, IMG submission 194587) | Hot spring microbial mat communities from Yellowstone National Park, WY, United States - YNP-CB-006-1 | ecosystem: Environmental > Aquatic > Thermal springs > Hot (42-90C) > Sediment | place...
CCGCTCCAAGCCGCAGCCCTCGAACGCCTCGGGGCAAACCTCAGCGTGTCCAGAACGAGCCAACCCTGATCGCGAGCAAACCCAGAGAAAACCTCGCTCTCACTCGCGCTTCATGTAAAAACTTCGGGCTAACCTGCCGCCATGCGACCGGCGACCACCCCGAGACAGCGCCTCGACGCGTTCAAGGCGGCCGTCCCGACCGTGCGGCTGGTCGAGGATGCCGCGCTCGTCCGCCAGCGCAGCCGGGACTTCTTCTGGTTCAGCCCGATCCTGGAGCAACGGCTGCGCGGCAAGGCCGCCGACATCGTGGCCTGTCCGCGCGACGAGGCGGAGGTGATCGCCATCGCCGCCGCCTGCGCGCGGCTGCGCGTGCCGCTCACCGTGCGCGGCGCCGGCACCGGCACCTACGGCCAGGGCGTGCCGGAACAGGGCGGCGTGCTGCTGGACACGACCGCGCTGGACCGCGTGCTCTGGGCCGATCCGGCGCGCGGCGCGCGGGCCGGCGCAGGGGCCCGCATGATGGCGGTGGAGGAGGCGGCGCTCGCGGCCGGCGGCGAACTCCGCATGCACCCCTCGACGAAGCGCATGGCGACGATCGGCGGCTATTTCTGCGGCGGCTCGGGTGGCATCGGCAGCCTGCTGTGGGGCGGCCTCCGGGAGCCTGGGAACCTGCAGGGCGCGCGCGTCGTCACGCTGGAGGAGACGCCGCGCGTGCTGGAGCTGCGCGGCAGCGACTGCAACCTGGTCAACCGCACCTATGGCAGCACCGGCATCGTCACCGAGGTGGAGGTGCCGCTTGCCCCGCGCCGCGACTGGCGCGATGCGGTGGCCGCCTTCGCCGATTTCCTCTCCGCCGCCCGCGCCGGCGACGCGCTGGCCCGCTCGGGCCTCTCCGCCAAGTTCTGCGACGTGCTGGAGGACAGCGCGGCGATAGGCCTGCCGCCGGTGCTCGGCGAGGATGCGGCGCCGCCCGGCGCGCATCTGCTGCTCGCCATGCTGCCCGCCGAGGCGGAGGCCGGCTTCGCCGCGCTGATGGCGGCGCAGGGCGGGCGCGTCACGCTCCGGGCGGAAAGCCGCGCGCGCGAGGCAGACCCCGACGCCACGCCGGTCTACGAATGCGCCTGGGGCCACACCACGCTGCACGCGCGGAAGGTGGACCGCAGCCTGACCTATCTGCAGACGCTGCATCCGCCGGGGCGTGTGCTCGAGACCGTGGAGTGGTCGTGGCGCCGCTTCGGCGGGCGGGAGATGCCGATGCATCTCTGCTTCCTGCTCTACGAGGGGGCGGTCGCCGCCAACGGCGCCCATCTCCTCCGCCTGCCGCCCGGGCCGGAGGCGGCCGAGGCGCGGCTGGCCGAGATCATCGCGGCGCATGAGGCGGCCGGCATCCCGGTCGCCAACCCGCATGTGAACACGGTGGAGGAGGGCAGCCGGCACAAGCGGGTGCCGGGCGACCAGCTCGGCTTCAAGGCCGAGGTGGACCCGCACGGGCTGCTCAACCCCGGAAAGATGGCAAGCTATGTGCCGGTCTCGTCCTGACCGGCCGGACATGACAGGGAGACAGGGACCGCTGACCACCACAGTCACCCGCCGCGGCGCCATCGCCCTCGGCGCCGGGCTGCTCGCCGCGCCGCAACTCGCGCGGGCGCAGGCCATGCGCGTGCGCTTCACGCTCGACTGGGCCTGGCAGGGGCCCTACGCCTTCGTCGCCGCCGGCAAGCGCGAAGGCTTCTTCCGCGAGGCCGGCCTCGACATCGAGATCAGCCGCGGCTTCGGCTCCGGCCGGGTGCCGGTGGACCTCGGCGCCGGCACCTACGAGATGGGCTTCGCCGACATCACGCCGGCGATCCGCTTCATGGCGGAGAACCCCGACCGCGACATCGTCTGCGTCGCGATGCTCTATGACCAGTCGCCGCTGGTCGCGGTGGTGCGCGCCGACGGCCCGATCACCGAGCCGCGGCTGCTCGCCGGACGCACCCTGGCCGCGCCCGAGTTCGACGGCGGACGGCAGATGTTCCCCGTCTTCGCCCGCGCCATCGTCATTGATCCGGCGAGCATCACCTGGATGACCGTGACGCCCGAACTGCGCGAGCCGATGCTGGTGCAGCGCCGCGCCGACGGCGTCACCGGCTTCATCACCTCCACCTGCCTGTCGCTGAAGCGGTTGGGGATGGACTGGCCGCAGCAGCGTATCTTCCGCTACCGCGAGGCAGGGCTCGACTTCTACGCGGGCGCCATCCTGACGACGCGGCGCTTCGCGGCGGCGCGCCCGGATGCGGTGCGGGCGGTGATCGCCGGCTTCATGCGCTCCCTCTCCTGGGCGCAGGCGAACCGCGCCGGCGCCATCCGCCACCTCGCGGCCCGCGAGCCGCTGACCGACGTGGCGATCGAGAGCGAGAGGCAGGATGTCGCCTTCACCGAGATGGTGATCACCGACAGCGTGCGCCGCAACGGGCTCTCCTTCGTCGAGGCGCCGCGGCTGCAGCGCCAGATCGACGCCGTGGGGGCGGCGTTCAACCTGCCGCGCATGCCGACGGCCGCGCAGGTGTACACCGATGCCTATCTGCCGCCGGCCGCCCAGCGGGTCCTGTAGTCCTCGCCGGCCGCGGGGCGCCGCGCCCCGTCGGCCGGGGACGTCTGCCCGACGCGTGCCGCTCGCGCGCGCAGCGGCGCCGCCCGGCCGAGCGGCCAGGCATGGCGGGCCGCGAGCGCCGCGCGTCTTGGGCCACCCGGCCGCTGGCTACGTGAGCCGCGCCTTCAGGACCTCGTTCACCAGCGCCGGGTTGGCCTTGCCGGCCATCGCCTTCATCACCTGGCCGACGAAGAAGCCGAACAGCTTGTCCTTGCCGGAGCGGTACTCGGCCACCTTGTCGGCATGGGCGGCGAGCACGGCGTCCACCGCCGCCTCGATCGCGCCGCTGTCCGTCACCTGGCGCAGCCCGCGTTCCTCGACGATGGCGGCGGGCGGGCGGCCGGTGTCCACCATCGCCTCGAACACCTCCTTCGCCAGTTTCCCGGACAGCGTGCCGTCGGCCATCAGGTCGAGCAGCGCGCCAAGATCCGCCGCCGCGACGGGCGAGGAGGCGATGTCGCGCTTCGTGCGGTTCAGTGCGGCGAACAGGTCGCCCATCACCCAGTTCGCCGCCTGCTTCGGGTCGCGGCCCGCGGCCACCGTCTCGAAATAGGCGGCCGTCTCGCGCTCGGCCGTCAGCACGCCGGCGTCATAGGCCGACAGGCCGAAGTCGCGCATGTAGCGGGCGCGGCGGGCGTCCGGCAGCTCCGGCAGGGCGGCGCGCAGCTCCTCCACCCAGGCGGCGTCCAGCACCAGGGGCGGCAGGTCCGGGTCGGGGAAGTAGCGGTAGTCGTGCGCGTCTTCCTTGCTGCGCATGGAGCGGGTGACGCCGCGCGCGGTGTCGAACAGCCGCGTCTCCTGCTCGACGGTGCCGCCCTGCTCCCACAGCTCGATCTGCCGCCGCGCCTCGGCCTCCACGGCCTGCATGACGAAGCGGATGGAGTTGACGTTCTTCACCTCGCAGCGCGTGCGGAAGCCTTCGCCCGGCTTGCGCACCGACACGTTCACGTCGGCGCGCATGGAGCCCTCGTCCATGTTGCCGTCGCAGGTGCCGAGGTAGCGCATGATCTGCCGAAGCTTCGCCAGATACGCGCCGGCTTCCTCGGGCGAGCGCATGTCCGGCTCGGAGACGATCTCCATCAGCGCGACGCCGGAGCGGTTCAGGTCGATGAAGGATTTCGTCGGGTGCTGGTCGTGCAGCGACTTCCCCGCGTCCTGCTCGAGGTGCAGCCGCGTGATGCCGATCGTGCGCGTGGTGCCGTCCGACAGCTCGATCTCGACGCTGCCCTTGCCGACGACCGGGTGCGCGTACTGGCTGATCTGGTAGCCCTGCGGCAGGTCGGCGTAGAAGTAGTTCTTGCGGTCGAAGCGCGACCACAGGTGGATCTCGGCGTTCAGCCCGAGCCCGGTGCGCACCGCCTGCGCCACGCATTCGCGGTTGATGACGGGCAGCATCCCCGGGAAGCCCGCATCCACGAAGGAGACCTGGCTGTTCGGCTCGGCGCCGAAGGCCGTCGGCGCGCCGCTGAACAGCTTCGCCCGCGAGAGGATCTGCGCGTGGACTTCGAGACCGATCACCACTTCCCAGTGGCCGGTCGCGCCCTCGATCCTGTAGCTCATGCCCGCACCTCCGGCGCCGCGCGGAACCCTGCCGCCCGCTCGATCGCGCCGCCCACCGCCAGCACGCCCTCCTCATCGAAAGGCCGTCCGATCACCTGCAGCCCGAGCGGCAGGCCTTGCGCATCGAGCCCCGCCGGCACGCTCAGGCCCGGCAGCCCGGCCAGGTTGGCGGTGACGGTGAAGATGTCGTTCAGGTACATCGCCACCGGGTCGTCCTGCTTCTCGCCCTCGGCGAAGGCGGCCGACGGCGCGGTCGGCGTCAGCAGCGCGTCCACCTTCGTCCACGCCTCCGCGAAGTCGCGCGCGATCAGCGCCCGCACCTTCTGCGCCTTCAGGTAGTACGCGTCGTAGTAGCCGGCGCTCAGCACATAGGTGCCGATCAGGATGCGCCGCTGAACCTCCCGCCCGAAGCCCTCGGCCCGCGTCGCCTCGTACATCGCGCGCAGGTCGTCGCCCTGGCGCAGCACGCGCCGGCCGAAGCGCACGCCGTCATAGCGCGCGAGGTTGGAGGAGGCCTCGGCCGGCGCCACCACGTAATAGGTGGGCAGCGCGTGGCGGGTGTGGGGGAGGCTGACGTCCACGATTTCGGCGCCCCCATCGCGCAGCCAGGCGAGGCCCTGCTGCCACAGCGCCTCGATCTCGGCGGGCATGCCCTCGGCGCGGTATTCGCGCGGCACGCCGATGCGCAAGCCCTTCACACCGCGCGCGACGGCGGCGCGGAAATCCGGCACCGGGCGGTCGGCGGAGGTGGAGTCCTTCGGGTCGTGCCCCGACATGGAGCGAAGCAGGATGGCGCAATCCTCGACCGTGCGGGCGAAGGGCCCCGCCTGGTCGAGCGAAGAGGCGAAGGCGACGATGCCGTAGCGCGAGCAGCGCCCATAGGTCGGCTTGATGCCGGCGATGCCGCAGAACGCCGCCGGCTGGCGGATCGAGCCGCCGGTGTCGGTGCCCGTCGCCCCCGGCACCAGCCGCGCCGCCACCGCCGCCGCCGAGCCGCCCGAGGACCCGCCCGGCACCAGCCGCACCCCCGGCGCATCGCCCCGCTTCCACGGGTTCTCCACCCCTCCGTAGGCCGAGGTGAGGTTGGACGAGCCCATCGCGAACTCGTCGAGATTCGCCTTGCCCACGAACACCGCGCCGTCGCGCTTCAGCTGCGCCGTGACGGTGCTTTCGTAGGGCGGCACGAAGCCGTCCAGGATGCGAGAGGCCGCCGTGGTCGGCACGCCCTCGGTGCAGAACAGGTCCTTGATGGCGAGCGGCACGCCGTCGAGCGGCCCGGCCTCGCCCCGCGCGCGGCGCGCGTCGGAGGCGCGGGCGGCGGCCATCGCCTGCTCGGCGGTGACGGTGATGAAGGCGTTGAGCCGCGGATTGAGCCGCTCCACCGCGTCGAGGCAGGCGGCGGCCCATTCGGCGGCGGAGAGCTCGCGCCGCTCCAGCGCCGCCAGCCCTTCGGCGATGGTCAGCTCGGTCGGCCGCATCACTCCACCACCTTCGGCACGGCGAAGTAGTCGCCCTCGCGGTCGGGGGCGTTGGCGAGGATCCGTTCGGCGATGCCGCCGTCGGTCACCACGTCGTCGCGCATCGGCATCGGCCTGGCACCCTCGGGTGCGCCGCCCGCCATCGGCTCCACCCCGTCGGTATTCACCGCCTGCAGCTGCTCGATCCAGCCGAGGATGGCGTTCAGCTCGCCCTGCACCCGCGGCAGGTCGGCATCCGAAAGGCGTATCCGGGCGAGCGCGGCGACCCGCCGGACCGTGGCATCATCGAGCGACATGGGCTTCAAGGCTTTCGGGAAAAACGGGCGCGGACCATAACGGCGGGCATGGCGCTGTTCAACCTGCGGGAGCTGCGCGCCCGGCTGCGGCCGGGGCAGAGGCTGATCGGGCTGGATCCGGGGACGAAGCGGGTCGGCGTCGCGCTGTCCGACGCCTCCCTGATGCTGGCGAGCCCCCGCGCGCCCCTGCCGCGCGGCAAGCTGGCGGCGATGGCGGACGCGATCCGCGCGCTGGCGGCGAAGGAGGATGCGGGCGGCCTCGTCGTCGGGCTGCCGCTGTCGCTGGACGGCTCCTTCGGCCCCGCCGCGCAGGCGGCGAAGGACTGGGCAAGCGCGCTGTCGGAGGCGACCGGCCTGCCGGCCGCGCTGTGGGACGAGCGGCTGTCCTCCTCGGCCGCCGGCCGGCTGCTGACGGCGGAGGCCGACCTGTCGCGCCGCCGCCGGTCAGAGATCGTGGATTCCGTCGCCGCGGCCTGGACGCTGCAGGCGGCGCTCGACGCCTCCGCCTGACCCGACCCCTGGCGCGGGGGCCGCGCCCGCGCCTATGTTCCGGCCCGTGGCGCCCCTCCCCCGACATCTGCTGGCGATCGAAGGCCTGCACCCGACGGCCATCGCCGCCCTGCTCGATCTCGCGGAATCCTACCTGCTGCTGAACCGCAGCGGGAAGACGCGGCGGGACCTGCTCAAGGGCCGCACCCTGATCAACCTGTTCTTCGAGGATTCGACGCGCACGCGCACCTCCTTCGAACTTGCCGGCAAGCGGCTCGGCGCCGACGTGATCAACATGTCGGTCTCGACCAGCAGCGTGAACAAGGGCGAGACGCTGCTCGACACCGCCGCCACCCTGAACGCCATGAACTGCGACCTGCTGGTGGTGCGCCACGGCCAGTCCGGCGCGCCGGCGCTGCTGGCGCAGAAGGTGGACGCTGCGGTGATCAACGCCGGCGACGGCACGCATGAGCACCCGACGCAGGCGCTGCTCGATGCGCTCACCATCCGCCGCGCCAAGGGCCGCATCGAGGGGCTGACGGTGGCGATCTGCGGCGACGTCGCGCATTCCCGCGTCGCCCGCTCCAACCTGCATTGCCTGACGGCGCTGAACGCCCGGGTGAGGCTGATCGGCCCGCCAACGCTGATGCCGGCCGAGGTCTCGCGCCTGGGCGCGGAGGTGTTCCACGACATGGCCGAGGGCCTGCGCGGCGCGGACGTGGTGATGATGCTGCGCCTGCAGCGGGAGCGGATGACGGGCGGGCAGGTGCCCTCGGCGCGCGAGTTCTTCCGCTTCTACGGCCTCGACGCCGGAAAACTCGCCCTCGCCGCGCCGGACGCCATCGTCATGCACCCGGGCCCCATGAACCGCGGCGTCGAGATCGACAGCGCGGTGGCGGACGACCCGGCGCGCAGCGTCATCGCCGACCAGGTGGAGATGGGGGTGGCGGTGCGGATGGCCGTGCTCGACAGCCTCTCCCGCCAGCAGCAGCGCCTCGCATGACCGACCTGTTGATCACCGGCGCCCGCCTGCTCGACCCGGCCGCGCGCCATGACGCGCCCGGCAGCCTGCTGGTGCGGGACGGGCGGATCGCCGCCTTCGGGGCGGGCGTGACCGGCCCCGAGGGCATCCCGCGCCTGGACGCGGCCGGCCTCTGCCTCGCGCCCGGCCTCGTGGATCTCCGCGCCTCGCTCGGCGAGCCTGGGGCCGAACACCGCGAGACCATCGCCTCCGCCGCCGAGGCCGCCGCCGCGGGCGGCATCACCACCCTCTGCGTGCTGCCCGATTCCGACCCGGCGCTCGACGACCCGGCGCTGATCGGCTTCATCGCCCGCCGCGGCGAGGGGACGGGCTCCGTCACCCTGCTGCCCTGGGGCGCGGCGACGGCCGGCTGCGCGGGCAAGGAGATGGCGGAATACGGCCTCTTGCGGGAGGCGGGCGCGATCGGCTTCACCGACGGGCAGCGCGCGATCGGCAGCGCGCGGACGATGCGCCTCGCCCTCTCCTACGCCGCGGCCTTCGGCGCGATGGTCGCGCAGCATCCGGAGGAGCCGTCGCTTGCCGCCGGCGGTGCGGCGACCGAGGGCGAGCTCGCCACCCGCCTCGGCCTGCCCGGCATCCCTGCGGCCGCCGAGGCGATCATGGTGGCGCGCGACATCGCGCTGGCCCGCCTGACCGGCGGGCATGTCCACTTCGCCCATGTCAGCACCGCGGCGGCGCTCGACCTGATCCGCGCCGCCAAGGCCGAGGGCCTGCGCGTCACCTGCGACACCGCGCCCCCTTACTTCGACCTCAACGAGACGGCGATCGGCGAATACCGCTCCTACGCCAAGCTCTCCCCGCCGCTCCGGGCGGAGGCCGACCGGCAGGCCGTGGTGGCGGGGCTTGCCGATGGCACGGTGGACGCCATCGCCTCGGACCACCAGCCGCGCGACACCGACGACAAGCGCCTGCCCTTCGCCCAGGCCGCGGCCGGCGGGGCGGGGCTGGCGACGCTGCTGTCCGTGACGCTCGCCCGCGTCCACGCAGGGGACATCCCGCTCTTGGACGCGCTGGCGCTTCTCACCTGCCGGCCGGCGCGGCTGATCGGCTCCTCCGCCGGGCGGCTGGCGCCCGGCGCGCCCGCCGATCTCGTGCTGTTCGACCTCGAGCGCGCCTGGAAGATCGAGGCCGGGACCCTCCCCGGCAAGGCGCAGAACACCCCCTTCGACGGGCGGGCGGTGGAGGGCCGGGTGGTCGCCACCTTCAAGGCCGGGCGGCGGGTGTTCTGATGGAGCCGCTGCTTGCCGCCGTGCTCGGTTCGCTGCTCGGCTCCATCCCCTTCGGCCTGCTGCTGACGCGCGCGGCAGGGCTCGGCGACATACGCCGGATCGGCTCCGGCAACATCGGGGCGACCAATGTTCTGCGCACCGGCAGCAAGACGCTGGCGGCGGCGACGCTGCTGCTCGATGCCGGCAAGGGCGCGGCGGCGCTGCTGGCGGCGGGCGCGCTGTCGGCGAACCCCTGGGCGGCGCCGGTCGCGGGCTTCGCCGCCCTTCTCGGCCACCTGTTCCCGCCCTGGCTCGGGTTCAAGGGCGGCAAGGGGGTGGCGACGGGGCTTGGCGTTCTGCTGGCCGCCGCACCCTGGGCGGGGCTCGCCACCTGTGGCGTCTGGCTGGCGGCGGCGGCGGTGACGCGCATCTCCTCCGCCTCGGCGCTGACGGCCATCGGCGCTTCCCCCCTCTTGTGCCTGGCGCTGGGGGATTGGCGGGCCGCCGTGCTGGCGCTGGCGATGGCGGTGCCGATCGTCTGGCGGCACGAGGCCAACATCCGCCGCCTGCTGGCCGGGACAGAGCCGAAGATCGGCCAGCGGACATGACCGACGCGCCGCTGCCGCCGCCGCCCGGGGACGGCGAGGAGGCGCTCGCGCGCCTCGCCCTGTCGCGGACGGAGGGCATCGGGCCGGTGGCGTTCCGCCGCCTGCTGGCGCAGGAGGGAAGCGCCGTCGCGGCGCTGCGCGCGCTGCGTCAGGGCGGGAGCGCGGGGGTGCGGGCGCAGGCCGCGCCGGACCTCGCGGCCGCGGAGCGGGAGTGGCGCGCGCTCGACCGGCTCGGCGCATGTCTGCTGTGGCTGGGCGACCCCGCCTTCCCGCCGCTTCTCGCGCAACTGCCCGATGCGCCGCCGGTGCTGTCGGTGCTGGGCGATCCGGCGCTGCTTGCCGCGCCGCAGGTGGCGATCGTCGGCGCCCGCGCCGCCTCCGCCGCCGGGCGGCGGCTCGCCGAGGACATCGCCGAGGATCTGGCCGTGGCGGGGCTTGTCGTCACCTCCGGCCTCGCGCGCGGCATAGACACCGCGGCGCACCAGGGCGCGCTGCGGCTGGGGCGCACGCTCGCCGTGGTGCCGGGCGGGCTCGACCAGCCCTATCCGCCGGAGAACGCCGGGCTGCAGGCCAGGATCGCCGAGCGGGGCGCGGTGGTGGCGGAACTGCCGCTTGGCACCGGGCCGCTGCCGCGGAACTTCCACCGGCGCAACCGGCTGATCGCCGGGCTGTCGCTCGCCGTTGTGGTGATCGAGGCGGCGCTGCGCTCCGGCACGCTGATCACGGCGCGGGAGGCCGCGGATCTGGGCCGCGAGGTGTTCGCCGTGCCGGGCCACCCGCTGGACGCCCGCTCCGCCGGCGGCAACGCGCTGATCAAAGACGGCGCGCCGCTGGTGGAAAGCGCCGCGGATATCCTCGACGCGCTGCCCGGGCTCGCTCCCGCCGGGGCGCCGCGGGCGGCGGCCGGCCCCGCCCCTTCCCCGGGGGATGCCGGACAACTTCTTGAACTTATTGGACAAACGCCTGTAACCGTTGACGAGCTGGTGGAACGCTGCCACCTCCCCCTGCCGGAGATCCAGGCGATGCTGGCGGATCTGGAGCTCGACGGTCTCGTCGCGCTGCTTCCCGGCCAGCGGGTGGTGCGAAGCGGTTCAGGGTGAAAAGGGCCGACATGACCGACCTCGTGATCGTCGAGTCGCCGTCGAAGGCGAAGACGATCGGCAAGTATCTCGGCGGTGCGCGCGTGCTCGCCTCCTACGGCCATGTCCGCGACCTGGTCGAGGCCGATGGAGCGGTGAAGCCCGAGCGCGACTTCGAGATGGTGTGGAACCCCGACGCGCGGGGGGCGAAGCAGGTCGCCGAGATCGCCCGCGCGCTGAAGGGCGCCGACCGGCTGATCCTCGCCACCGACCCGGACCGGGAGGGCGAGGCGATCGCCTGGCACCTGCGCGCGATGCTGGACGAGAAGGGCGCGCTGCGCGGCAAGCAGGTGCAGCGGATCACCTTCAACGAGATCACGAGGCGCGCGGTGCAGGAGGCGCTGAAGCATCCGCGGGACATCGACGCCCCGCTGGTCGAGGCCTATCTTGCCCGCCGCGCGCTCGACTACCTGGTCGGCTACACCCTGTCGCCGGTGCTGTGGCGCAAGCTGCCGGGCAGCCGCAGCGCGGGCCGCGTGCAGTCGGTGGCACTGCGGCTGATCGCGGAGCGCGAGGCCGAGATCGAGGCCTTCCGCCCGCGCGAGTACTGGACGGTGGAGGCGCGCTTCACCACCCCGCGCGGCGCGCCCTTCACCGCGCGGCTGACGCATCTGGATGGCCGCAAGCTCGAACAGTTCGACCTGCCGGACGAGGCCGCGGCGATGGCGGCGAAGGCGGCGATCGAGGCCGGCACCTTCTCGGTCGCCTCGGTCGAGAAGAAGCGCGTGCGGCGCAATCCGCCGCCGCCCTTCATGACCTCGACGCTGCAGATGGAAGCCTCCCGCAAGCTCGGCATGGGCGCGCAGGCGACGATGCGCGCGGCGCAGCGGCTGTATGAGGCCGGCCACATCACCTACATGCGGACCGACGGCGTGCAGATGTCGCGCGAGGCGATCGCCGCCATCCGCGACCATGTGAAGCAGGGCTTCGGCGCCGATTACCTGCCGCCGGCGCCGCGCGAATACACGACGCGCGCGAAGAACGCGCAGGAGGCGCATGAGGCGATCCGCCCGACCGAGGTCTCCGCGACGCCCGACCGCCTGTCGCGCGAGCTCGAAGGCCAGGACGCGCGGCTCTATGAGCTGATCTGGAAGCGCGCCGTCGCCTCCCAGATGGCCTCCGCCGAACTCGACCAGACCACCGTCGAGATCGCCGACGCGGGCGGCAGGACACGGCTGCGCGCCACCGGCTCCGTCCTGGTGTTCGACGGCTTCCTCAAGCTCTATCGCGAGGACGAGGACGACCGGGCGGCGGATGCGCGCGCCGGGCTCGGGAAGGCCGAGGAGGAGGAGACCCGCATCCTGCCCCCGATGGCCGAGCGCGACGCGCTGGCGCGCGGCCCGGTGGAGGCGACGCAGCACTTCACCCAGCCGCCGCCGCGCTATTCCGAGGCCAGCCTGATCAAGCGGCTGGAGGAGCTCGGGATCGGCCGGCCCTCCACCTACGCCTCGATCCTGCAGAAGATCCAGGACACCGGCTATGTGCGGCTGGAGAACCGCCGTTTCTTCGCGGAAGACAAGGGCCGGCTCGTCACCGCCTTCCTCGTCCGCTTCTTCGAGCGCTACGTGGACACGGGCTTCACCTCGGCGATGGAGGAGCAGCTCGACACCATCAGCGACGGGCGGGCCGACTGGCGCGCGGTGATGCGCGCCTTCTGGGAGGAGTTCAGCCGCGCCGTCGAGGCGACGAAGGAACTGCGCATCAGCGACGTGATCGACGCGCTGGACGAGGCGCTGGGCCCCCATTTCTTCCCCGACCGCGGCGACGGCTCCAACCCGCGCGCCTGCCCGGCCTGCGGCACGGGGCGGCTCGGCCTCCGGCTCGGGCAGCGCGGCGCCTTCATCGGCTGCGGCAACTACCCGGACTGCCGCTACACCCGGCCGCTCGCGGTCGCGGGCAGCGAGGCGGCGAGCGGGCTTGCGGAGGGCCAGCGCGAGCTCGGCGTGGACCCGGCGACCGGCCAGACCGTCTCCCTCCGCCGCGGGCCCTATGGCCTTTACGTGCAGCTCGGGGAGGCGGGCGAGGACGAGCGCGGCAAGCCGGTGAAGCCCAAGCGCGCCAGCCTGCTGCCGGGGATGGACCCGGACACGCTGACGCTCGACCGCGCGCTCGCGCTCTTGTCCATGCCCCGCATCGTCGGCGTGCATCCGGAGACGGGCGAGGAGATCGTCGCCCATCTCGGCCGCTTCGGGCCCTATCTCACGATGGGCGCGCTGTCCAAGACCCTGCCGCGCGACGAGGATGTGCTGAGCATCGGCATCAACCGCGCCGTGGTGCTGCTGGCGGACGCGAAGCCGCGGCTGCTCGTGCTCGGGCAGCATCCGGAGGGCGGCGAGGTCGTCGTCCGCTCCGGCCGCTTCGGGCCCTATGTGCAGCACGGCAACCGGGTGGCGAACCTGCCGAAATCCGGCGGCCGCTCGCCCGAGATGACCGAGGTGACGCTGGACCAGGCGCTGGAGCTGCTGGCGACGCGCGGCAAGGAGCTGGCGGCGAAGCCTGGCGCGCGGGGCAGGCGGGGCGCGGCCAGGGCGCCGGCCCGCGCGGGCAGCGCGAAGCCCGCGGCCGCCTCGGCGAAGCCCGCGCGGGCGGCGCCGAAACCGGCGCGCGGCACCGCCAAGGCGAAGCCCGCCGCGAAGGCCAAACCCGCCGCCAAGGCGAAGCCCGCCGCCAAGGCCAAGCCCGCCGCCAAGCCCGCGCGCCCGCGCAGCCGGGCCGGCGACTGAATGCCGCCGCGCACGCCCCGCGGCGGAGGCAAGGGCTCGCGCCCCGAGGCCAAGCCTGGCAAGCGCGGCGGCAAGCCCCCGGCCCGCCGCGGCGCGCGGCCGGACGAGCTCGTGGTGGTCGAGGTCACCGGCACCGATCCGGACGGCGATCCCGTCGCCAGGCCCGTCTCCTGGGCCGGCCCCGGCCCGATCTCCATCCGCATGCGCCCCGAACCCGCCGGACAACCGGCGCTGGCGCCGGGCGAGCGCGTGCTGGCCCGCCTTCGCCGCCTCTGCGGCGACCTCTACGAAGGCCGCACCTTCAAGCGCATCGCCGGCGCGCCGCCCGGCCGCATCCTCGGCGTGTTCGAGCATGGCCGCATCCGCCCGGTGGACCGCCGCCACAAGGCCGACTGGCAGGTGCCGCAGGGCGAGGAGGGCGGCGCGCTCCCCGGCGAGATCGTGCTGGCCGAACCCCTGCCCCGCCCCGCCCACCGCGTGCTCGGCGCGCGCCCGGCGCGGATCGTGCAGCGCCTCGGCGCGGGCGGCGAGGCGCGCTCGGTCTCGCTCGTCTGCATACACGCGCACGGCCTGCCCGACGAGTTCCCGGATGCCGCGCTTCAGGAGGCCGAGGCGGCCCGCGGCGTCTCTGCCCGCGGGCGGGAGGATCTGCGCGCCCTTCCGCTGGTCACCATAGACGGCGAGGATGCGCGCGACTTCGACGACGCGGTGTTCGCCGAACCGGACGGGAGCGGCTGGCGAATCCTCGTCGCGATCGCCGACGTCGCCCACTATGTCCGCCCCGGCAGCGCGCTGGACCGCGAGGCCTGGGCGCGCGGCAACTCCGTCTATTTCCCCGACCGCGTCGTGCCGATGCTGCCCGAGGCGCTGTCGAACGGCTGGTGCAGCCTGAAGCCCGCCGAGGACCGCGGCTGCCTGTTCGTGGAGATGCGGCTGGACGCGCAAGGCCGCAAGCAGGCCCACCGCTTCGGGCGCGGCATCATGCGCTCCGCCGCGCGGCTGACCTACGAGCAGGTGCAGGCGGCGCATGACGGGCTCGGGCCCGACCCGGCGCCGCCGCAGGCCATCGCGCATCTCTACGGCGCGTTCCGCGCGCTGGCCCGCGCCCGGGAGGCGCGGGGCACCCTCGACCTCGACCTGCCGGAGCGCCGCGTGCTGCTCGACGAGGATGGCCGCGTGCGGGCGGTGGTGCCGCGCGCGCGGCTTGCCAGCCACCGGCTGATCGAGGAGTTCATGATCGCGGCCAATGTCGCCGCCGCCGAGGAGCTGGAGCGGCACAGCGCCCCCTGCCTCTACCGCATCCACGACCGGCCGTCGGATGCCAAGCTGGAATCGCTGCGCCAGGTGCTCGCCAGCTTCGACCTGCCGCTGCCGCCCGCCGGGCTGCTCAAGGCGCGGCACTTCGCGGCGCTGCTCGAGACGATGCGCGACCGGCCGGAGGAGCGGCTGATCCACGAGATCGTTCTGCGCGGGCAGAGCCAGGCCGCCTACAGCCCCGACAACATCGGCCACTTCGGGCTGGCGCTGCCGCGCTACGCGCATTTCACCAGCCCGATCCGGCGCTACGCCGACCTCGTCGTGCACCGCGCGCTGATCGCGGCGCTGCGCCTCGGCCGCGACGGGCTGGCGGCGGCCGAGACCGCCCGGCTGCCGGAGACCGCCGAGCAAATCTCGGAGACCGAGCGCCGCGCCGCGGCGGCCGAGCGGGATGCGGTGGACCGCTTCCTCGCCGCCTATCTCGAAGCGCGGATCGGCGCTACATTCGCCGCGAGGATTTCCGGCGTCGCCCGCTTCGGCCTGTTCGTCAGCCTGGAGGAGACGGGCGCATCCGGCCTGGTCCCGCTCGGATTCCTGCCGGACGACAGATGGGTCCACGACGAGACGCGGCAGCGGTTGTGCGGCACCCGCAGCCGCCTCGAGTATCACCTGGGCCAGCCGGTCGAGGCGACGCTGGTGGAGGCGAATGGCACGACGGGCGGGCTGATCTTCCGGCTTGCCCCGCCGCCCGGCGCAGGGCGCCGAAGCCGCCGGGGCTGATCCTTCTTCTTCTGCTGCTGGTGCTGGCGCTGCTCGCCTCGCCCGCTGCGTCGCAGGCCAATGGGCCGGCGCTGCGGGAGACGCTGGCCGTCGCCTTCGAGGCGGTGGCCGAGCGCTATCTGCGGCCGACCGACCCGGCGGAGCTTGCGCTGTCCTGGCTGCGCGGGCTTGCGGCGCTGGAGCCGAGGCTCGCCGTCCGCCTCGATGGCGGGCGGCTCGAACTGCGCCTCGACGGGCAGCCGCTCGCCTCCCGTCCGCGCCCTGCGAGCCACGCGGCCGCCGCCGCCGAATCGGCGCGGCTCGCGCGCGAGGCCATCGCCGCCTCGCCCGCGCTGCAGCGGGCGAGCCGGGAGGCGCTTCTGGCCGCCGGCTTCGACGAGATGTTCCTGCCGCTCGACCCGTTCAGCCGCTATGTCCCGCCGGCCGAGGCGGCGGCGGCCCGCGCGGAGCGGGTCGGCCAGGCCGGGCTCGGGCTGCGTCTCGGCCCCGGCCGGCGCGGCGCCGTCGTGGTCACGCAGCTGCTGCCGGGCAGCGCGGCGGCGGAGGCCGGGGTCGTCGCCGGCGACGAGGTGCTGGCGATCGACGGCGTGCCGATCGCAGCCGCCGACCTCGCGCTTGCCGCCCTGCTGCTCGACGGTCCGGAAAGGACGGAGGCCGTGCTGCGGCTGCGCCGCGCGGGCCGCACCCTGACCGTGCGGATCGCCCGGCGCGGCGCCGCCGAGGCCAGCCTCGCCGTCGAGGCGCGGGCGGGCGGCGTGCTGCTGCTGCGCATCTCCGCCTTCCCCGCGGGCATGGCGGGGCGGGTGCAGGCTGCGCTCGCCGCTGCCGAGGCGCGCGGGCTGATCCTCGACCTGCGCGGCAACCGGGGCGGCGTGCTGGCGGAGGCGCTGGCGGTGGCCGATCTGTTCCTCGCGTCCGGGCGGATGGCGTCGGCGACAGGCCGCCACCGCGATGCGGCGCGGGTGTGGGAGGCGGCGCCCCCCGACAGCTTCGCCGGCCGCCCGGTCGTCGTGCTGGTGGACGGGCGCACGGCGTCGGCGGCGGAGGTCCTGGCCGCGGCGCTGGCCGACCGGGGCCGCGGCGCGGTCATCGGTAGCGCCACCCGCGGCAAGGGGCTGGTCCAGATCGTCGTGCCGCTGCCGGGCGAGGCGGAGCTGCACCTTTCCTGGGCGGAGTTGCTGACCCCCTCGGGACGGCGGATCGAAGGGGCGGGGGTGCCGCCCGCGCTCTGCACCTCGCTCGGCGAGCAGGCGGCCGAGGCCGCGCTTGTGGCGCCGGGCGGGCCGCGCGCGGCCGAGCCCTGCCCGCCTTCCGACGGGCGCCCCTGGGATGAACGGATCGCGCTGGCGCTGATCGCCGACCCGCAGGCCTACCGTGCCGCCCTCGGCCGCTGAGCGCCGCGCCTGGCCGATCCGCCGCTTGACGCGGCGGCCGCAGCGACTAGGGTGCGCGCCCTCACCGACGGGCGCCGCGCGCCCTCCCGACGGACGACAGACATGGCCAAGGCAAACACGATCCTGATCCGCCTCGTCAGCAGCGCGGATACCGGATACTTCTACGTGACGAAGAAGAACACGCGGAACATCACGGGCAAGATGGAGAAGCGGAAGTACGACCCCGTCGCCCGCAAGCACGTGATCTTCAAGGAAGCCAAGATCAAGTAGCGCCGAAGGACGGCGATCCCTCGGCGGCGCCGGGCGGCGGCTCCATCTCGACACGGTCCCGGCCGGCTTTCTTGGCGCGGTACAGCGCGTCGTCCGCGCGCTTCAGCAGCATATCGGCCGACCCGCCGGCCGCCGCCTCGGCGATGCCGATGCTGACCGTCACCGGCACCTGCTCGCCGCCCGCCCGCACGGGCGCCTCCGCCACCACCTGGCGCAGCCGTTCGCCGACGACGCGGGCGAGGTCGCCGATGGTGCCGACGGCGATCACCAGGAACTCCTCGCCGCCGAGCCGCGCCACCACGTCGGAGGCGCGGACATGGGCGCGCAGCCGCTCCGCGATCTCCTTCAGCACCATGTCGCCGACCGGGTGGCCGAGCCGGTCGTTGATGGACTTGAAGCGGTCCACGTCGAGCAGGAAGGCCGTCGCGCCGGTCGAGCGCAGCAGCCCCTCGAGGTGGCGCATCGCGTAGCGACGGTTGCGCAGACCCGTCAGGCTGTCGGTCACCGCCAGTTCGAGCGAGCGGTCGAGTTCCGCCCGCAGCATCTCCTGCGTGCGCCGCCGCCGCACCTGGTTGCGGGCGCGGGCGCGCAGCTCCGCCGGATCCACCGGCCGCAGCACATGGTCGTTGGCGCCGAGGTCGAAGCCGCGCAGCACCAGCGTCTTCTGCGCCGGGTCGGCGACCAGGATGATCGGCACGTCGCGCAGCAGCGTCTGGGCACGGAGGCGGGAGGCGAAGCGCAGCGCCTCGCCGCCGTCGGCCCCGAGGCCGAGCAGGATCAGCTCCGCGTCCCATTCGGCGAGGGCGGCGAGCGCCTCGCCGTGCGACGAGACCTCGAGCGCCGCCATGCCGTCGGTCGCCAGGATGGCGGCGAGCGCGCCGTGGTCCGCGTCCTGGCCCGGCATCACCAGCACGCGCGCCCCCTCGACCGGCGGCAGCCCGTCCGCCTCCTGCCGAAGCCCGAGGTCGCGGGCGGTGTCGGCGCGCAGCCGCCAGGCGTCCTGCACCTGCTTGACGCGCAGCAGCGCGCGCAGCCGCGCGAACAGCGTCGCGTCGTCCACCGGCTTCGAGAGGAAGTCGTCGGCGCCCGCTTCCAGGCCGCGCACGCGCTCCTCCTGGTCGGTCAGCGCGGTCACCATGATGACCGGGATGTGCGCCGTCGCCGGGTTGCGCTTCAATTCGCGGCAGACCTCGTAGCCGTCCATGCCCGGCATCATCACGTCGAGCAGGATGACGTCGGGCAGCCATTCGGCGGCCAGCGCCAGCGCGTCGGGGCCGGAGGCGGCGCTCGACACCTCGTAGAACTCGGCGGCGAGGCGGGCGGACAGCAGCCGGATGTTGGCCGGCACGTCGTCCACCACCAGGATGCGGGCTGTCATGACCGGCCGGCGCCCCCCGCTATGGCGCCACCCGGCATCTGTGCGTAGAAACGGCGACGGGCCGAATCCGGCCCCAGCCACGCCGAGGATCGGAGACCACGATGTCGAGTCACGCGGTGCCGGAGAGCAACGTCACCAATGCCGGGCTGTTCTTCCGGCGATGGCTCGCCAACCCGCTGCAGATGGGGTCCATCATCCCCTCCTCCCGCACGCTTTGCGCGCGCATCGCCCGCCATGTCGAGGTGGCGGCCGATGAATATGTGCTGGAACTCGGCGCGGGCACCGGCGTCGTCACCAAGGCGATGCTCGACCGCGGGATCCCGGCCGAGAGGATCATCGTCGTCGAGATCGTCCCCGAGATGGCCGAGCACCTGCGCCAGGTGCTGCCCGGCGTCAACGTGATCTGCGGCGACGCCTTCACAGTGAAGGACAGCCTGCGCCCCGAATGGGTGCGGAAGATCGGCACGGCGATCTGCGGCATCCCGCTCGTCATGCTGCCGCTCGCGCAGCAGCAGGCCTTCGTGGATGCCGTGGAGGCCGTGGCGCCGGGCAAGGGCTTCCTGCTGCTGACCTACTGCATCACCTCGCCGCTGCCCTATCGCAAGCTGGGGCTGGACGCGACGCGGCTGGAGTGGGTGCCGATGAACTTCCCGCCCGCGAGCGTGTGGCGCTACACGCCGGCGCGCTGACAGCGCCCTCACCGCCCCCCCGTCAGTCGGTGGACAGCACGGCGTCCGCGCCATCCGGCCGGCGGAGATGCGCCAGCAGCCGCGGATGCGGGCTGTGCCGCACCGCCACGATGCCGGCGAGGCCCCGCTCGGCGAGGGCGGCGCGCAGCGCGTCCGGTTCCGGGTGCTCGGCATGGAGTGCGATGAGCCTGACCTTGCTGTCCGGAAGGCGTGGGCCCTTTCCCTCGCCGTCCCACTGGATCATGGGCGGAATAAGGTTGCCGAGATCCTGACGCTGCGGCGGCAGCAGCATCCGCCAGGACAGGTTGCCCCGCCGCATCGCCCGCACCTCCCCGCCGCGCGGGCCGAGCCGGTCGGCGAGCGGCGCGAGCGCGGGCGTGCGCGCGACATAGGCGATCAGCCGCGGCTCGGCCGCCAGCATCGTCCGGACCCCCGGATCGTCCAGGTCGAACAGGCGCGGATGCTCCGGCTCCGGCTGCGTCGGGTCGGGCGCGATCACCTCGAGGTAGCAGCCGGGGCCGAGGCCGAGCAGCAGGTTGTGGGTGCCGGCGCCTTCATGCGCGCCGCCTTGCGTCGGCCGCGCGCCGAGATGGCGTTCCACCCAGTCGGCGCCCTGCTCCAGCGTCGCCGCGCCGACGACGAGGTGATCGATCTCCGCCATCCGCTCAGCGCGCCCCCGCCTGCCTGTCGCCGTCCATCGCCTGTCCTCCCCCCCCGGCCCGGCCGCACTGGTCCCGGCGGCCGACTGAAAGGATTGCACCGTCGCCGCCCCGGGGGAAGCGCCTGGCGCCGCGTCAGGCGTTGCCGGCCAGATAGGCCATCGCCGCCTGCACCCCGCCTGGGCGATGCGGCACCCCGGCCGCGGCCAGCCCCATCTCGACGCCGCCCAGCGTGCCGATCAGCTGAAGGTCCCCGAACTCGCCGAGATGGCCGATGCGGAACACCCGGTCGGCGAGGCGCCCGAGCCCGTTGCCGAGGCTCATGTTGAAGCGCTCCAGGATGGTCGCGCGCAGGCTGTCCGCGGAATGCCCCTCCGGCAGCCGCACCGCCGTCAGCACCGGCGATTCGTGCCGCGGCTCGGCGCACTGGATCTCGAGGCCCCAGTGCCTGACCGCCCGGCGCGTCGCCTCGGCCAACCGGTGGTGGCGGGCGATCACGGCGTCGAGCCCCTCCTCGAACAGCATGTCGAGCGCGGCATCCAGCCCGTAGAGCAGGTTGGTCGCCGGCGTGCTCGGGAAATAGCCGCGCGCATTGGCGGCCAGCATCGGCCCCCAGTCCCAGTAGGCGCGCGGCAGCCGCGCCGCCTTGTGCGCCGCCAGCGCCTTGTCGCTGAGCGCGTTGAAGGAGAGGCCGGGCGGCAGCATCAGCCCCTTCTGGCTGCCGGCGATGGTGACATCCACCCCCCACTCGTCGTGCCGGTAGTCGGCAGAGGCGAGGCCGGAGATCGTGTCCACCAGCAGCAGCGCCGGGTGGCCGGCGGCGTCCAACGCGGCGCGGATCTCCTCGATGCGGGTGGTGCAGCCGGTCGAGGTCTCGTTGTGGACGACGCAGACGGCCTTGATCGCATGCGCGGCGTCGGCGCGCAGGCGCTCCTCGATCGGGCCGGGTTCGGCGCCGCGTCGCCAGTCGGTCTCCAGCAGTTCCGGCACGAGGCCGAGGCGCCCGGCGAGTTCGCGCCACAGATGGGCGAACCAGCCGGTCTCCACCATCAGCACCCGGTCCCCGGGAGAGAGGGTGTTGACCAGTGCAGCCTCCCACGCCCCGGTGCCGGAGGCGGGGTAGATCACCACCGGCTGCGCGGTGCGGAACACCGCCCTGGTCTTCTCCAGCAGCCGCGTCGCGAAGGCGCCGAAATCCGGGCCGCGATGATCCATCGTCGGGTTGTCGATTGCCCGCAACACGCGGTCGGGCGTGTTGGACGGCCTGGGGATCTGCAGGAAATGCCGGCCCGGCCGCCGGCGGGTCTCGAAATAGGCCATCGCCCGTCTCCTTGGACGGCGCTGCTCTAGTGGTCTGATCGATGTTGACGATTCCCTTGTTGGCCCGGACCTGCGAGTCTGGGCTTATGAGACAAGGCATTGAGGTCCGGCTCCGGCCGGGCGACCGCGAGCGGCTCGAGGGCGTGGTCTCCGACCGCAAGAGCCCACAGCACCATGTCTGGCGTGCGCGGAT
>Ga0272446_1003200_pt1 | contig 21113 bp, 19 predicted proteins | sample YNPCB0061_FD_194587 | JGI IMG/M metagenome (GOLD analysis project Ga0272446, IMG submission 194587) | Hot spring microbial mat communities from Yellowstone National Park, WY, United States - YNP-CB-006-1 | ecosystem: Environmental > Aquatic > Thermal springs > Hot (42-90C) > Sediment | place...
ATTTTGTGATATAGTCTAGTAGCAACAGGGACGCATAGCGTAGGGGTAGCGCACCACCTTGACACGGTGGGGGTCACTGGTTCAAATCCAGTTGCGTCCATTAGCTGGGGAGCTAACAAAATCAAGGGTTTTAGGGATTCCAAACGATTCCTGAGAGCACCTTTATTGTCAATAAGCGGCAAAAAAATGGGCTGTTAAGGGTTGTTTGGGTAGTAAATTTACCCCGATTTTTACCCCGCTATGCAAGCTCGAACTGTAACCACTGAAAACCACGACGGCAGGCTCAGACTGCGCTGGGCATACCAAGGTAAACGCTATACCCTTGCTGTAGGTGTGCCTGATAATCCCACTGGGAGGGCGATCGCCAACCAGAAAAGGGGCAAATTAAATTGGGGAATTTCAGGTTAGCTAGAGTTTTTATATGTGAGTTACTTAATCATCAAGACCCATCTTTGAAAAGCGGAAACTCTATTACATTAGCTTCATTACATGGGATCAATTCAACTGTCATACCAATATCCAGCTTTTTCTTAATATCCTGTAAAACCTTCACTTTAAGTTCATTACCACAATGGGTAAAGACAAAGTATCGGTCACAGGCTTTTCTGTACTTGTGAGCCTCAGAGCTGATTAGTAGGTTACCAGCTATAGTGAAGTTACCTTCAAGAATTTTATCCACTCCAATGTATTTAATAGCCTCAATTAAAGTAGCATCAGCATGTTTTTCCTGAATGACCTTGTGAGGATTGTGGAATGTAACTCGGAGTCTTGTGGTAGGGGCTTTCTTTTTTGGAACTTTGTCATGATATTTGGCTCTCGGTTTAGCTGAGTGGGCTGTAACTCCTTGTAGTTGCTCATAATAGGGAAGCATAGATTGTCCACCCCTATATTTTTCAATCAAAAGCCTAATTGATTTACACAAGGCTACATCATTCTTATATTCATCTAAAATATCCTGACTGGCATGAATATCCATGTTGTACATTGTTGCATTAATCTGCTGTAGGCGACTATTGATACGGCGATTAACCTCTTCTTCAACTAATTTCAACGAAGCCTCAAAATCACCATCAAAATCACGACTAATTTCTTTCATAATTTCCTCCTCAACTTTATTTAGACAAACTTTTGAACAATAAATTAGCCCAACTACTGGCTTTTGCATCATCAATTTCCTTTTTGATAGCGTTGATTTGATGATACAAGGTTTGCAGTTTTTCATGCTCATGAATCATTTGATCCTGCTCTTCAAGGCTAGGGATCAAAATTGGCAAGCGTCTAATATCATCAATTTGAATCATTGGAACTGAGCTATTTTGGACAAGGCTCTGCAAGTATTGCTGTATCAATACTGAAGTTAAATATTGGTACAAAACTACTTCATTCTTTAGAGGCGATAACTTATGTTTACTGAGGCGAATCACCACAAAGTTTTGACTAGCAAGCCAAGGTAGCGTCTCATCTGCATCTACAGACTTTGTAATCAAGCCAACAGTACCAATTTTACTTTTGATAGACATAATAATATCTCCATCTTGTAACTGTTGCTTGCTAGCACTACTGAAATAATGCTCTGCAATCTGAAAAGTTTTGGACGCTGTACGGACTATACCACTTTCTGGAATATCCTCCAATGTAACTTCACAAATGGTTGGCTTTAGATCGCCAGTATTACTTTTGAAAAAGTGGTGCGGCTTGCTCACCTTAGCAATGCTTTCTAAGCAAACTCGATCTTTGTATAAACTAATAATCTGCCGAATCTTTTTTAAGTCTCCTTGAATAAGATACCGTTCAGGTGAGAGATTAAAATCATTTGCAATAACCTCCTCAAGGGGAACCCTAGCCACAAAATCACTACAATTCTTATCATCAACTATTGCATTAAAGTCCAACTTTTCAAGGTCAAACGATTTTTTAAGAAAGAAATCAATTAGCAATAAATCCGATGGAATATAATCATTTTGCTTCTCAAGAAGTAAGGCATACTGAATGTTTTGAGACCCGGCAGAAGCATGATATTTAGGGAGTCTGAGCATAGCTCTTAAAATTCCATTCCTTAGCAGTATCTCTTTGTAAACTTTTTCTGTACCTGTGGTTTTATAGATAAAACTGTCAGGGACAATAACCACTCCTCTAGTTTTAGTCTGAGATATTTGATGAGCAATATTGATCCAGTCTCCAGTTTTGAGACTTGCGTCATAACGATTAAACGGATCATGTAAGATGTTCTGATCGTACTTAACTCTATAAGGTGGCAGACTAATTGTGTAATCAAACTGCTGAAGAAGATTATCTCCATCGCACCAACTTGGGTCAGTAATAGGATCAGAGACTTTAATCATAATTTTATTAATTTCACAAACAAAGCAAATTAAACTAACTACTTCTGCAATCTCTTGAGTTAGAGGCTCAAAGAAAACTGAGAAAGGCTGTTCAACTAACTTTAAGGCAATAATTGCAGAGCTATCCCAAGGACAATAGATTGAGCTTCCTAATGTTGGATTAAGAAATTGAATTACAACTGTTTCAAACTCAATCGGAGGGATTATAATCCCTTGCTTTTCCTGTTTAGTTCCTTGCATGAGATGACGGTACAGTTCAACTGGTTTGACTCCTTTATCCCTGATGTAATTCAGTAGATATACTGCCACCTGAATCACGCTGTGCATTTGACTGAGGGAAGGTGTAAAATCTACAGACTCATTAAACATCCATTGGCTAAGATTGGAATTCTCAGCAGAAATAATTTTTTGGAACTTTGAGCGCAGTTCCCGCCATTTGGATATAGTAAGCTCATCTAAAGGTAGCAACTCATTAGGTAAGGCTTTAGCAACCGCCATCCCTTCCAGTAGTAGTTTTGTAAACTCCAGTGAGTTCACTCTGTAGCCATTCAGCTTAAAGAATGGTTGAAGTACATTTTCCAGTGAGTCATAGTTTTTCTGAGCTGTCATAGTTTTTCTCCTTCCTTTAATATCTGCTGTAAACCGTCTTGAGAGTTTCGCCTTCAGCGGCAATGAAAATCTCTCCTTTTTTCAATGCCTCTTGAGCCAGTTTTTTGACCTGCTCAGATTGGACTAGTAACTCTTGTGCAATCTTACGATTCATAATGAATCCCCCCTCTACAGGCTTCCCATGCTCAATGACGAAATTAGTAAGGCTCTTTGTGTAGCCCCTTTGACGCATACGCTTTTCCATGTGTTTGGAGTATTTCATATCGCTTACCTTGTGACTGGGTTATACAGTTTTATTTTGTATAATCAAATTTATCAGGGCAATTTGTTTTTGTCAAGTGCTGACAAAATATTTTTGTCCAACTAACTACCCTTGTGCTAAAAGTTCATAAACCTTTCCTTAGCTAGGTTCTGGAGGCACTGCTTAGCTTGTTGTGTATTGCACTTAGAGACATGGACAGTGTTAAACAGCCCTTACAGAGGATGGCAAGTTTTCACAGATTGGCACTGTCAGCAGGTATCCCCAACTTCTACAAGACCTATCTAGCAAGTATTGGTAATGCACAACAGGAAGCAATCAAGGCTAACCCCATTGGTGATGCCATTGCCGAGTTAGGTAACTTTGACGGCACAGTCCAAGAACTGGTTACTAAGCTAAAGCCATTTCCGATGACTCCAAAGTGCAAAAGCTCACCAGTCGCAGTCTGGGCAGATTGCTCAAAGGCACTCTCAAATCCGACCTTGAAGCGATCGGCATGGAAATCGATACCTATCGTGAGCAAGACAAAAAACGCACCCGCAAAATTATGATTCAGCAGACAGATAGACAAACAAAACAAATGTCCGAAATGTCCATGCTGTCCGAAACTGACCTAGAAGCCTCTCAGGCAAACGATTTTAGCTCTGGGCATCAGTCTGGACATCACGAGGACATGAAAAGTTCTTTGCCCAATAAATGTCCAAACTCAGACCCCCTTTGGGAAAAGGGTTTTACCCCCCTATCGGACAATTCGGACATTATGGACATGAAAAACTGCCATCTATCTGTTTCCTCAGACGATGATCACTGCCATTCGCTTCAGCGTGGCGTAAGCCATGAGGACGGGGAGGAGTTTTAGTGCATGGTTTCATGGCTTGCCATCCTACAAAGGGTGGCATTTTTAAGCTAGATTAAACTTAAATAACTTGAGATGTCCTATGTCAGAGCCAAATACCCTAGACGCAGTGATCAAAGATTTAGAATTGGTTCTAGCTGAGATACGATCGATCAAAGCTGAAAATGAGCGATTTAACCACAAGCTAGACAATTACATTGAGAGATTCAATCAAAAGCAGGAAATCTACAACGAAAGGCTGGAAACTTACCAGAAATCATCTGACATTATTGTTAGACTCGCATTCACCCTGATCATCTCTGCAACGGTAGCCTTAGCAATTAGTGCCATTACCTTAATCGTTAAATTTCTGACCACCTGATAGGCTGACCGACCTAATCAACTCGAGAGACAGAGTAAGAGATGAAATGCTAAATGATAGTCATCTAAGCAAGATAGTAGATTTTGAAGATGCTAAATAATAGTTCCTTGGGGTAGATATTGGTGTGGAATTTGCTATTTTTTATGGGAAAGAAGTTTTTCTTTCGGGTGCGGTGGTAAGGGATATTCCTCCGAAAGAAATCTTAATGAGTTTGATACTTTAATCAGACATAATAAGGATTGCTTCTTTGATTTTTTGCCAGTCTTACTCCTTTTAGTCATGTAGAATAGATGGAAATAACCGATCGGAATTATAGGATGGAGCAGGGTGTACGGACTCTTTGTCCTTACTGTGGTGTAGGTTGTGGGCTGGAAGTAATCGGCAATAAAATCAGGGGCGATCGCGCCCATCCTTCATCTTTAGGTATGGTCTGTGTGAAGGGGGCAACGGTATTAGAGGCGATCGATCGGGATCGCTTGCTGTATCCCCTCTATCGCCAAAATTTAGCAGACTCATTTGAACGAATTAGCTGGGATTTGGCTTTTGAGTTGATTACCAATCGGATTCGTTCTGTCTTGGCAACTACGGGGGCTGACAGCATTTGTCTGTATGGTTCTGGACAGTGGCAAACGGAAGATTATTATGTTGCCCAAAAACTGATCAAAGGATGTCTGGGCACCAATAACTTCGACACCAATTCCCGCCTATGTATGTCTAGTGCTGTGTCTGCCTACATGGGCAGTCTGGGCAGTGATGGTCCTCCCTGTATTTATGAGGATTTGGAATTGACTGATTGTGCCTTTTTCATTGGCACTAATACGGCAGAATGTCACCCGATCGTTTTTAATCGCTTCCGCCAATATCACAAAAAGCATCCCCATGTTAAATCGATCGTGGTTGATCCCCGGCGTACACCAACCGCTGAAGTGGCAGATTTACACTTAGCTATCCGTCCTGGTAGTGATATTTATCTGCTTCATGGTATTGCCCATCTCTTAATCCAGTGGAACTGCATCGATCGATCGTTTATTACTGAGCACACCACTGGGTTTGATGAATATCAGAGCATAGTAGAACAGTACACGCCCCAACGGGTAGCGGATCACTGTGGTATTAGGGAGGAAGAACTGATCCAAACAGCCAAGTGGTGGACAGAGGCAAAGGCTGTACTATCCCTGTGGTCTATGGGGATAAATCAATCTAGAGAAGGAACGGCTAAGGCGCGCAGTTTGATCAACCTCCATCTTTTGACAGGACAGATTGGCAAACCAGGGGCGGGTCCTTTTTCTTTGACAGGACAGCCCAATGCCATGGGGGGCAGGGAGACGGGAGGGTTAGCCCACCTCTTGCCAGGTTATCGCCAAGTGGTTAACCCTGAGCATCGGCAGGCAGTAGAAGACCACTGGCAGTTGGCTAGGGGTAGCATTTCCCCGCAGGTAGGAAGGAAGGCATGGCAAGTTGTGGAGGGTTTGGAAACGGGATCGGTGCAAATGCTCTGGATTGCGGCTACTAATCCCTTGGTCAGTCTACCCAATTTAGAACGGACGAAACAGGCATTGCTCAACTCCCCCTTTACAGTCTACCAAGACAGCTACTTCCCTACTGAAACTAGCCCCTATGCCCACTTGGTTTTGCCCTGCGCCCAATGGGGCGAAAAGACAGGCACTATGACCAATTCAGAACGACGGATTACTTTATGCCAAGCTTTCCGATCGCCGCCGGGGGAAGCAAAGCCAGACTGGGAAATTTTTGCGGAAGTGGGACGCAGATTGGGCTTTACAAAGCAGTTCGCTTTTACCGACAGCGCCGCCGTATTTGCAGAATTTGTCCAACTGACCAAGGATCGCCTGTGTGACCTTTCTGGGATCAGCCATGCTAGGTTAGCGCGCTTAGGACCAATCCAGTGGCCCTGTACTGAGGACTGCACTGATGCAGAGGCATTGCAAGAAAAACGGCTATATACCGATCATCAGTTTCTCACTCCCGATCGGCGTGCCCACTTTTATACAGGGGATGCCCTTGGTGTGGCTGAACTACCCGATGCAGAATATCCCCTCATCTTAACCAACGGCAGACTCTATGGACATTGGCATACCCAGACCCGCACTGGCAGAATTCCCAAGATCAATAAGATGCACCCTGAGCCATTTTTGGTGGTGCATCCCGACGATGCCAAGCGCTATGGGATAGGGGAAGGAGCGATCGTGGTGGTGCAGTCCCGCAGAGGATCAGCCCGTTTACCTGTGCAAATCAGCGATGGAATTAAAGCAGGTACGGTGTTTATGCCCATGCACTGGGGGGCTTTGTGGCATGAATCTGCCGAAGTAAATAGCTTGACCCATCCGATCGCTTGTCCCATTTCTGGGCAACCTGAACTCAAAGCCTGTGCTGTGAGAGTTATACCCGTGGCATGACGATCAGCAAAAGACTTAGCCCTAGTTCTCTTGTGCAGACCATATAGCTTACCAGAAAGTTCTACCGCTATGCGGAAATAAGCTAGAAGGACAGGGATAATCTACTCCCGATGGGCAAAGCGTTCGTAGAGAAATTCCAAAATGTAGTTCCTCATGCTGTAGTAGCGGGGATCGTCTTGCAACTTAGCCCGCTCGCGGGGACGACTAAAAGGTAGGGTGAGTAGTTCCCCAATTTTGGCTGAGGGACCATTGGTCATCAGCACAATCCGATCACTTAGATACAGCGCCTCGTCAATATCATGGGTGATCATCAAGACGGTAATTTTTTGATTGCGCCAAATCTTCAACAATTCATCTTGCAGTTCTTCTTTGGTGATGGCATCTAAGGCACCGAAGGGTTCGTCGAGAATGAGAACTTCTGGACGAATGGCAAGGGCGCGGGCGATCGCCACCCTTTGTTTCATGCCGCCAGAAAGTTGGGGCGGGCGTTTGTGGGCTGATTCCTTTAGCCCCACCAGTTCCAAATTTTCATAGACAATACTGCGGCGCTGGCTAGCAGTCATTTTGGGATTGACGGCTTTTACGGCAAGGTCGATATTTTGGTAGGCAGTGAGCCACGGCAGAAGGGAATAGTTTTGGAAAACTACCATGCGATCGGGACCTGGTTCGGTGATCAGGCGATCGTTGATGCAGACCAGACCGCTAGTGGGCTTGGTGAAGCCTGCTACCATGTTCAGCAGGGTGGTTTTGCCACAGCCTGAGTGTCCCACAATGCAGAGGAATTCTCCCGATTGCACTGCTAGGTCAATGTTATCGAGCACAATATGCTTACCGTAGGCTTTGGTTATGCCTTCAAGGCGGAGGTGAGTGGTGGTCATGGGAGGAGCTGAAAGAGTACGCATAGTGGTTTGCATAGGAATAGAAGTTTAAGCAAGAACAACCGAACGGAAGTCAATGGCGCGGCGGATGAGGAACTGCTCCAGATAGCTCAAGGGATCATCGGCATCAAAGATAATGCCATCACTGAGACTGAAACTACGGCGATCGGGCACTGTGTCAGGTAATTCCAACTCCCTTGCCGCTTGGGCAAATACTTCTAATTGGAAGGTGCGATCCGCAATTTCCCACCAGTTTTGCGGGAATGGGGTCAATTCCCAACGGGCAAGCTGGGTGAGCATCCACACTCCTTCGCTGGGAACGGGACAGTAGGACTGACCTACATAAAATTGATGCAGACGATGGTAGTTCTTCTCATCATTCAAGGGTTGAGTAAGTCCAGATTGGAGCAGTTCGGGGTCAAGATTGAGGTAAGGCGAGAGCATTTCCACTAATTCCCCGCGCTTCCTGATGGTATCGCAATACTCACAGGCAGAAATCAGGGCTTTGACCAGGGCGATTTCCTGTTCGGGATGGTTCAGTGCCCAAGTGGTATTCACCGCCAGAGTTTTTTCGGGATGCCCGTCCCACATATCCAGACTAGTGCTGACGATCGCGCCCATGCCTTCACGAACGGCGTAGCTATTCCACGGCTGACCTACACAGAAACCGCTGATGTGTCCTGTTTTCAGGTGATAAGCCATCTGGGAAGGCGGGGCAGTAACTAATTCCACAGAGCGATCGGGGTCAATGCTCGCTTTCGCTAATTCATACCTCAGCAAGAGATTGTGCATGGAAGCCTGATGCACTACTCCAAATACAGGGCGATCGCCCGTTCTGGTGATGTATTCCTTCAGTTCGGCAAAATTGGTTACTCCCTGATCGGTGAGTTGTTTGCCGAAGGTGATACCAATTCCATTGCGACTGAGCACCATAGGAACTCTAATGGTAGATTCGGGATTTTTCTCTAGTAAACCTGCGGATAGAGCAATGGGTAGAGGAGCCAACATCTGTGCCGCCTGCAATCTACCCGTAGTCATCCCTTCCACCAAATCCCCCCAGCTATGCTCACGGGACAGTTCCACCTGTTCCAAGCCGAATTCGGCAAACAGTCCTAATTCCTTCGCCGCCACCAGTGGAGCGGAATCTGTGAGGGGCACATAGCCGATCGTGATAGAAGTAGTCATTGCTGTAGGAGTGAGTACCACAGGGGCAGAGCGGCGCTTCTGCTGGTGCAAAAAGTCCACAATCTGCTGTCTGAGGGAGTAGTAAGTGGGATGGTTTACCACCTCATGGCGACTGCGGGGGCGAGGAAAAGGCACTTTGAGAATTTGACCAATGCGCGAACTAGGTCCATTGGTGAGCATAACCACACGATCTGAGAGGAGGAGCGCTTCATCCACATCGTGGGTAACCATTAGACAGGTCATGCCAATCTCTTGACATACCTCCATCAGTTCTTCCTGCAAGCTGCCTCTGGTTAGGGCATCCAACGCCCCAAAGGGTTCGTCCAGTAAGAGAACCTTAGGCGTAATCGCCAAGGCGCGGGCGATCGCCACCCGTTGTTTCATGCCCCCAGATAACTGCATGGGATACTTGTGCCGTGCCTCCCAGAGATGAACATTTTCCAGTGCTTGCTGAATCCGCTCCCTGCGCTCTGCTTTAGAAATTTTAGGAAATACTGCATTGACCGCCAAAGCTACATTGCCAAAGACTGTCTTCCATGGCAGAAGTGAATAGTTTTGGAATACCACCATGCGATCAGGAGCAGGTTCAGTCACTTGGCGACCGCTCATCACCACCCCGCCTACGGAAGGTTCTAAAAAGCCCGCCACGATATTCAACAGCGTGGATTTACCACAGCCCGAATGCCCCAAGAGAGTAACAAATTCTCCCTCCTTAATTTCCAAGTGAATGTCTTTGAGAGCGGTGTAACTCTTTCCATTGGACAGGGGAAAGATCATATCCACATGGTCGACTTCAATTAACGGTTTAGCCATTTTCCGCTCCTTTTGTCAATAATCTACCCGCCAGTGCCACAAGGCGATCCAAAATCAAACCCACCACTCCGACATAGACAATGCCGATGATGATTTCACTGATTAGGGAACTATTCCATCCATCCCAGATAAAGAAGCCAATGCCCACCCCACCGATGAGCATCTCAGCCGCTACGATCGCCAACCACGATAGACCAATGCCAATTCTCAAGCCCGTGAATACATAGGGAATGGTAGCAGGCACGAGGATATGCAGGAAATAGTCCAACTTAGACAGATGAAGCACCCGCGCCACATTGCGATAGTCATTAGGAATCTGTTGTACTCCCACGATCGTATTGAGGACGATGGGCCAAATGGAAGTAATAAAAATTACAAACATAGCCGCAGATTCGTTATCCTTGATTGCCGCCAGTGAGAGGGGAAGCCACGCCAGCGGGGGCACAGGGCGCAGAACCTGCAAAATGGGGTCAAACGCATCGTAGAGCAGGGGACTAGCCCCAATCATCATGCCCAAGCTTACCCCCACGATCGCCGCTATGCTAAAACCCACCGCTACACGGCGCAGACTGGCAAAAATCTTCCATCCCAGTCCCACATCGTTGCCCTCTCCAGTATAAAAGGGGTTGAGGATTAGTTCTTTCGTATCAGTTACCACCTTATCAGGGGCGGGCAATTTGAGCACTCCAGTGCTACTCAACATCTGCCACAGCAAGAGAAATGCCACCACCCCCATCAGCCCCAAACCGACTTTGCGGACAGCTTTACTTTTCATCAGCCATTGCACAAATGCCCCAGCAGGCTTATTTTTTTTTGTCAGGATATTTGTCATAGGGTTACACCTTCTTGATCTTCAGATTTTTCAGGTACTCGGAGGGATTTTCAGGATCGAAAGCCACTCCATCAAAGAACTTCTCCACTCCTCGAGAAGTACTGCTAGGAATCTGCTCCGCAGGAATATTCAGTGCCTTAGCCGCTTCCCGCCACAGGTCTTCCCGATTCACTGCTTTGATCAACGCCTTAGTATCCGTGTCAGGTTTGAAGTACCCCCAACGGATGTTTTCTGTCAAAAACCACAGTTCATGGCTTTGGAAAGGATAGGAAGCGAAACTGCGCCAGTACTTTTGCATTAGTTCCTTGTCTTCAAACTTGCGCCCATCCCCAAAATCAAACTTACCGAGGGAGCGATCAATAATGTCCTCAAAGGGCACCTTGAACCAATCCCGCTTGGCGAGAATCTGGCACATCTCCTGCTTGTTTTCGTCCTTGTCGCACCACTGTTGGGCTTCCAGCACCGCCATCAGCAATGCCTTTGTCGCTTTGGGGTGCTTGTCCACCCAGTCCGCCCGCATACCCAAACTCTTTTCGGGGTGATCCTTCCACAACTGCCCTGTGGTGGCGGCATTGTAGCCGATCTGCTGGTTCACGGTTTGCAGGGGCCATGGCTCACCCACACAGAATGCCTCCATTGTTCCAGTTTTCATATTTGCCACCATTTGGGGAGGAGGAACGACGATCGTGGATACATCCTTGTTGGGATCAATGCCCGCTGATGCCAACCAGTAGCGAATCCACAGATCATGGGTGCCGCCAGGGAAGGTCATTGCCACCTTGATTTCTTTGCCACCCGCTTTATTTTTAGCAAAGGCAGACTTGAGCGCCTTGGCATTGATCGTGACTTCCAAGCCCTTGTATTCGTTAGCCAAACACAAACCCTGTCCGTTCAGGTTCAACCTTGCCAAGATGTACATGGGCACTTTTTTGCCATCGGTAACTATACCCGCACTAATCAGGTAGGGCATGGGCGTAAGAATATGGGCTCCATCGATGCCCCCCCCCTCAGAACCCAGTACCAAGTTATCCCGCGTTACCCCCCAAGAAGCCTGCTTCAGCACTTCCACATCAGGCATTCCATACTTAGCAAAGAATCCCTTTTCTTTAGCAATGATCAGGGGTGCCGAGTCGGTCAGAGCAATAAATCCTAGCTTGGCGGTGGTTACTTCAGGCGTATCGCCCACAGGGGCGGGGTTGCTGGCTGTGGTGGTGGTGGTTGGTTCACTGGTACAGCCGTTAGCCAAGGCAGTGACTGCGGCGGTTACGCCAGCGGTGTAGATGAATTGACGGCGAGTGAATTTAGACATTTTGTGCTCCTATTCTTGAGTGTTGAATAAAATTGAATGAATTAGGCGATCGCCACCATTTGCGGGGCAGATGCATTCTCCATTAGGGGTTCAGAGCGCAGTTTGGCAGAGAAATTCTCAATGAGAATCTTTTGGAGAATTGCCAACAAATCCTCACAGGGGATTCCCTTTTGCACGCAAACGCCGAGTTGAGCGGACTTGCCGACTTTCCCCCCCATATACAAATCCACTCCATCGACCATTTGTCCATTCTTTCGTGCCTTTGTGCCCATCAGACCGATGTCAGCAACTTGGGGCTGACCACAGGAATTGGGGCAACCAGTCCAGTGAATCCGTACAGGGCGGGGTAGCTCCAAGAGGGCATCTAGTTGTCTTGCCAACTGCAAAGCCCGTTGCTTGGTCTCAATGATGGCAAAGTTACAGAATTGCGCCCCTGTACAGGAAACTACTGCTCTTTGCAAAGGCTGGGGATTAACAGAGAACTTCTGTAACAGAGGTTCCCGCAAGAATTCCTCTAATTTTGCGTCAGGGATATGGGGAATGATGGCATTTTGCTCCACAGTGAAGCGCACTTCCGATTGACCGTACACTTCAGCAAGGCGGGCAAACTCCAGTAGGTCACTTGCCTCTAGTCTCCCCACTGGAACACTCATTCCTACATAGTTCAATCCCTCCTGTTGTTGTTTGTAAATACCAATATGATCCCGTTTCTCCCAGTCAATCAGGTCTGCCTCAGCCGCTGACAGCAGAGGAAAAGACAACTTCTGCTGAACCTCAGCCCGAAATTTTTCCAATCCCCACTCATCAATCAACCACATGAGGCGAGCTTTCTGGCGATTTTCCCGCAAACCATGATCCCGAAAGATTTCTAGGACGGCTCGCGAAAGCTGTAAAACCTGCTGGTCAGGCGTTACCCAAGCATTCAGAGGAATGGCAGAAGCACACCGTTTGGCGGAAAAGAAGCCGCCCACCAGCACATTGAAGCCCAGAACTCCCTCCCGATAGGCAGGGACAAAGGCTAAATCGTTGATTTCCGCATGAACGGAATTATCTCTACCACCTTCTATGGCGATATTGAACTTGCGCGGCAGATTAGTAAATTCTGGATTGCCCTGACCATTATTGGTGAGCATGGCTTGCAATTCCGCCAACAGGGGACGGGTATCGATCAGTTCGCTGTTGTCCAACCCAGCTACGGGTGAGCCTGTGAGGTTACGAACATTATCCATCCCTGACTGAACGGAAGTCAAACCGCATGATTCCAACTTGGCTAGAATCTCTGGTAAGTCCTCAATCACAATGCCCCGCAGTTGAATATTCTGGCGGGTGGTGATGTCGGCACTGCCTTCTGTGCCATAGGGAGCGATAATTTCTGCCAAAGTGCGTAATTGCTGACTGGTAGCGATGCCATTGGGCAGACGCAGGCGCATCATGAATCTGCCGGGGGTAACTGGGCGAAAGAATACGCCCAGCCACTTTAGTCTGACCTCAAGGTCATCTTTGGGAATTTGCTCCCAGCCCATTTGGGCAAACTGAGCGATTTCCTCTCTGACCTTGAGACCGTCTTTTGCTGTTTTAATCTGCTCAAATTTATTAGCCACAAGCAATTACTAATCAACAGTGTTTATCACCTTAGGGAGATTCTTAGAGTCTATTAGTAACTGAAGTTACAATTTTTTTACAATCTTGCAATCTAAGCAAAATAGATATGCGGTAATTGCATAATGTATTTTTTTATACTTGTCTTCCCTAATCTGGCTAGAAATGTATTCTTAGTTACTAATCCTATTCAGAAGCTCGACTAACATTTTTGGGCTAAAACATTGGGAGGGACATAATCTTAAGTTGATGCGTCTGGAGCAGTTGCAAGCATTTTTGTTAGTGGCAGAGCGCGGGAGTTTTCAACAGGCGGCGCTGGAAGTGGGGGTTAATCAATCAACTATTAGTCGGCAAATTCATGCCTTAGAAACAGAACTAGCCGCCCAACTTTTCCACCGTGGTGCCCAAGCCAAACTAACCCTAGCGGGCAAAATTTTGCTGGAGCGGGCGCGCAGAATCTCTCAGGAGTGGCAATCGGTTAGTCAGGAGTTACGGGAATTGCATCAAGGTAAACAGTCGGAATTTTGTGTGGCGGCGATTTATTCCGTGTGTAAGACTAATTTGCCCCCCCTGCTTCTCCAGTTCTGTCGGCGCTATCCCCAAGTCCAACTGCGGGTGACTGCTCTAGGTAGCGATCGGGCGTTGAAAGTATTGCAAGACGGTTTGGTAGATTTGGCGATCGTGATGCACCAACGCCATCTTGTGCAAAGGGCGGGTCTGGTGGTGCGTCCCCTTTACACAGAACCGATCGGTTTGTTGATGGCAGAGAATCATCCCCTAGCTGGTAAAGAAACTCTAACTTGGGCAGAAATTGCCAGTTATCCCCAAGTAGTCTTTAAGGAGGGATATGGGATGCGCCGTTTGATCGAGGAAGAGTTTTTGCGCCGTTGTCTTCCCCTCACCGTTGCGTTGGAATTAAATACCCCCGACGCCTTCAGTGCGATCGTGCACTCCAGTCCGATGATTGCTCTCTTACCCCAGTCCATCCTCTTAGAATCGGCAAAACAGCCTGGCTTGACCATCCGCTATTGTCCACCAGAAGAGTTGATCCAGCGCCAAGTAGCGATCGTGACTACTAGCGATCGATTAAACTTTCCTCCCGTGGCTGACTTTTTCCACCTAGTAACCAACAAGCTATCCCAACCATGAGCAAAGAATTTCGGGAACTGTTGAAAAAAATTGGTAGTGGCACCCATACAGGGGAAAATTTGACTAGGGAAGAGGCGGCTAGAGCCATGACTTTGATGTTGCATCAAGAAGCAACCCCAGCCCAAATTGGTGCATTTTTGATCGCCCACCGCATCAAACGCCCTACTGGTGCAGAACTGGCGGGAATGTTGGATGTCTATGAACAACTAGGACCCCGTATTCCCCCCCTAGACACCGATCGGGAGGTGGTCATCCTCTCCCAACCCTACGACGGGCGCGATCGCACCATACCTTTAACCATTCCCACAGCATTGATTTTGGCAACAGCGGGTTGTCCCGTACTGCTCCACGGCGGAGACAGGATGCCTACCAAAGAGGGCATACCCCTAATTGACCTCTGGCGTGCCTTAGGGGTGGACTGGTCTAGGTGTTCCCTAGCGCAAGTAGGGGACATCCTCGCAGAAACTAATGTGGGATTTGTCTATCTCCCCAACCATTTTCCCCAAGCTCAAGCCCTAGTAACCTATCGGGAACAGATTGGCAAACGCCCCCCCTTAGCAACCCTAGAGCTGATCTGGTCTCCCTATGCTGGTCCTTACCATGTAGTAGTAGGGTATGTCCATCCCCCCACAGAAAAAATAATTCAGGAAGCATTACAACTCAGGGGCGTAAGGGAGTTTACCACCGTCAAGGGATTGGAGGGCAGTTGCGACCTACCCCTCGATCGCACCGCAATTATTGGTCTCCATCATACCAATGGCAGAGAAGACACTCTAACCCGTCTGCTATTGCGCTCTAGCAGTTATGGTTTTTCCAGCAAAAATCCCCCTTGGACTAATTTAGAAGAGGCATCAACCACCATAAAAGCCACGATCGGGGGTGAATCCAATCCCCTTTACTATGCCCTGCTATGGAATAGCGGTTTTTATTTGTGGCAACGGGCAGGTGCTGATAGTCTGAATGCTGGCATTGAAAAAGCAAGGGAAATTTTAACATCAGGGCAGGCTTTAGCCATCTTAAGCAAATTACAAAAGAGGATAGCCAACCATGTTCTTTGAGTTTGAAAGAGATTTTGTCGCTTCTTTGCGTTGTATACCCATGATCGTGCGCTATCGGTTAGATACCTGTGGTGTGAAGTTGAAGCTCAACCACTGGAATAACTTTAGTTTGAGTCAGCGGCAAGCCCTCATCGATCTGCCCTTTGATACACCAGAAGATATAGCAAAGTATCGAGAACTACTGCAATCTTTAGTGATTGCTCAGACTGGTTCCGCCCCATCTAGGTTGGAAGTTTCCTTTGATTGGTTGAATGCAGACCAAATCCCCCCCCTAGTCTTAAACCACATGGAGCAGAAACTAGGCTATATCCCCCTTACCCTAGAAACTTGGAGGAACTTAACTCCCCTACAACGGTTTGCTCTAATCAAACTTAGTCAACCTAGTCATGAAAATCATAACTTGTTACCTGCTCTAAGAGAATTTGGTATCTTAGACCAGAAATCCACTAAGTAGGAATAATTAGCTAGAAGTTACATATGATTACAGTAGAAGAAGCAGAACAAATCATAAAAACACACTGGAGTGCCGCAACAAGGGAAGAAACCCCTTTGACAACTTGTACAGGGAAAATTTTGGCAGAATCTATCTACGCCGATCGAGACTATCCACCGATCGATCGAGTGATGATGGATGGAATTGCAATCCATAGTAAAGCACTCAATCAAGGACTCAGAAAATTTATCATTGCTGGTATAGAAACTGCAGGAACAACTCCTCTCAATTTAGAAAAAATAGAAACCTGTATAGAAGTTGCCACTGGATGCCCTCTGCCCAATGGTGCTGATTTAGTTATTCCCTATGAAGAACTAATTATTGATAATGGAGTAGCCGAAATTATCATTGATAAAGCTCGCAAAGCTACAGACTTTGTGCATAAAAGAGGGAGCGATTGCCAGTCGGGAGAACTAATCATACCATCTGGCACTAGACTGACGGGGGTTCATATAGGAATTTTGGCTAGTTTCGGATACACAAAAGTCTTAGTAGAAAGACCTCTCAAAGTCAAAGTTATTGCTACAGGTGATGAATTGATTCCCATTCATGAAAATCCCCAACCTTATCAACTGCGCAGGTCAAATGTTTACGCGCTGAGAGCATCGTTATTATCCTATGGTTATCCAGATGTTGAAATAGACTATATCCCCGATACTCCAGAATTAATCCTGTCCCATTATCAAAAAAATAAACAATCCTATGACCTGTTAATTTATTCTGGGGGAATTTCTCAAGGAAAACGAGACTATCTACCCAAAATTTGGCAAGATGCAGGCGTGATACCCTACATTCAAAAAGTTAGGCAAAAACCAGGGAAACCAATGTGGTTCGGCATAGATCACAGCAGTAATACGATGATTTGGGGCTTACCTGGTAACCCCATCTCTGGACTAGTATGTTTACATCGCTACCTGTTGAATCGCCTAAGATTTGCTGGTTATTTACAAACAACTATTGAATTTGCACCAGATTTAACCTACTTTGTACCAGTAAAAATGAATGACACCCATAAATTTACTCCCATTGTACCTCAAAATTCAGGAGATTTTACTGCTCTAGCTGGTAGTGATGGATTTGTAGAACTACCACGAGATAAAAAGCTATTTACTCCTCAAGAACAGTTTATTTTCTATCCTTGGTATTGAACATGAAATTAGTCGATCGTTGGCAACGCAAAATCCGTAAACTGCGGGTGTCCCTAACTGACCAGTGTAATTTACGCTGTCGCTACTGTATGCCTCTGCACCCTAATTTTATGGATAAGCGCAATTATTTAACCCCCCGCGAATATGTTGATATAATTCAAGAATTACTAAACTATGGCATTGAGGAGATTCGCATTACTGGGGGTGAGCCATTGGTACGACCAGAATTTCCTGAAATTATGCAGGGTTTAAGTACCCTTAATATCCCTCACCTGAGCATGACAACCAATGGCATTCTACTGCATCGCTACTGGGAAGTCCTAAAACAATCTAATATCAAAAAAATTAACATTAGCTTAGACAGTTTACAACCCACAACCTTTCTATCTATTACCCATAGAAATAACTTATCACAAGTCCTAGACAACATCAGCCAAGCTGTTAATCAAGGATTTGATATTAAAATCAATGTGGTACTGATGCGGGGAATCAATGACCATGAGTTATTTGATTTCATAGAATATGCACAAAAATTATCTATTACTGTGCGATTTTTAGAATTGATGCGGATCGGTTATGCTAATGAATTATACGATCGTCATTTTATGTCGGCTCAAGAATGTATTAACCAAATACAAACTCGCTATATTATGCGCAGGCTAGACTCTGAATATGACTCCACCGCTTTTTATTTTGAACTTGATAGCGGAATAAAAATTGGCTTCATTGCTTCAGAATCTCAACCTTTTTGTAACAATTGTTCTCGCTGGCGATTATCTGCTGATGGTCGTTTATTTGCCTGTTTATTTATGGAGGATGGTATCTCTATACGCAACACTGCACCCGCCGATAGACAGCATATTTATGAACAGTTGTTGGGGATGAAGCCGATACAGCGCTTGCCCCAAGTTTCACACCCAATGTATGGAATTGGAGGATAGTTATATGTTCACCCATTTAGATAATCAAAATCAGCCCAGAATGGTGGATATTAGTGGTAAAAATATCACCATAAGGAGTGCTACTGCCCAAGCCAAAATCCAATTACCGCAATGCTTACAGGAATATACCAAAGGGAATGAAATTATGCTCAAAAAGGGAGCAGTTTTTCAAACAGCAATTATTGCTGGGACAATGGCGGTAAAAAAAACACAGGAACTCATTCCCTTTTGCCATCAAATTCCTATAGAAACCTGTGTATTTCAGATTGATTTAGATAGTAATTTCCTTGTAACTATAAAATGTAAAGTTAAAACTGAAGCTAAAACTGGGGTAGAAATGGAAGCTCTTTGTGGGGCAACGATTGCGGCACTCACAGTTTATGATATGTGCAAGTCTGTATCACCAAACATAATCATCACTCAAGCTTGTGTATTAGCTAAAACTGGTGGGAAAGCCACTAGATTAGATCGTCCTCTATATGGTTTAATTCTTACGGGTGGTCTGAGTAAACGCATGGGTAAAGATAAGGCATTATTAGATTATCATGGACAACCTTTCGCTTTATATTTATACAGTTTAATGCAATCCTATTGTGAACAGGTCTATCTTTCGGCTCGGTCAGACCAGTGGGTATCTACTCCTCTGGCAACACTGCCCATAATTATCGATCGGGTTCCTAGTGTTGGACCAATTAGTGGTTTATTAACAGCATTTCAGACCTATCCAGATGTCAATTGGTTAGTTATTGCCTGTGATTTAATGCAAGTGCAAGCCCGTACTATTGATTATCTTTTAGCTCATTATCAAGAAGAAACTGTTGCCACATGTTATATCAACAGTGAACAGGGATTTCCAGAACCTTTGTGTGCTATTTATACTCCTAGAGCCAAAGCAGTTTTTGCAGAAGCCTATGATTCAGATATTTATTGTCCTGTGAAAATTTTACAAAATCAACCCTGTACCCTAGTTAAGCCCGTAAATCCCTATGAACTAATGAATATCAACACACCAGAAGACTATGCACGCATCAGCAACTAAAACGATTACCATTCAGTATGTCGCTATGTTGAAGGAACAGGCAAATACTTCCCTAGAGCAAATAGAGACTGAACTAAAAACCTGTGCTGAGCTATACGAATATCTACAGAAAAAATACGGATTTGGGCTTCCTCTATCTCAAATAAAAGTTGCCTTAAATCATGAATTTTGTCCCATTACACAAGTCCTAAAAGACCAAGACCTAGTAATTTTTATTCCGCCAGTTTGTGGAGGTTAAATGATGCAATTTATCCTTAGTTACCAACCAATTGATCCATCTAAAATGAGTCGTCTATTAGTCAACAGTACGGCGGGAGCTTTAGTAACTTTTGAAGGCTGGGTGCGTAATCACAATGAAGGGAAAGAAGTGCTGGGTTTAGAGTATGAAGTGTATGAAATTCTAGCCCAAAAGGAAGGTGAAAAAATTCTGCAGGAAGCCAAGTCTAAATTTAACCTTTTGGGTGCTGTCGCCTGTCATCGTTACGGCTATTTAGATATTGGTGAAATTGCGGTTTGGGTTGGAACGACGGGAGTGCATCGTGGCTCAGCGTTTGCTGGAACTCGCTACATTATCAATGGGATTAAAAGTCGTTTACCAATTTGGAAGAAAGAGTTTTATTTTGGCGAAAAGCCGCAGTGGATACTATGTTCAGCAAATCATGGCTTTTCTAATTCCACCCATGCTGATAGAGAACAGTAAACAGGAATCAAGTTTACTCTCTTCGGTTGATCTATTCCTGTACTGGGTTATTCCACTAGAGTTAATTCATCTAAATTCCACAGCACGCCACCAACTGGACTGGGGTCTATGCCTGCCTCCCGCTCCCGCACGGCTGACATTGCTAAGGGTGTGACTGGGTAGATCAGATGTAATCAAAGATTTGGAACTGGTTTTATCTTAGATACGATCGATCAAAACTGAACACAAAAAATTCAATCAAAAGCAGGAAATCTACAACAAAAGACTAGAAACTTACTAGAAATCATCTGCTACTATTGTTAGACTCGCATTCACTCTCAACATCACTGCTACCCTAGCCTTGGGGATTAGTGCTATTACTTTAATCACTAAGTTCCTGACTAATAGTTAGCACCAGTTTTATGACCAGAAACGCCAATACCAATATAAAGATAGGACAAGTAGTGCGTTGTCGCGATCGCTCTTGGGTGGTTCTGCCAAGCCCTGATGAGCAGATGGTTTATTTAAGACCCCTGAGTGGGAATGAGCAAGAAATGTGTGCGATCGCCCCATCTCTCGGCTTAGAAACAATTACCCCTGACAGTTTCCCACTGCCCAATGCGGAAACGGTGCAAGATCAGGTGGCAATACGCTTACTGATGTACGCTATTCGTCTGAATTTACGCAATGGAGCCAGCCCCCTGCGCTGTCTGGGTAATTTATCGGTGCGCCCCAGACCCTACCAATTAGTGCCCATGCTGATGGCACTGCGGCAGGAGGTGGTGCGACTCCTGATTGCCGATGATGTGGGGATTGGCAAAACCATTGAGGCGTGTCTGATTGCCAGAGAGTTACTCGATCGCCAGGAAATTAAGCGCCTAGCGGTGCTTTGTCCGCCCCATCTGTGCGATCAGTGGCAAAGAGAGTTATTAGAAAAATTCAACATTGAAGCCGTAGTCATCCGCTCTGGTACAGCTAGCCGCCTAGAGCGATCGCTCCCCAACCAAGACCAGCACATTTTTTCCTATTACCAGCACCTAGTGGTCAGCATTGACTATGCCAAAACCGCAAACCGCAGGGATAGCTTTGTGACATTTTGTCCCGATCTGCTAATTGTCGATGAAGTGCACACCTGTGCTGGGAATTCCC
>Ga0272446_1003201_pt1 | contig 21113 bp, 25 predicted proteins | sample YNPCB0061_FD_194587 | JGI IMG/M metagenome (GOLD analysis project Ga0272446, IMG submission 194587) | Hot spring microbial mat communities from Yellowstone National Park, WY, United States - YNP-CB-006-1 | ecosystem: Environmental > Aquatic > Thermal springs > Hot (42-90C) > Sediment | place...
GGCTACCCCGTAGTCCACTCCTACACCGTAGGCTAAGGCTACCCCGTCCCGTAGGCTAAGGCTACCCCGTCCCGTAGGCTAAGGCTACCCCGTCCCGTAGGCTAAGGCTACCCCGTCCCGTAGGCTACCCCGTCCCGAACGCAAAGAACCGATCGCACTACTGCGATCGGTTCTTTGCATTCATAGATGGGATTATAATTCCCACTCAAAGATAAGCTCCATCTGGTAAACCATATTTCTAACAAAAACATGGGCTTCTCCAAGCCCATAATCACACGCTAGATGATCAAAGTAATCATCGAAGAATTCGTATCCATGTAAATTTAGTTCCTCGAGACATCTGTCATATTCATCTCGCCATAATAACATCGCAAAGCAGCCATATTCTAGGCGTTCTTCCAGATTTTTAGCGATGATGTCCATAAATCCTCCAAAATAAATAAAATAAAAAATTATGCCTATCAAGGCACACATATTATTATTAACCAAAAAGATAGAGAGGTCAACCTATGCCTATGTATGATAAGCATCCCTTATGAGTTATATAAGATTTACTTATATGACTTCTATAAAGCCTTCCTGCCGCCAGCTCCAGCCCCGCGCGCGTGAGTATAGAGCGGTAGTCCTGCGTAATCTCTTGAAATTGATCCATGATCCACTTCGGTGTAAAAACCATGAAATCTGGATCACTGGATCAGATCGCACAAATGGATCGCTAGATCAAACAAGAAAAAAGATTTATCAATTTACACTCCTCAAGCGTTGTTTCCGAGTGCCACTCGGTACTTCTCAGAAGCTAATTTCAATCCCTTTGCAAGATTACTCAGGCGGCATTAATCTACTGGTATTCCCACTCAAAGTTTAATTCGACTTGAGACCCGCCCCACTGCACAATAATATGAGGATACAAAATTTCTGGGTAATCCAAACAGATTGTTTTGAACCAATCATCGAGGTCTTCATACCCCTGTAGTGATTTCAGACAATCAATATATTCATCACCCCAAAGCAGGAGTGCAAAACCACTTTTATTTTCTGCAATACTGTTTTGCAGTTTCTCGGAAATAGTTTTAAGAATCATAAATATACCTTGAACCCTACACTACTAATATAGCACATAAAAAATGCCAGCCTCCAATAATGGATAAATTAACCATTGCTAGTATCTTTACTGGTGGAGCGATCGCCGACATTGTAATTATGGTGCTAACTGTGCTATTGTATTTATTGGCAAAATCAAAAAAATAAAAGTGAATGCCAGATGCGAATACTTGGGATTGATCCAGCGATCGCCAGTGTTGGTTATGGTCTGATAGAAATAGTAGGCAAAACCGCACATTTACATGAATTTGGGGTAATTAAGACAAGCAGCAAGGAATCAATTGGTAGCCGTCTAAGAACAATATATATTGATTTACATAAAATCATCAAAGATTTGCGCCCAAATGCAATTGCGGTAGAAAAGTTGTTTTTTTATAGGATGAGTAACTTAATTGAGGTAGCCGAAGCGCGTGGGGTGATTTTATTAGTATTAAGCGAATGTGGGATAGAGCCGCAAGAGTATTCACCACCAGAGGTTAAGCAATGCTTAACAGGTCATGGGAAAGCCGACAAGAAAGCGGTACAATTAGGAGTACAAAGAGAGTTAGGGCTAGACAAAATTCCGCAACCAGATGATGCGGCTGATGCACTAGCGATCGCTCTTACTTATTATTTTCGTCAGTTGGATAGGGTTGTAGCATGAGTTCAAATACTGAGGGCATAGAAGTAGTAAATGTTCGGGGTTTAGACCCGCAAACTAATGGTGCAGGAATTGTGTATGTAGGTCGGCGTTGCGGAAAGTGGCAAAATTCTATTTTAGGGAATCCGTTTAAGATTGGCGTTCACGGCACTAGGGAAGAAGTGATAGACAAGTATCGAGACTGGTTAAAGAATAAGCTAGAGACAGACCAGTGTGTACAGTCCTTCATTATGGATTTAGTTAAGCGTTTTCATAATGGGGAGCGACTTCGGTTAGGATGCTGGTGTGCGCCCTTATCATGCCATGCTGAAGTGATTAAAGAGGTGGTAGAGGACACCTATAATTTTTGAGAAAGTATCCAGACAGCTTTCGTGGGAGATTACCACTTGGGCGATCGCATACCACGCCAAAGGGCTAGTGCCACCCATAACTATTGTTGAGAGATATACGCAATGACTTATGAGCCAACCAGTAAACTGCACAGAGCAAGAACTATGCACCTATTTAGCGGCATTGGAGGAGGGATACTTGGCGACCTCCTGTTTGGACACCATCCCGTGTGTGCAGTCGAGATTGATCCCTATTGCCAGCAAGTCTTATCAGCACGGCAAAAAGACGGTATCCTTCCATGGTTTCCCATCTTTGACGATGTGCAAGCCTTTGACGGCACAAGATGGAGAGGACTTGTTGACATCGTATGCGGTGGCTTTCCTTGTCAAGACATCAGTGCCGCAGGGCAAGGCAAAGGCATCACAGGAGAAAAGTCTAGTCTCTGGAAACACATGGCGAGAATTATCGGTGAAGTACGACCGCAGTACGCATGGGTGGAAAACTCACCAATGCTTGTGGGAAGAGGACTTGATACCGTCCTTGCTGACCTTGCCGAAGTGGGGTATGATGCAAAATGGGGTATTGTGGGAGCGCACCACGCCGCTGCCCTCCACAAACGAGACCGAATCTGGATTTTGGCGTACTCCACAAAGCTGTAACGGCAAGCAAGGCGCAAAATCGGATGAATTTTATGATGAATGCTTAAAAACAGGGCGATCGCAGATTACGCTAACCGATCAAGTGAAGATGTTTCCGACACCAATGTCATCTGATTTTCAGCCGGGTAGCAAGAATAAACGATATAACCTTAAGGGATTGGGATGGATAGCACAGCATGATGCTACATTCGCTAGCAAATTTCCTACACCGCAAGCAAGAGATTGGAAGGGAGCTTCAGGACGCAGTCAAAAAGGAAAGGAATTAGACCTGCCAGCATTCTGCCAGCAATTCCCGACACCAAACGCCAGCGACTACATCCAGCGCAAAACATCTAAATCGTGGGCGGAGCAAGGACGAACCAACTATGTACTATCTAATCCCGAAGTAACTGGCATTACGGGTGGACAGCTAAATCCTGACTGGGTAGAGCTACTGATGGGCTATCCACTTGGCTGGACAAAACTCGACCCATTACCGATCACCGAGTTTAATCTATGGTATGAAGGCAACACCGCCGAAGACAATGATCGCTATGGTGCAGAGGCATGGCAATCTGGAACATGGGAGCAGGGTGTAACTCGCACTGTAGGTAAAGGTTTTCCGCATCGCAGGGAGCGATTACAGGCGATCGGCAACGGACAAGTACCGCAAGCATTGAGGATAGCATGGTCAATCCTGATAATGGACTAACCTTAACTTGTGCCAGTATTTTTACAGGCGGAGCGATCGCTGATATAGGCTACGAAATGGCAGGATTCAAGCATATTTGGGGTATAGAGTACGATGCAGACATAGCCGCCGTAGCCAATGCCAACGGCTACTTCACCTACTGCCAAGATGCAATTACCGCAGACTGGACGGCGTTGCCCAGCCCTACCTTGCTCCATGCCTCGCCACCGTGTCAGGACTTTTCTATTGCAAAACGCAAAGATCAGGAGATCAGCCGTCCAAATCAAGCAATGAGCCAAGCGGTCGGTAGAGCGATCGCCGCACTGAAGCCTGAATTTGTAGTAATAGAGAATGTGCCAGCTTACCGCAAATCAAATGAGTGGTACAGTTTGGAACAAACGCTATACCAGCAAGGATATTTTATAGTAAGTGCCCTGCTCAATGCCTACGACTATGGCGTACCACAATCTCGCATTAGATTTATAGTGATCGCCAGCAGGGTATCAATGCCACGCCTACCGCAGACTGTAAAAAAAGAGCAAAAGCGATCGTGGGATATGGTACTACTGGACAAGTTAGATAGCATGATAGATCGTCCAGTGCAAGACTGCATCTTAAAAAGGCTTGCATATCACGATATTTATCTAGGTAATGAACCGATCCTGATTGACAGCGATACTGGACTGTCATGGAATTTTATACAAAACGGTAGAGTGCAAACCCATCGCAGAATGGGTGAACCTGCATTTTGCATAAAAGCTTGTATTGGTCGTAATAATCGCAAGTACGCCATGCACATCGCCACCACTAGCTACGCAAAAACCATGACACCGCACCAACTTAAACTATTGCAAACAATTCCAGAAGACTATCAATTTCCATGCAAGTCAAACATTGCTTATCGCATCATTGGTAATGCCGTACCCTGCCTGCTTACCAAAGCGATAGGAGAAGCAATTGCGCATTGACTACCTTTGCCTTTTGCTTTAGTATAATACAGAGTTGTGCTTTAGGCAGAGGAGAAACAGAATGTCAACAGTACCAGAAGTGCCAGAGGCGCTGCTACAAACATTTGAGCAATTCTACCTTAACATCACGCAAGACCTCGATCCCTACTTTTCTCTTGCTTTCACCAATCTTTCCAAACAAGTAATTAGTACTGCGTACCTCATGGGATTCCAAGATGCAAAAAGACAACAGCCAGAAAAAAGACAGCCCAAGTGCATGATGAAGAATGCCTAAACAGCTAAGAACAACCTACAATTTTGGTGAAGTAAACGAGCTTTTTGAAGAAGTGCTAAATCATGTAGCAGACAAAGAGCAGCTTTTAAGAGAAGTAGGAGAAGCATTACTATTTAACATTGACAAGCGTTTTGAGACCGAAACTGATCCAGACGGGAAGAAATGGCGACCGCTTTCACCATTTACGATCGCAATGAAACAACAGCAAGGTCGCATACAAAAGATACTGCAAAGTACAGGCAGATTACGGGGTTCATTTGAGTACAGGATAAGTAACGAGAAACTTATAATTGGCACAAATGTTAGTTATGCTAGGAAACACCAATTTGGTGAAGGCGTACCTCAACGTAAAATAGTTGGAGTAAGCAAAGAAGATCGGTTGGCAGTACAGCAAATAACGGAAGACTATCTTGACTTTGGTAGTTGATTTGAGTTTACAACCATTGTAGCCCTTTAGTGTTAGCATGAGCGAGGACAAGGGCATCTAAATAGTCTGGAGATTTAAGACCTCGTTTTGCCAGCGACTCTTTAGACTCTATAGCAATCTTGCCATTTGGCATAAAATAGTATTTAGGATATGCAAGTTGAGCAACTAGCTTAGGATGATTAGGTATTGAAATCAGTTCAGATATTGGGTACTTAGCAATATTATTAAGATGCTCATAAGTTTTTTGAAAGCGGCGGCGCAAATTCCAGTGCAATTCAGCCTTTAGGTTAGCAAAAACCTGTCTGGCATTGCGCTTAAAATCAGGAAGATAGCGATCTGAAGGCGGATCACCATAATTAACACCACAAAATATATAAGGTATATCCTCAATCAGGTCAAAATTACCAGTCATACCAGCACCAATACCAACACAGTCATAATTAAGCAATTGCGTCATTCTCTGCCTGCATTCAAAGTCAGCCTGATATACCTTTTGGGTAACCGTGCCAGAGAAGTCTGCAAATACATTTTGCACATAGGGGAATCTAGTAGTAATCAGTACAGTCTCATCAGCGCCATCATCTGATACATCAAGACCAGATATAATTGGCATTTCGTGTAACAGATAACTATCGTCCTCAGAATGGTCAAACACAGCATTGATAGCGGCTTGTATATATTTGTGAGGAATCACTAGATCAGAATCAGACTGCTGGTAGTCAATATCAATCTCTAGTGCAACAATAAGAGGATCAAGGATACGACATTGCAGTTCATACCATTCTTGATTTTTGCGCGGGTCATCCTTCCAGTGGAAGGTAAAAACATCCCATTCTCCTGAAAAGCGTTTTTTTGCATGAAGTGTATTCATGCCATTAATGGTTGAAGTATAAAAAATAATATTAGAGTTTTGCGAAATTGCACGGTCAATAGAATGAGCGTGTTCATAAAAAGCGGCTTCATCTGCATCTCGAACAGTAGATCGCCCGCCTCTGCCCTGATTATCACCCGCCTCACCAATAATTGAAGAGCCATTTTTGCGGTTAAGTATTTTCAAAAAAGGAGCTTCATAATCTGTTGGGCGAATAATCCATGGTGGCAAGCATTGTAATATAAACCGAATTTTTTCAAAAATAGAATCAAGATCGCCAAGATTATCAACAGACTGCTCTTTGCGTGAACCAATAGCACCTTTGTAATCTGGTCTAAACAAAAAGTAGAATGTTTGCGATGCACAGTTCAGCCATGTAATTCCCGCATCTCTAGACTTTTCAATGACACCACCGCGATTTTTAGCAATATGCTCATCGCGCCATTTTATGTATTCTACTTGACGCGGAAACATGACAAAGGGAAGGTTAGAAGGCGTTTCACGCGGATCATAAGTCCAGCACCAATCATTGATAAAAGCAACACAATCTTGAGAAATGCGATTTAACTCAGATTTCTGAGCAATAGGATCATTAGCAAAAAAATCCCACTGCTGTTTGCGACGAATAATGTTGCGACGATGTTCGTCCTTAATTTTAGGATTCTCAATTGCTTCAAAAGCACGAAATATCGCATCTGGATACTCACTACTACTACTTTTTACCTTGTTAGGATCGTACTTGGTGATACGAGAAAGACGAATACTTTTACCAAAAGACATGGTTGTTTGGCAGTATGCTACTTGTTGCCACTAGATAGTAAAGACCTTACTTGATTATAGGCATCATTGAGTATGTTATCAATTTGTTCTGCTGTCTCCGCTGGAATTATGCCAGCATCTTTAAGATCAGCGATCGCCTTTACTTCTGCAATTGCAGAAGGCAGTAGTTCTTCATCTAATGCTGATATTTGCTCAATAATGTCGAGCATATCCCGTATCTTCCAATTAAGTTGATCAATAGGTGTATTAACCATGCGCTCCACCTTTTCGTATAGCGTTTCCCGCATTTGCCACTTGCGTTCTCTTGCCTCCTCGGCACGAGATTTCCAGCGCCTAGCGATCATATTTTTGCGAGCAACTGCTTGTTTCCGCTCCTCTTCTTCCCATTCAGCATCAAAAGAGGCACAGCGATCATCCCAGTTCCACGCCTTAAAAGCCCTTGTCCAGTCATAAGGCAAGGACTGATTTATTGCAATACCATATTGCTTGCAGAAATCACAGTACGCAGCATATAAAGAACGCTTTTTGCCAAGCCGCAGATAACAAATAAAGCGATAGTAATCGTGTAATGGTTCGTATGGTAATTTTGGCGGCAGTTCTGGCATCGGCTACTAAAACTCTGGTATATCAAAAAACGATGGATTTGTGCGCTCATTCACAACATTCGCAATGAAATCCTCAACTAATTGTATCATCTGTTCATATTGACTAGGCATAAGGTCGTAAACAGTGTCAGCATGAAAATTATGTCTGCACAGGTCGATAATCACATTTTTAGGATTAGCAATTTTCTCCTGTTTCATCTTTGCCGCCAGTGCATTCAACCGCTCCTTGTACTCCGTTAAGTCTAGTACACTGCTGGCTGGCTTGGGAGGTGTAATGCTACGCACTTTGGTTTCAAAAATCGGAGGATCAGATGGTTTACTATTGCTGGCTGTATGGCTTTTTACAGCATTAACAATCTCGTCAGAAATAGCAGGCAGATTCAGTTTGTGCAGAATGGCATTTATAGCATCAGTACAACAACTTAACCACTTTTCCATATTAAAAGCATCAGTTATAGTAAGTACAAGACCTCCATGTACATCCCATACATCAAAAAATACCAATGTTTTCTTGTCCTCACTCATTCTTGGCAAAATATAGATTGGTTCATTGATGTCAGTAATACGGCGCAAACGGTCAACAAGCGACATAGCGGAAACTGTAAACAAACCCATCTCAATCCTATATGTAAAATCTGCTTCTACGGTGATCACTAGCTTGTAATCGCCTTCTTTGCCGTATCCATCATTGTAGTTTTTGTAATAAATAAGCAGATTCTTTAGATTCCCGTACAACGCCATGCCATTTTCGCCAAATGGCTTGCTTACATACTTGCCAGTGTCAGGATTGTAGCAACTTTCGTACCACACCTGACCAGACTCGCCTTTTACAAAAATGTTGCGCTGACGACTTTTAGGAGGAGGAACTAAACCCTTGACTTCATTGGTTGACCCGCTGCTAATGCTGACTAGCGCCGCCGCAAAATTTTTCAAAACTTGTATCTCGCTGTCCGTAAACTGCATAACCATCACCCATATACAACAAAAATACTATAGCACATTTATTTTGTCAGGTAAGGGGGTCTGGTATTGGGCGGATTGTGCCATCAGGATAAAGCGGCAGGATGAACTTAGTGATTACTGAGGCGGTAATATCTGCAACCCAGACATTAGGTGCATCAATATTCTGTCTTAGCGATCGCCGAAAGCCGTTACGATGATCTGCAATAACATCATATATAAAGCCATACGACCGTGATTGAGCGGTACGCTTAAAAGAAGCGATCGCCTGAGTGAGGTTAATCATCTCCATTGCCGAAGATTGATTAGCACTCGCTTCAGAATCGTAAACAGTAGCCAGCAGAAGATCAGAGCGCAGGATACAGAATAAGCAGTTTGGAGATGACCGTTTTTCAGGATCAAGCTGGATAGCATTGGGATCAACAATAGCAAAGCGATCACCGACAATTGAAGAGTAGTAATCTGGTCTATCAGACACTGCAAGTGCAGAAGCAAGATAATTAGATAATGCTTCAAGGTGCAGTTTAATTGCGGTAGCGTAATCGCTAGTTAAAGAAATCTCCATAGTTATAAATAATTTTTAATAAATGGATTCCATTTTGCATATTGTTTGCCAGAACGGGATGCTTGGTTTTTTGTACGATTAGTTGCCGCCTTTTGTTGTGGCGAGAGTTTATCCCAGACTCTTTTTGGCAGATAGCGTCCTCTTTGGTCTCGAGGTCGGTCAACAGCCTTTTTAGGATCAGCATAGTTCCAGTCCTCCTTTGACCACTTTGAAAGACTGCGCTGTTTATCAGTTTTACCGCCTTTGTAGCCTCCACCAGCGGCTTCGTAGCGTTGCACCAATAACTGCGACTTCCTAGCAGACCATTGACCAGCACTACCGCCCTTAGTACCCGCCATAAGCGCTTGCTTAATGCGTTCTCTTAATTTCGGCTTAGTATATACGGTACTATCTGAACGCTCTTCTGAACGGTTAGCTGATTGTCTTGCGGTGATTATAGAATCAGCACCAATGGTCTCCAGCCATCTTTTAGCAGCATCTTTTGCGCGTTGCAATGTTGGCAGGCGAGATTCAAAAACAGTAGATTTTTTTTCACCATACTGTTTACCTCGCACTTTGTATGTATTGTCATTATTTCTAGTAATTTTTGTCTCAACAACGCCATCATCTACGCTATAGCGATAGATTCTACCATTGTCTGTGGTTACTATTTCAGTATTTTTACGCATATCCTCAACAAGAGACCGATATTGTGCCTGCCGTTCTTCAATAGATAACATCTGTCCACCACTTGCAACAGCGCTTGAACGGCTTGATGCAGTCTTTTTATCGGTACTAGCAGGAGGTTTTTGTGTCCTACTACTTTTCGGTGTAGCGACAGGATTTGGTGTTACTGGTTTACTAATAGGTGTATCAACTGGAGCAGTCTTTTTATCGGTACTAGCAAGAGATTTTTGTGTCCTACTACTTTTTGGTGCGTCAGCAGGACTTGGTGCGTCAGCAGGAGGAGATACTGTTTCTTGTGCTTGTGCAGGAGTTATTTCTGTTTGCTTTTTGGCAGTGGCATTAGGTCTGGATTTCTGAGTAGTTGGCGTTGTTGTTGTAACCTCTGCTGGCGCAACTGAACGAATTGTTGCATCACCGTCTCGACTTGTTCTATTGTTAGGTTGTCTAGTATTTCTTGCATTTGGTTTAGCACTTGTTGTAGGCTTGTCTGGCAACGGCGGACTGGCTACTAAATCTACCGCCGATTCGGTTGATGATTGAGCTAATGGCTGTTTAGATTTGGTATATTGCATCATCATTCTACCAAAAATATCGACCTCTTCTAAATATTTCTTTGCCTCTGCATCGTCCATTTTGGTCATGCTTTGTGCTGTGGGGATGATTATTTCTTTGATTAATGGACTAGAAGGGTCAGAAAGGTTGTAATTTACCCAATTCTTAATGTCTTTGATTTGCGCCGTTGCTTCTTCAACTTCTAGTCCTGATAGATTATTTAATGCCGATTCTAGCAATGGATTTACACGCGCCGCATCGCCAGAGGCACTACGCTGAACCGCTTTTGTAAGCATACTCGCATCCTGTAGCGGCTTAAGCATGGTCGAGTTAATCATAGCTAGTCTTTCAGCATTTCTCTTTAGCTCTTGACTACTAAAGCCGCTACCATCCTCAAACAGGCTTAACTGCTCTTTTGCTTGCTCTATCCGTCCCATTTCTTTCAATGTTGGCAGTCCCTTGACCAAATAATCAAACTCATCCTGCGCCATATTTGATAGCTTAGGCTTAATTATACTTAGCAAAAATTCCTGATCATCATTATTGATCTCACCATCTTTGGCATACTTACCCATCTTGATCGCTATACCTTCAGGCAGTGTACCCTCCCTGTACCAATTCCATGCACTATCACCAAGCGACGCAAGAGCAACTGCATTCCTGCCAGTCTGCGATTGCATTAAGGTAGATGCGTACTGTTTATTGATGCTTAGATTTTCATTATCAGCGATCGTCCGCATTAATACTGCCGCATCATAGTTTGTACCGCGATCATCCGCAATATTAAGCATTGCACCAAGCAGTTTTGCCTCCTGTGCAGTCTCAACCTGCAAGTAGTTCACAGCAACATCAGGTACTTTTGTCCTTTTTGCTAAATCTAAGCGATTATGTCCGTTGACAACATAAGTATTACCATCATTAGGATCAACCCAGACATCAAGCGCACCTGCTACTAATTCTCTATATTCCGTCTGTTCCTTTAGCGATCTGGTTGAACCAGTCTCACTATCCTGCATTTGCTTATACTGAAACCGAGTAGGATCAACCTTGATGGAATCTGGTGGAAGGCGGTCAATAGATAATGTTCCAGACTGAAATTGTTCTTTTGCATTACTTATTGGTGATTCTCCAATTAATCTCAATGCCTGCTTACGCCTTCCTTCTAAAGCGGCTTGCAAGTTTGATGCTTGATTTTGCAGTTGCAGCAGTTCTCCAACCCGTTCGTCAGATATATCGTTTTTGTCCTTGTCTTTTATCTCACTACCTACATCTGATATTTCGTCTTTTAGGTTTTTAAGGGTATCCTCATACTTCCAAATGTCTTCTTTAAGTTGCTCAATCAGTTGTTTGTCCACTGTTTCTGGACTAGCTTCTTCTGGACTAGCTTCATGCTTTCTTACTTGTTCTTCTATTTCTTCTGCTTCCGAAAGCAACTGTTCAGCCTGCCTTGATGGAGACTGCTCTAAAAAAAATGGTTTCGGACTAGGTGGTGAACTAGGTGGAGTAGATGGTGGAGTGGGCGGCGGACTAGGTGGTGGGCTAGATGGTGGACTAGGTGGTGGACTAGGTGGAGTAGATGGTGGAGTGGGCGGCGGACTAGATGGTGAACTGGAAGGAAATTTGGAGGATTTTGGTTTAGGTGGCAAAATATCTTGCGCTATTCTCTTTCCAAGATCAATAACTGTCGGATTTGTACCAGCCAACAATCCGCCTGCTATGCCAGCACCTACAATAGTAGCTGGTGCTTTTAGTTTGTCTAAAATATCATTATCTATTGGTTCTGTTAAAACCCTTTCGGGATAAGGATTTTCTCCCTTTTCAACATTGGCATTACGCATTCCAATCGCCGCAGACAGTCCTATACCAGCCGCACCAGCAAGAGCCAAATTCCCCATAAATTCTTTCAAATCTTTGCCGCTGACAACCGCTTGTGCGGAACTTTCGCTAAGACCACTTCTGCATTTGTGTTTTTTAGGAATGCAAATCACTTTGCCATCATCAGAAACGCAGGCTTTACCAATTTTGCAGACAGGATTTACACCATCAAACCTCATTAAAACATTTGCCATGCCCGCCGTATAATGCGGTGTTTTTGCTTGTTTATTTGTTGATTTTGTAATTTGCGCTAGATTAGCACTGATTAGTGATGATAACATCCGCTATCCTCCCTCTTTTCGCTTTTGCTCGTACTGCACCTTTTAACACTGGTTGAAAGCGAAATAATGAATTGATTACACCATACGCTTTTTGGTAACCTAGATTATATGGAATGTCATCCACATCAATTATATAGTCCGCTATACTATCATTCCGCCGCCTCATTGCAGAAATTAAATTCTTAGTTCTTTGCAACAATGACATAAAGTTTGTGCCTGCGGGTGTTTTTCTTTTATACCTTTCTAGTTCTGATACTAATTCCTGCAATTTCTTTACTCTATTCTGGTAATATGCAGTTTCAGTTCCAGCCTTTTCTGCATAAGCCGATAAGTCCTGCTGTGCTTTGTCAGCAATTTTTTGTATTTCTTCAAGATATGCCTGTTTCTTCTCTTCGGCTGATTTTGCCTTAAACTCAGGAGTATTTCGTGTTTTTGAACGGACGAAAGATTCGTATTGTATTGGGTCTGGAATTGCTGTCCATTCACGCTGTAATGCACTGCGATTGCCCCTTGATGAGCGCATCAAAGATGGTGGTAATAGTCCTTTTGTCTGGATGCCACTAATTTGTGGCGTAATATATTGTTCTGGCTCATTATTTTGTTCTACATTTTCTTTTGCTTCATCTTTTGTATCAGGCTTATTGCTAACGGCATCTATATCAACTTTTGAGGCAATATTCTCTCCAAAAACGGATGGTTCACGGACACCTTGTTGCTTAGTATTCTCTTGACTTTCCTGTTGGCTTTCCCGCAGACTAGGCACTTGATTAGTCGGTTGAGGAGGTTGTGTTCTGGTGTTTTGGACAGACTGTTGAGTTTGCCGATCTGCCTGCGTTTGATATGAAGTCGGCTGAGCAGACTGTTGAACAGTTGGCGATGTGGTCGGCTGAGCAGGTTGTCTTGTAGGATTTTGGACAGATTGTTGAGTTTGCTGACTAGACTGCGCTTGATTAGTCGGTTGAGCAGGTTGTGTTCTGGTGTTTTGGACAGATTGTTGAGTTTGCTGACTAGACTGCGTTTGATATGAAGTCGGAGTACTATTAATGTATTGATTTATACGATCGCGCAAACCACCACTAAGTCCGTATCCAGCACCTACTGCTCCTGCAAGCAATGCAGAACCTAGTATAGGAGCAACATAATTTTCAGTTGTATTATTTATGCCCTTAGACAATTGTTGAGCAATTGTTTGTCCAAGTCCTTTGTCCAGCGACGATGCCTGACGATTACGATAGCGTTCGGACACTGGTTCATTTTCATCAATATTAGGCTGGCTTCTTCTGCTTAGTGCGCCGAGCAATGCCATACCACCTGCGCCCGCCAAAGCGACAGCACCGCCCACCTTTGCTGCTTGCATCAGTCCAGTACCAATTGGCAGTTCAGGTAGAACACTGCTATTTGTATTGCACTTACTGGATTTAGGGATGCAAACTATCTGACCAGAGCGCTGTACGCATGGTTTCCCTATCTTGCAAACAGGCGGCTTTGTAAAGCGAGATTCGCCTTTGTATAGTAATTTATTGTACTCTTGGCTTCTCATTTAACAAAACAGGCTATGCTCTTGACAGGCATACAATTTTTCTTGATTATGATAACATACTATTAATTAGCGCTCAGGCACTACAGCAATTAAAAATAAGAAGCAAATATGAGGACATCTAAAATGGCGACTGAAACGACAAGTAATCCTTCCGTTGCGGAGAAGGAGGGATCGCAGAGTGTAAGCATTGTTTCATTAATTTACAAGCCGCAGGTAATTGAGCAGAATGCGCCAAGGATTTTAATGTTTCCTGCGAATGAAGATGCGGCGAGAGCATTAGCATCTGACAAACTGGCATTGAACAACAGCCAGTTACAGCTTGATTCTGTTGTCATGATTGAGGGCGTGGTACACATTCCTTATTCACAATGGCAAGCCGCCGCATCGCATCCTCCAACTGCCGCTAAAATTCAGAAATTAGTAGAGCAGGGAGCATTAGAAATTATAACGCCAGAGATTGGTGATGTATCTGGGTTAAGCACCGACACTGCGTTGACAATTCACTACACTGAGACAAAGGCGATGAAGCTGATCGCAAACAGTTTTGATGAAGAGTGGCTGAGGACTTGCATGGCGCATGAAAATGTAGGGATTTCTTCAAAGGGTCGTCCTAATGTTTACAATGCTCTACGCCAAAGGCTTGACACTGTTATCAAGATGAAATCTGAAAACCGTAAACCTTCTTGATGAATTGTTATGTCGGTATTGCTTGTACCTGATTTTTTAGCCATTGAAGGCTATTCAAAGTATAGTAGGGAAGACCCAGCAACAATACAATTCTGGCTGGACAGGTCAGAGCGGTATGTAGCGAAGGATTTATTTGACGATAGCAGGGATTGGGAGGAGGCGGTGATGCTATTGACTGCGCATTGCCTAGAGGTAGAACGCCAACAGCAAATTGAAACAGCAGGTCAAGCAAGCGCGATCGCTAGTGGCAGTTCTACTCGTCCTTCTTTTGGCGATGCCAACTATTTTTCGCAGACGGTGTATGGACGGCGTTATCTGGCACTATTAAGGTCAAATGTAATTGGTTTTGTTGCTTTATAGATGAACTACTCCACCGCATAGGCGATGGAGATTCTTGGTTCTATATGTCAATTTGCGGATTGAAGCAAATTGCCAAGTTTACCACTAGCGATTAAAAAATTGCGTTGCTCCAGTGTTAAATCATCAAACAACAGCAAGCGATTGTTTGTGTTCCATATCTCCTGCTTCAGTCTTGTTTGCACAATAAAGTTGTAATAACGCCTTTTTCCAAGAGGCGGCAGAATTTCTAGTACACGCCCTACATCTGCCCTGTATAATGCAATGTCTAACCTCATTTGCTCAACCGCTCTCGGAAGTTTAACAATTATGCGATCCTGAAAATGATCATAGGATTTAGAATGTTGCGCCATATTAACAACAAAAAACTGCTCTACCATTCTAGCACATATTGGCAGTGGATAATAAATCTAACTGTTGCACAGCTATAGGTTGTAGGCAATGTGGGCTAAACCAGACTACCTCCCGTTCTTTGTTGACCCGCCCTCGCTTTTGTCCTTGATTACCAAACCCACCATTGGCAGACCAATAATAAGGTGTCCAACCCAAAGACTCCAATTCGTCGTAGTAGCCTGTATAACCGCATAAGGCGATGCGGAAACGGTCATCCTTGCCTGTTTCCTTGCACCAATTTAAGACCTCAACATAAATGCTAGTGTTATCGTGAGCATAGACCGAATCCCGATCGCCACCGTAAGGCGGATCAAGGAACACACCTACAGGAATGCCAGAGTGGATAGTACAGCAAGGAGTTAGGCATCGCTTCCAATCGCCGCAGACAATCTTGCAGACATTGCCTCTTAACCTACTGCTCAATTTGTCAAAATATATAGCTAAATCTGTGTTAACGCCTAAAATTCCCTTGGTCTGGCTTCCTATTTGTGGTCTTTGTTTATCAACACCTAAAACACCCTTAGTATGCCGTCCTATTATAGGCATCTGTCTGCTGACACCCACATCATTTTTGTTGCTTTTCTTTGTTAGCTTACCATTCTGCATAATCCATCCTCCTTGACCTCTACACCATCCACTACCTATCCAGTTGTTAATCCCCCATACCCACCAGCCCGCAATTTTGGCAGAATAGTATTCAGGGTCAGACTCTAACCTCTGGACTAATCCCTCTTTCTGATTTACTAGCCAGATATGTCTAGCTGTTAAATCTACTTCGGTAATATGCCAATCTGCATAATGCGCTACAGCAGAAGGATCATGGCAAACAGCTCTTAGAAAATTGACAATCATGCCATCAATATCGTTTAGCAATTCCCATCGCCTTTTCCCTTCTATAAAATGTTCTGACGGTCTAAGCCAAAACACTGCTCCACCGCCAAAAAACGGCTCTACATAAGCCTTAACATTGCCCAGTCGCTCCCAGACTACGGAAGCAATGCTACGCTTGCCGCCAAAATAAATATAAGGAAGAGGATCAATCATCTATCAACAACAAAAAACTTCCCTAATATACTAGCACACAATAAACTAGCGAATAGATTCAAGATATTTTAGACCGGTAGGGACATCCCAGAAGACCAAAATGCGATCGCACACTGGAGTATATGGATTGATAACAGTAAGGCAAGCAGAGCCGTGTCGATGCTCATAGAATCCTTTTTCTTCAGCAAAATCATCCATTCTTTTATAGCCTCGTACACGGATCGCCCAGCGTGGCTTACCATCTTCTGTTTCAATGTGCATCATGCCCCATTGATGCGTATGTCCTGATATATGCAAATCCGCCCAGCGATCGCCAAAAATATGCGCTTTTAATGCGCCATGAGTGCTATGGTACATAGAACGACCCTTATGGTCATGTCTAGCGCAAATGTTTACTATAGCACCATTATCAAATCTGAGGGACAGCCTGCATTCATGACCAACAGTTGCCCACACTCTAGTTTGGCGCAGGAGCAGTTTAAGGATATAAGAGCCTTGATTCCATGAATCGTGATTACCGATTACAAAATACGCCCACTCCATACTTTTACACAGCCATTCCGCCAGAGCGATCGCATCATCAAGAGTGCTAGATTGTTTAGCATATAGTTTTTCCAGTCGTCCGACCCAATTATTAGTAGTATCGCCAATATTGCCAGCATAAACACCCTTTGCGCGGCTACACAAAGTAATATGCTTCCTAAGCAAGGGCAAATCGCATCCATCATCGTCGAGGTGCGGGTCGCCCAAATGCAAAATGGCGACAGGTTTTGCACCTGCCGCCACTGTCTTGACTTTATTATCTTGAAATTGCTTTAACTTCCTTTGGTAAACTAAGCATCGGTGGTCTAAAAGTTCATCAAGAGAATAGTATGTGCCACCTGTATTTTCCCTGCGCTCACCATTTGGATCATAGTTGCTATAATTGTTGCTATAATTTTCGGCGATCATGATACCAGAGGAGGCATTTTCCACCTTCCTTAACTTGTCATCAATTTCAGGCTTAGTATTTTGCGCCATTTTTCGTACTGCACATGAATCGTTGCTATGCTCTATACCTGATTGATCTGATCGTTTTTTGCGTGAAATGTCATCATATATTTTAATAAACTCCTTGTTGCGACGAATCACCTCTCCACTCATATTGCAAAATGATGCAAGTCTTTTTGCCGTCCGCCTTCGGCTACTTTCCCAGCATTGTTCTATCTGCTCATAGGTAAACATTGAAAAGCATTAAGAAATACTTGACACAAGTTAATACTATATGCAATCTTGATCATTCGTCAATTCTTTTCCTAATCTACTGATAACAAATCTAACTGTTGCATGGAGACAGGTTGTAGGCAATGCGGGCTAAACCAGACTACCTCCCGTTCTTTGTTGACTCGTCCTCGCTTTTGTCCTTGATTACCATAACCACCGCTGGTAGACCAATAATAAGGTGTCCAACCCAAAGACTCCAATTCGTCGTAGTAGCCTGTATAACCGCATAAGGCGATGCGAAACTGGTCATCCTTGCCTTTTTCCTTGCACCAATTTAAGACCTCAAAACAGACGCTTGTGTCGTCATGTGCGTACACATCCTTACGGCGATCGCCACCGTAAGGCGGATCAAGGAACACACCTACAGGAATGCCAGAGTGGATAGTACAGCAAGGAGTTAGGCATCGCTTCCAATCGCCGCAGACAATCTTGCAGACATTGCCTCTTAACCTACTGCTCAATTTGTCAAAATATACGGCTAAATCTGTACTAACGCCTAACATTCCTTGGGTATGGCTTCCTGCGTGTGGTATTTGTTTATTTATGCCTAATATTCCACTGGTTTTTGCTGCTATTGTTGGAATTTTTTTATCAACACCTAAAATACCCCTAGTATGGCTTCCTATTTGTGGTCTTTTTTTATCAACACCTAAAACACTATTAGTATGGCTTTCCATTACAGGCATCTGCAAAGCAATACCCAAATCATTTTTGTTGCTTTTCTTTGTTAGCTTACCATTCTGCATAATCCATCCTCCTTGACCACTACACCATCCATTACCAATCCAGTTGTTAATCCCCCATACCCACCAACCCGCAATTTTGGCAGAATAGTATTCAGGGTCAGACTCTAATTTTTGCACTAATCCCTCTTTCTGATTTACCAACCATATATGCCTTGCTGTTAAATCTACTTCGGTAATATGCCAATCTGCATAATGCGCTACAGCAGAAGGATCATGATAAACAGCTCTTAGAAAATTAACAATCATGCCGTCAATATCATTCAGCAATTCCCATCGCCTTTCCCCTTCTATAAAATGTTCTGACGGTCTAAGCCAAAACACTGCTCCACCGCCAAAAAACGGCTCTACATAAGCCTTAACATTGCCCAGTCGCTCCCAGACTACGGAAGCAATGCTACGCTTGCCGCCAAAATAAATATAAGGAAGAGGATCAATCATCTGCATTCCTTTCCCTAATCCTTTGCTCTACCTGCTCTCTTAAACTAGGAGATAATTTTGGCAGTGCTTCACGCATTAGCTCTTTAGCATCTATAGGCGATCGCCGAAACTGCCTGTCCCATATCGTATCGGGATTTGGCGGATTGGTAATTATTTCAATATTTTGTTTTTTAGCGCGTTCTTTTCTTAATGCAAATACAGTACAGCGACAGCCAAAACCGCATGGTGGCAAGCCGTACTTCCAGAAGGTATGGTCTGCTGGTATAGCCTTATTGTGCAATTGCTTATGCAATATTCTAAAGTTTGGCGAATCTCTGTGCCGCCATACCAGTACCCAATCGCTTTTGTTGTCGCCGATTAGCCTGTCAATCTCCTTTTGTCTGCCGTAGCGGTACGCCTGAGAAATATTAGTTTGGTAGATTATTCTTCTGCGATTGCCATTAGCAGACCAGCCCATTCGTTCTACTAAACGGTCAAATTGTTTGTTGAAAGTGCCCAAATTGCCGCCTCTTTGCAGGCTATCAGTCAACAAAAATTTGATGGCATCTAGTATTTCGGCACTATTTAGATTGGCGACTGTAAACGCCCAATCGTGAAAGTAATTCGTTAAGCTCCTTAGCTCTTCCGCTGGTATTGACACCTTGTTCGCTAAATACTTTAACGCCCGCTTTGGTGGCAGACGCAACCATGATTCAACCATCAACAACTACTCCGCTACTTGCTACACTGCTTCATGCACTGCTTCATGCACTGCTTCATGCAATTGCACATCATCTCTGCGCGGTCTGCCAGCCCTCCTGCCACTAGCACACCATGTCTTGTTGCATATAATGCACCGAAACCGTTGCGTCTGTGCTAGTGTCTTCCCAGTTAAGCGAAATCTTACTGAATGACATCTTGGGCATTCCATATACCTTCCATTTAATACCTCTGCTAACTTCTGACGACGCTTTTTAACTTGATCTTCCATGATCGTCCTTTTTTCACTACTGCACTCATAAGATAACACACAAAAGGATAGTTTGGTAGTCCTCAAGCAACTTTAGTTCTTGCATTCAGCGCGTGCAAATTCCGATCTTAGATTAGTGAAGTTGCAGGATTTAATGGAAGAGCAAGCTATCGTAGCTCTGCGGCAAATGTGATACAATACCTAATATCCTAAAACAATAGCCTAATTATGCGATCCGACCTTACTCAAGACGCTTATCTAATACAGTTGGCACTCGCAGACGCAGAAACCCTTAAACAACAATATGAACAGCTTAACAATGACGAAGTTGCTCTTGCTATAAAATATAATGTGCCACTTAAAGAAATGATGGACAAACTAATTGGAACTAAGTGGTTTCTTCCAGAATTAACCTATCAAGACAAACAAAAATGGATTGCAGAACATCGCCTAAAATATGTATCCAAATATTGTGAACAAATATTAGAACTATATAAACTAGCTATCGGCGATCGCGAGTATGTAATGCGCCGAAAAGTGCTTGCTAGCTTGCTTAGAGAGGGTCGCTCAACCATGATGGTCAATCGTATATACGACAAAAAACCATTCTGTGCTAAATATTCTTTACCAGACGATAGCTATAGAGTTAAACATAATTTCGCTCAACAAGCGATCGCAAAGATGTTAGATGAATATCCGAGTGAGTATCGTAGCATTTTAGAAAATCGCAAACAAATATTTGCGCCACTAACATTAAAGTTACAAGATTTACTAAATCATTTAGCGAGTTACATGAATATATTTGGTATTTCGAGATATTTAGGATGGGACAGGACAAAAACGCGACGGCAGTTACAACAAATGGGCATAATACCAGTAGAAGGAAGGATATACTTAGAGCAGAATGACAATCCAGACCGCATTGGTGGCGGGAAATGGGACTACATGATTGGGCGGACATGGGCGAATGGGACGATGACAGTATTGCATCCGATGGGATTTCGGAAGTTAGGCGGTCAGGACTATGTACCAGTCATATTGGCGGACGCATCAATCTTCACCGATGACCTACACAAAAGTCGTTACCATGTTCTCTATCATCGCGTTAAGTGCGATCGCTGTAAGTGGGAGATGAACTTATCGCATCAATTTATTATGCACAACGGTCATTGTCCGATATGTCTAGAAAAGAAGAGAGCAAGGGATAACGGCAGGCAACCCAACTACAAGAAGTTTGGATTACGGTATGAAGGGCAGAGGACACTACTATCAAAACCACCATCACCATCAGCACTGCCATACCTAGAAGGCGACGAACCTATTGAACTTGTAGAATTCATGCAAGAAGCGATCGCACAGAAAGACCTTGTAGAATGACAGCTTTGAGCGATCGCCCGTAGCATTGTTAGCAAATCAGCTTGTATCAAGCGATCGCAAGTCGATGTAACACCCCCTATGAGAGGTATTGTATG
>Ga0272446_1003202_pt1 | contig 21109 bp, 21 predicted proteins | sample YNPCB0061_FD_194587 | JGI IMG/M metagenome (GOLD analysis project Ga0272446, IMG submission 194587) | Hot spring microbial mat communities from Yellowstone National Park, WY, United States - YNP-CB-006-1 | ecosystem: Environmental > Aquatic > Thermal springs > Hot (42-90C) > Sediment | place...
TCGAGGTATCCCCTCCCCTCTCTCATGAACGTTTTGGGATACCTCCAGGTATCCCTCACCTCTGTCATGAACGTTTTGGCATACCTCGAGGTACCCCCTCCCCTCTCTCATGAACGTTTTGGCATACCTCGAGGTACCCCCTCCCCTCTCTCATGAACGTTTTGGGATACCTCCAGGTATCCCCTCCCCTCTCTCATGAACGGTTCGAGACACATCGAGGTCCTCCCGGCCGATGTGGAGCGACCGTGCGGGCCAGGGTAGCGTGGCCCGTCAGCCCGCTGCTGGCACGGCGGAGGTCGGTCCGGCAGGAGGCAGGTCCGCGTCGTTGCTGGATGAGCCCGCGGACCGCGACGCGCGCTCGCGGATGATCTCGATGGGCTTGAGTGCCTTGCGGACGGCTTGCTCGGTGGCGGGGTCGTCGGGCTCGGCCGTGGCGAGCACCTTGATGCAGTAGTCCTCGATCGTGCGAGTCAGGCGTTGCAAGGGCTCGCGCAAGCCCACCGTGTCGACTTCTCCCGCGCCCTGCAAGACCTTGCCGACCGCCTTGCCGTATTCGCGGTGCGCTTGGCGAAGCTCCTCGACGACGTCGGCGCCGCACAGCCGGCTCAGCTCCTCTGCCAAACCTTCTTTTTCGATACGGTCGAGGCGTTTCTGGCTCTCGGTCCATTCGGCCGCATAGGGCAGCGTGAGAAACCCCTTGCCGTTGGGGAACAGGTTCGAAAGGAGCCTGGCCGCCGAGGCGAAGCGGTTGGACTTGTCCGCGGGCAACCACGACAGCGCCTGCAGAATGGCGTGCAGAGCCGCCCATGCATTATCCACACGCGCGTCCAAGCTTCTGAGGTCGAGCGGCTCGTGTTGCCCGCGCTTCTTGTCGCGCTCTGCCCACGCGGCTTGCAGCGCTACCACGGCCGTGCGCATCCGCTTGCGGGACTTGGTCAAGGCCGGGGTGACCTCCGGGGGTTTCGCGTCGAGCAGCGCGATGCCGAGCGCCACCGCGGTGGCGACATCCAGCCGAGGCAGATGACTGTAGGCAGACCGATCCAGCGACATGGGTATCCTCCCGTATGGAACGACCGCGTTGTTTCACGAGTGCTGAGCACCGTCAAGAGGCGGTCCCTCACCCGCACCAGCACGCCCACGGCGGGCATGCGGAGCGGGTTCGGCTGCCCGCCGTCGGGACGGGTTCCGGGGGAAGCCGATGACGATGGCCCTCCTCTTGCCCGAGTGACTTGCGCATGACTCGCGCACGCCTCGACCCACGCAAGCGACGGGTGGATGCACCGCTGTGGGATGGGTCGAACGCGCGGACGGAGCCGCCGCCTTGGAAGTGGGTTCGCCGTGCTGGCAGCGAGCTGACGGGGGTGTTGGCCGGTTGACGCGGCATGGCCCGCGACGTACAAGCGCGGCACTGCGAGCCGCCATGAAGCCCACCGCCAAGCCCCAAGAGCCCAAGCCCGCGGCGCCCGCGCCGCCCCCCGAAGACCCCCTCTTTGCAGACCTCTGGGAGCGATTCCGCAACGAGGCCGGCTTCGTCCCCGAAGCGATGGAAGCCGAAAAGCAGAAGGTGCGCGACGAAATCGCAGCCCTCGAAGCTCGGATCGCCGAGAAGCGCGCCTTGCTCGACGCCATCGATCGTCGCGAAACCTCTGCACGCGACCAGCTCAAGGCGCTCATCGCCGCGCGTCTCAGCCCGGACGCGATCCTGTCCGCGATGCGGATCGAGTACCGCGTGCGCAAGGCCGCGACCCCGAAGCAGCCCAAGCCCGAGTCGTCCGACGCGGTCTCCTCCGACGACAAGGAGTTGGTGCTGAGCCACCTCGACGCCGAGGGGCTGTCGCTCGCGGACCTGAAGAAGCTCACCGGCAAGGATGGCCCGTTCCTGCAGGCCGTGCTGAAGGCGCTGCTGCACGAGAGCCGGATCGTCAAGAGCGGCGAGCGCGGCCAGGCACGCTACCATCTGGCCTGACCCGGCGGAATCGGGTCACAGCTCTCCGGCCTTGGCCTTACCGACCCACATCCGAATCTCCTTCTCAATCACCTCGAGCGCGCGGTTCTTGAACACGCGCAGCAGAAACGGCACCTCGAGCTCCAGGCCGATGGTTTGCGGCCTGATCTCGATAGTGCCCCGGAGCTGAATGCCCTTGGCGGAGAACCCCACCTGGGCGACCCGGTCCGACGACCACGTCATCGTGGGCGAGTAGTCCGCAAAGCGGACGCGATAGGTTTCGAACGCCTTGTCCACGCATCGTTTGGCGATGGCAAGCTCGAGATCGTGCGGCACTTCGTGCTTCAACGCTACCTCCTCGCTGGGGTTCTGATGGCGGGCGACGCCGTCTGTCAAGCCATCCCTCATTCGATCGTCCGGAGCTGCCGCTCGATCTCGTCCTGCGTGGCGAGCGCGTCCTTGCGCCACACGAGGCGTCCGCCGCGGTCGAGGATGAACACCGTGGGCACGGCCACGACATCACCGAAGGGGCCGCCCTTGAGGTCCGGGTAGTCGACGTGCGCAACCGGCACGCGGAGTTTGAGCACGTCGACGAACATCTCGATGAGCGGCCGGTTCTCGGGACGCTCGGTGACGATCGCATAGCAGTTGGTGCGGGGAACGTGATCGTGGGCCACGGCGTCGAGGAACCGCGCCTGCGCTTGCGACGACCCTCCGTACGATGTGATGAACACGATGACGGTGTTGCGTCCCAGGCTGGTGTCGGACGAGATCTTGCTGCCATCGAGGGCGCTGAACGCATAGTGCAGCACCGGGCCCAACGTCACCGGCGGCGGTGCGGCAGGCTCGGCCGGCGCGGGATGCGACGACGGCGAGCATGCGACGATGAAGCCCGCCACGGCAGCCAAGGTCGGGACGATCCACGCTCGTGGCTCAGACCGACGCATCGTCATCCGGTGCGGCGAGCGCGGCGTCGAACAGGTCGAGCAGCGGCTTGAACGTATCGGGCAACACGCCATCCCTGCGACGATGGGCCACGATGGCCGCGGCGATCTCGTCGACCACCGGGCGCAGCGGTGTGCGCTCGAGCAACATGCCGTCCACCGCGCTACCTGCCTGCGGCGCATCCTTGGCATGCACCAGCGGATCCTCCCGAACCCAGTCGATCCCATTGCCGACCGCGAAGCGGCACGAGGTCACGCGGACGAAGTCGAGGTACACCGGCCTTACCACCACGCAGACCCGCGCGCCTTTGGCGCCGGAACCGGCCAATGCGTAGGGCCGAACCGACGCATGGTCGCCCACGTCGTTGCCCATCGCACGGCGGATGCGCTGGCGCCTGACAGCGTCGCTTTCCACCGATAGCAGGGGAGCGAACAGCGCGACGCGAGGGACTCCGAGGCGAGGCGCGTCTTGCTCGAGCGCGTCGAGGATGGCCGTGCGCCCGCGCGCGTCGAGCGTCTCGTAGGCCAACGCCGCACCCAGCGCAGCTTCCGCATCCGACGCAAGCGCCTCGAGCCAGGTGCGCCAGGCAGGCCCCACGCGGTCCGGCGTCAACCTTCTGTCTCCATCGCCGGAGTGTCCGTCGGGTGCATGGCCTGGGCACATGCGCACGACCTTACCGAAGGGCCGGTGGCGCATCAATGCAGGCGAATCATCCGGATCGCGAAGCATCCGCCTGCATCCCACCCTGGCTGCTCGCGCGCGTGACTATCGCACCCAGGTCGCGTCTCAGGTCCTCCACCATCTCGTCCAACGCCGCGTGCTGGCTCGCTGGCGACACCAGCAGCAAGTCTCCCCCACGTTCCGCGAACATGGATGCAAGCCCTTCGCTGGCCTCGAGAAGCCCTCGTACGAATCCAACCTCTCCTACCGGCACCTGAATACGACGCCACACCAGGGCTTCGTCGTCGATGATCGGGATGGGAACGCGCATGATGCGCGCGAGCGTAGCGTCGTGGCTGCGCGGTCGCCAGGGGCGTGGCATCATTCGGCGCGGACATGCCGCATCCAGACCCGCTGAGCACCTTCGCAGAAGACGACCTCATCGACAAGCTGCCGCCGATCGACGGCGAGGAGGGCGACGAGGACGACGAGATCATCGTTGGCGATGACGTGGCGAGCGACTTGCTGGAAGGAGAGGACGTCGACGACTCGGTCGCGGAGGATCTGCCCGTGGGAGATCTGGTCGAGGCGGTCGGCGACGATCCGGAGGGCGCGGACGACGAAGGGGATCTGGACATCGGCAACCCGGCCGTGGCTTTCGGCGAGGGGGAAGCGGGCCGCGACGACGACGACGTTGCGGGCGCAGCGGGCGACGACGACACGCTGGGGATCGATGCGATCCCGGAAGAAGGAGAAGGGGACCAGGACGGCGAGTCGGTGCTGGGGGGGGGCGCGGAGGAGATCGACGAGAGCCGCCTGCCGGAGCTCGACTCGGACGACGAAGCGGACTTGCCGGGCGAGATTCCGGTCGACGACACGTACGTAGGGGAAGACGCGGCCTTGCCTCCGTGGGCTGCCGCACGCTGGGAGCGCGTCGCGATCCCGCTCATCGCGGTTCCGATGAACGCGCTGTGGGTGGGCCACGATCGAACGCTGGCCGCAGGCGAGGGAGCGGTGGAGCTGTCCTTCGGCGCCGACTCGGCCGTCGTCGCGCGACGGCTCGCGTTGGCCGGGCTGCCGCCGGTCGAGATCGTCTCGGTGGTCGGTGACGACGGCTCGCCTGGCGTGCTGCTCGCGACCCGTCATGGCGTGCATGCGTCCCTCGACGGTGGTGCGACGGTTGGTTCTGCGGTGCTGCGAGCGACTGGCGAAGCATCCATTGCGGGGGTCGTGGCGGGCGCCGGGCCCTCGCCGGCATGCTACGCGCGCAGGACCGACGGCCGGATGCTGGCGAGCCCCCGCATCGGCGGCTTGTGGACCTCGCTGGAAGGCGTTGGCGTCGTGCGCGCGATGGCGGGCGACAGCGACGGTCTGGTGCGCGTGGTGGCTCGACGCGACGGCCTGGTCATGATGACGTTCGACGGGGACGGCCGTTGCGAATCGGAAGCGCTTCCGGAGGACATGGCAGAGGTCTTGTCGGATGAGGGGGCATGGGTGGCGGCGGGCCGGGATCTTTGGGTGGTGGGGGCGGCGGACGGATGCTTGTGGTGGCGCGGCGTCGGCACCGGATGGGCAAGCGCGCTGTTGCCGCGGGAAGCCTGCGCTGCCGTGGTGGTGGACGCGGGCGCCCGGCCCTTCGTGGTGGTCGCTGTGTACGTCGAGTCCGAGGACCGCAGCTACCTGGTTCGTCTCGGTGCGGACGGCACCGCGAGGTTGGTGGGCGACCTGACGCCGGACGTCGTGGATCCCACGAGCTCGACCGGCGACGAGACGGAAGGGATGGGAAAGGTGGCCGCGATCGCGTGGGATCCGCACCGTGGATGGTTGTGGGTGGCGGGCCGGTTCGGGCTCCAAGCGTGGCGGCCCGAGCTTCTTGCTTGATTGGTCACCGGCGCGCTCGCGGCGGGGACTTGGCCCATCGGAACGCAGCGTGCTATCGGCGCACCATGGCGGTTATCGTGCAGAAATACGGCGGCTCGTCGGTTGCCGACGTGGAGAAGATCCGGAAGGTCGCCGACAAGGTCGTGGCGACGGCGCGCGCGGGCAACCAGGTCGTGGTGGTGGTCAGCGCGATGGGCAAGACCACGGACTCGCTCCTGTCGCTGGCGCGAGAGGCCGCAACCGTACCCGATGCGCCGGCGTCGCCGCCTCGCCGTGAGCTGGACATGCTGGTGACGACGGGCGAGCGTGTGTCCATGGCGCTGTTGTCGATCGCCATCCATGCACGCGGTCTCGACGCGATCTCGTTCACGGGCTCGCAGTGCGGGATCATGACGAACGATCGACACTTCGACGCGCGCATCATCGAGGTACGTCCGATTCGAGTGGAAGACGAGCTGGCGAGGGGCCGCATCGTGATCGTGGCGGGCTACCAGGGCGTGAGCTACAAGCGTGAGATCACGACGCTCGGTCGTGGTGGGTCGGACACCACGGCGGTAGCGCTGGCGGCTGCGCTCGACGCGGATCGCTGCGAGATCTACAGCGACGTGGACGGCGTGTACTCGGCAGATCCGAGGGTGGTGCCGGACGCCGTGCACATCCCCGAGATGGATCACGCGATGCTGCAGGAGATGGCCGAGAGCGGAGCCAAGGTGCTCAACGCGCAGGCGGTGGAATGGGCGAGGCGGTCGGGCATCGCGATCTACGCCCGAGCGAGCTTCGGACCGTCACGACCGGACGGCGAGCCGGAGCGTCAGACCGTGGTCCGCAAGTTCGCGGCCACCGAAGAGAACCGCGCCCGTGCGATCGTGGGCGAGACGAACGCTGCGCTGGTGCGGATCGACGGTGCGGGAGCGATCGAGGCGGCGAGGACCGCGTCCGCCTTGCAGGCGCTCGATATTCCCATGCGGGATCTGACGCTCACGGACCGGGGCGGCTCGTTCGTGGTGCCGCTTTCGAACGTGCCGGAGTGGGATCGGACGCGTCGCCGGATGAGCGAGCTTGCGGGTCTGCAAGGCGCGAGCATCGAGCAGGGGGTGGCGGTGGTGAGCGTGGTGGGGGCGGGGCTCTCCGAGACAGCGGAGCCGCTTCACCGGATGGTCAGCGCGCTGGAGCGTGCGGGCGTGCGACCACGGGAGCTTGGCGCTTCGCCGTTGAGGCTCCGCGCGGTGGTGGACGGCCCGGCGGCGGGTCAGGCGCAGCGCGCGCTGCACGCGGCGTTCATGACGCAGTAGCACGGAGGCGCGGCCTCGGCCTCTCCAGCGCCGGTCGCGGCTTTCGCCCCGGGTGGTTGCAGCGCAGGTGGCGTTCCCGTGACGTGCCAGCAACGACATTGATTCAACTCGTCCCGTGCCCTAGAAGCGTCGTTTCATGGCTGTCGGCGAAGCCAGCATGATCGTCATCAAGCTCCTCGGCGGGCTCGCGTTCTTCGTCTACGGCATGAAGGTGGTCAGCGATTCGCTCCAGGCGCTCGCTGGTCGCAAGATGCGCGAGTGGCTGTTCCGCGTGACGCATAGCCGTTGGTCCGGCCTGATGCTCGGAACCGGGCTCGGGTTCACCATCCACAGCGGCGCGACCACCGTGCTGCTGCTGACGTTCATCAACGCGGGCATGCTGTCGCTGGTGCACTCGATGCCGGTCATGCTCGGCGCGAACGTGGGGACCACGCTCTCGATGCAGCTCGTGAGCTTCAAGATCGGCAAGTACGCGCTTGCCGTGGTGGCGGTTGGACTCCTGCTCATGCTCGCATCCCGAAAGCCCACCTGGACCCAGGTTGGCGGTGCGCTCTTCGGCTTCGGTCTGCTGTTCCTCGGGATGGAAACGATGAGCGAAGCGGTGGTTCCTCTCAAGCAGAGCGCGGCCGTCCAGTCCGTGCTGTCCTTCACCGACGGGCGCACCGTGGGCGGCTTCGTGCTTTCGCTCCTCCTGTCGGTGCTCATCACGGCCGTTTTCCAGAGCAGCGGCGCCACCATCGGCGTGATCTTCGCCCTGTGTGGCGCCGGAGTCTTCACCGAGCTGGGGCAGGCGTTTCCGCTCGTGCTCGGCGCCCATGTGGGCACGTGCTCCGCCACGCTGCTCGGTGCGGTCGGAACCAACATCGATGCCCGGCGATCCGCGGTAGCGCATCTGCTGTTCAATGTGCTCGGCACGATCGTCGCGTCGCTCATGAGCCCGTTGTATGTCGCGATCATCCCAGGGCTCGGGGGTGACCTGATGCGTCAGGTCGCCAATGCCCATACCATCGTGCAGACCGTCAATGCGCTTCTGGTCCTGCCTTTCACGCCGCAGTTCACGACGCTCGTGCAGGGGTTGACGCCATCGGATGAGAAGCCGCCGGAGCAGAGCCACCTCGACGAGAGCCTGCTGGTCACGCCGGAGCGAGCCATCGCCGCAGCGATGCGCGAGACCCGCCGGATGGCCACCATCACGCGCCGGATGCTGGTGCAGGCGATGGGTGGTCTGCTTCGTCAAACGAGCCAGCCCTTCGCGACGGTGCTGAAGGAGGAAGCCGCGGTCGATACCCTGAAGCGATCGATCAACGCCTATCTCTTGCAGATCGCGGCCCGCAAGCTGTCGACCAGGCAGTCGATCCTGCTGCAACACCTGATGGCAACCGCCTCGGAGCTCGAGCGGATCGGCGACCACATCGAGACGATCGTGAAAACGACGCAGGACAAGGTGGCCGCGCGCGTGTGGTTCGACGAGGAGAGCATGCGCCTGCTGGTGGAGCAGTATCTGCGGGTCGACAAGCTGCTCCGGCTGACGATCCTGTCCCTCGATCCCGAGCTGCGAGCGTTCAAGCAGATCAGCGCGAGGATGCTCGAGGAGCGTCGGGACTTCGTGCAGTGGAACCGAAGCCTGCGTGCGCGCTACCGCAAGCGCATCGTGGACCGGCAGGACAAGCCCCTCAGCGGGATCTACTACGAGCAATACCTGCGCAGCTTCGAGCGCATCGTGCGTCACACCAAGGTGATCGCCCAGGTCGAGCAGCGCGGCACATTCAAGGTCAAACCCCAAAAATTCGGCCGGGAAACCGGAGTCGACACCCGTCCCGTGGACCCCCTCGACAACCCCCTGCCGGTCGACGAGCGCATGCTCAACGAGGAGCTGACCTTCGACGACCTGGGGATCGACGCCGCGTTGCTTGCGCCGGTGGCGGCGACGCTGCAGCATGGCTCGGTGCCTCCTCCTCCCATCCCGGACGACGACTAGCCGAACGGAGCCCGGGTGGCCTCCGGGTGCTCCGGTTGCCCGACAGGCGGGGTCATGGCATGATGCCACCATGTTCAAATGGAGGATCTCATGACCATTCCAGTGAGCGTGCTGCCGGTGGTCCCTCCTGGGGAAGACGACCTCCCGTGCTGCGACGGAGAGCCGATGGAGTCTGACCGTCATCGCAAGCAGATGAACCTGCTCATCGAGAGCCTGGACTACGCGCTGCGCGATCGAAATGACGTCTTCGTGGGCGGCAACATGTTCATCTACTACAGCGAGCTGCAGACGAAGCGGAACGATTTCAGGGGGCCCGACGTGTTCGTGGTGCTCGACACGGTTCGTCGCGAACGCAAGAGCTGGGTGGTATGGAAAGAAGACGGACGCATGCCAGACGTGGTGATCGAGCTTGTGTCGGAGACCACGGAGCATGTGGACCGCGTGGAGAAGATGCGGCTGTACGCGAGAAGCCTGCGTGTAGGTGAGTACTTCATTTACGATCCGATGAGCCACAGGCTCGACGGGTACCGGTTGGATGGCGGAGGGTGGAAGTACGAGCCAATCGAGCCTGAACCGGACGGCGAGTTCGTGTGCCGGCAGCTCGGGCTCAAGCTCGCGTTGTGGCATGGCACGATCGGGGGGATCGAAACCGATTGGCTGCGGTGGTTCGACGCAACGGGCAGACCGCTGCCGACACCCGCCGAGGCGGAAGCGCAACGGGCGGAAGAGGAAGCCAGGCGCGCGGAACAGGAAGCCAGGCGCGCGGAACAGGAAGCCAGGCGCGCGGAACAGGAAGCACTGCGGGCAGCGCGTCTGGAGGCGAAGCTGGCGGAGTACGAGGCGAAGTTCGGCAAGCTACCGGATCGCTAGGTGGCATCGGAGGGGCGGCGGTTTCGAACGCTCCCCGGTGGGCGCCTCGCGCACGGTCTTCGAGGGCTGATCTGCCGGTCGTGGCAGCCTTTCTCGTGACATTGCGCCCAACCGTGGCGACGTCCGCTGGGCTTGAGCGAAGAAGCTTTCTGGTTACCAGCTTGGCGACCTTTTGGGCGGGTGACCGACCGAGGTCGTGCGCTGGGCGACGAGCCGTGCCCGCAGGGTAGCCCGTGTCCGCGGCTTGCGCCTTGAAAAGCTCCCTGACGCGCACCACAATGCGCGCCGTGAAAACCCATCGATCCCTTTCCTTCTGGTTCCGTCTCGTTCCGGCGATCGTCGGCGTGGCGGCTTGTCTCGTCGTCGCACCCGCCTGCACCAAGAGCGGCGGTGGCAGCTCACCGTCGGGAAGCAGCTCCGGCGACACCGGTGGTCCCAAGATCACCATCGAGCAGACGGAGTTCGACTTCGGCAACGTGACCGAAGGCGACAAGCTCACGCACACCTTCGAGATCAAGAACACGGGGACCGCCCCGCTCGTGATCGACCGGGTGCGCACGTCCTGCGGCTGCACCGTGGCCGACCTCAAGACGAAAGAGATCGCGCCCGGGGCGTCGGGGCAGATCGAGGTCACCTTCGACACCAAAGGGCGCATGGGGCCCAACCGCAAGACGATCACGGTGTCGTCCAACGACAAGCAGACCCCGAACGCCAACATCGAGATCAAGGCGAACATCGAGCGCCTGCTGGTCTTCACGCCGATGAGCGTGCGGCTGAACGTCAACCATGGCGAGGAGCAGAAGGTCGAGACATGGCTGATGGGCAAGCAGGCAGACAACGCCAAGCTCGCCATCAAGACCATCGAGGGTGGCGAGGGTCTCAAGATCGAGCTGGCGGAGAAGAAAGACGGCGACAAGACCGTGCATGGCCTGTCGTTCTCGCTCAAGGGCGAGAAGATCGTGACGGGTGCGGGCAAGGTTGTCGTCACGACGGGCGTGGAGACGATTCCCGAGTTGGAGGTGCGATTCACATTCAACGTGGTAGGCAACCTCGAGCTGCGCCCGCGTGCGCTGTTCTTCGACGATCGGTCCCCGAGCGGCAAGGAGCGGGTGATGCGGGTCGTCTCCAAGCGCGAGGACTTCAAGATCAAGAGCGTGAAGGTCACCGAAGGTCCGTTCAAGGCCACCTTCAGCAAGCCTGAAACCGGCCCCGGCTTCGAGGTCCGCGTCAGCCTCAACCCCGACGCCAAGGTCGAGGGCCAGATCGCAGGCAAGATCGAGATCGCCTCCAACGATCCCCTCGAGCCCAAGGTGGAGGTTCCGCTCACGGTTCGCCCCATGCCCAGCATGGATCGTCCGCCGAACCTGGCGATGCCGCCACGCCGCATGCCGGGGATCAACCCCCCGCCCCAGCCTTCTCGCTGACCGCTTCTTCCACAAGCTGCGCAAGGATCCTCCACTGGTCCGGAGCCACGCGTTCGGCGCGGTCGTCGAGCGAGATCCCTGCTTGTCGCGCGATCTTCTCCCACGTGTCCCCGTCGACACCGCGCCAGCCCTTGACGGCGTTGCGCAGCGTCTTCCGGCGACGGCTGAAGGCCGCTGTGACCAGCCATTCAAAGGTGGATGCCGCGGGTCCATCCCAGCCACGTGGCTGCAGCACGACCACGGTCGAGTCGACCTGCGGGCGTGGGCGGAAGCACGATGACGGCACGAACATTCGTCGCAGCAGCACGAAGGCGTGCTGCACGAACACGGACAGGGCGCCGTATTCCTTGGCGCCGACCGGCGCGCCGATGCGGTCGGCCACTTCCTTCTGGACCATGAAGACCACCCGGTCGACCGCCGGCGCCGTGTCGATGGCGCGCTGCAGGAGGCGGCCCGTGATCTGGTAGGGCACGTTGCCAACGATGCAATGCGGGCGCGGTCCGTCGGCCAGCAGGTCGAGCCATGATCGGGCAGCCGCGTCCGCCTCGACCACGCGGAGCCGATCGGCTTCGACTTCCTCGGCGTAGGTTTCACGGAGCAAGGGCACGAGGTCGCGATCCCGTTCGACCGCGACCACGCGCGCGGCGCGTGCGAGCAGGTACCGGGTCAGCGCCCCTGTTCCAGGGCCGATTTCCAAGCAGGTGCCGCCCTGGGGGGACGTCGCTTCCAGGGCGATGTTGCGTGCGATGTTGGGGTCTGCCAGAAAGCACTGACCGAAGGAACGCTTGGCGTGCAGGCCGCGGGCATGAAAGGCGGCGCGCCCGTGGTCCTCGCGGCTGAAGGGGTGGGAGGGCATCGGATGGGGGCAGCATGCCGTCGGCAAGCTGCCGAGACAACCATGCGGCGGAAGAGGCAGCGGGCCGATGGGCGACCGTCTGTTCCCGGCCATGGAACCATCTTTCCACAAAATTCGATGGACCATCGAATCAAGCCGCGGTAGGCATGGAACCATGCGATCAACCTCGCTGTCACGGGGCGGCCTGTGTGGGGGCTGCGGTTGGTGGGCAAAGCCGGCGTTGCTTGCCTGCTGCCTCCTGCCTTTCGCAGCATGCGAATACGTGGCGGGCATCGGAGACAGGTCCGCCGGGCTAGAAGGACAAGGCGCGGATGGGGGAACGGACGCGCGGCTCGATCGCGACGGCGGCACCGAGGCAGAGGGCGGCGTGACACCGGACGTCGCACAGGGAGACGATGCGCCTGCCGACGTCGAGGTCGACGCGGGAGGGGACGGGGACGCGGGGGACACGACGGAAGCGGGGATTCCGCTGCACTGCGAGTTCGGCCTCGGCACGAAAGCGGGCTCGTCGACCCACGGAGAGGTTTCATCGTTGGTTCGAATCGAGCGTTCGGGCGCTCCTGCGTGGGCGATGCTGTTCGCCACGACGTCCGAGATCGCCCTAAGCGTCGTGGATGATGCTTTGCAGTGGGCGTTTGCGGAAGACAAGGTACTGGTGTCGGTGCAAGGCCCGCACGCACTGGGGATGGGCCGTCTGCTATGGACGGGCTCGCGCTTGTTCCTCGTGTATTCGAAATACACCGGTCCGAACCAGGGCAGCACGGCCGTCTTCGTGTCCGAAGTGGACCCGGTAACCGGGTCCACGATTGGCACTGTTGCAGCCAGCCAGCCGATGACGTCGTGGTTGCCGGCTTTCGTCGGCATGCCCGGAGTGAACGCCGCGCAGACGAGGATGCTGGTTCCGGTGGTCGACCAGCTAGCGGAGATGGGCGACGCGAGCGCGCAGTTCTTCTCGCTCGCGCCGGACCTGGTCGGTGCCGTGCCGTTGGCCCCCTCCCGCGGGCTCGCTGCCGCCTGGGAGCCGGACACCGCGGTGTTCGGCGTCGCCTCGGTCACGGTCAATGGTGGACAGCTCGTCCGGTTCGACAGCAAGGGCGAGTGGCCGACCACGTTCCCGTTCGCGAGCGCCGGGGTCTACCCGCCTTGGGCGCATACCAACGCACGTCCGGCAATCCTCGGTGCGCTCGGGCGGTTCTATGTCGCATGGATCTCGAACGACGACGTGGAGCGGGCGGTTATCGTCAACGCGTACGATACGCAGACCGGGCAACCCTTGCCGGCAACTCCGCTGATTGTCGCGAGCTACGGCGCGAACGAGGGATTGCACCCGTCGACGGTCCGGTTGGTGTTCGACGGGCAGGCGCTGGTCGTCGCGTGGAATCGAGTCGTCGATGCCCAGTTCGCGGGCGACATCCACATGAAGCGGTACGACCCGGACCTGCGGCAGGTGGGAGACGAGCTGTGCAACTCGTGCAACGCGGCCGTGGTGTCAGAGGGAGAGTTCTCGATCTCGTATTCGAGCGCGGGGCGCTATGCGGCGGCGTTCTACTCCCACCAAGACGCCCAGAACACGATCGTGCGTTTGAATTGCGACGACCCGTGACACCGCGGGCGCTTTCCGTGTACGATTCGTGACTCTACTCCCACCAAGACGCCCAGAACACGATCGTGCGTTTGAATTGCGACGACCCGTGACGCCGCGGGCGCTTTCCGTGTACGATTCGTGACAAGTCTATCGGCGAACCCGTTTCGGTGGTCGTCGTCAACGGGCTGTCCCAAGAGAGACAAGGAGGCGAGCATGTCCGAACACTACGTCGTGGTGGAGTCTGTCACCCAACAGTCGAGCGAGACGGCGTTTCTCGACATCTCCTGCAACACGCTCGTCACCGCGAGTGTGACGCTCCGCGATGCCGGCGGGTCGGTGACCAACACGTTCGAGGTCACCTGCAATGCCGACCACTACGGGATCACGTCCAACATCTTCGGCTATTCGAACAACCAGAGCAGGCTGGCGGTCATCACCGCATCCGCGGACCTGTCCGTGGTGCTGCGTCACACCGTTGTCTCGACGTGCACGGCCACGATAGCGACCACGGTTCCCAAGGCGTCGGACGCGAGGGCGTCGACGATCTCGTTTCCGACGGGCTCGCTGGGGAGTGGTGCTCACGCGATGGTGTGCAATCCGAACGGTTCGGCGATCCAGGTATCGCTCCGCTACGGTTCGCCGACGTCGTCGCCGGTGAGCACGACGGCCGTGGCGGGCTACGGCTTCGCGTTCATCGACATCACGAACGACAATGCGAACGCGGTGCTGAGCTCGTATTCCGACTTTTTCGTGCAGTATCTGGTGAGGAAAACGAAATCCCCGTTCATGGAGAGCTACGCGGTGCCGTGAGGCGGGCACCGGCCGGGGGGGTCACTGCGCGGCGAGGTTGTCGCAGAACTTCAGGTGGCGGGCGGCCACGTCCTCCGACGGCACCCCTTCCAGCCCTGTGGTCTTGCACACGTACTTCTTGCCACCGATCTCCTTGAACGCGATGCCGATGTAGCCGACCTTGCCGTCGTTTTCGAACTGCTCGATGGCGAGGTTGGGCTCTTCGCGAACCCACTTCTTGAACGGGAAGAGGATGGTGTCGGCCTTGTAGCTCTTCTTGACGCTGGCGAAGTCCCCGTGCGCTTCCGAGATGTTGAGCGAGGAGCCGTCGCCGATGTCCACGGTGACGGACTTCTCGTCGCCGATGGACATATCCATGGCGCCCATGCCGCCGGCGGGGACTCGGATCTTGAGTGCGAGGGGTTTGAGGTCGACGTCGACGAGACCGTCGCCGGCCTTGGCGGGCTTGACCGCGGAAGGGGGGGATCCCGCGGAGGCGCTCGGAGCGCTGGAGGGGTTATCGCTGCCCTTGCAGCAGGCGGCGGCGAGCAATGCGATGGCGAAGAAGGGGACGAAACGCATGGGCAACTCCTGGTGATAACGATGGGTTGGGTGGGTGGCGCCGGCGCATGCGGCGCCCGGCTGTTTTGGGGAGGTGTACTGGTCGACGGCAGGTCAAATCCTGTCAAACGAGATCAAGATCGTGACCCAATGGCGGGCTAGCGTGAGTCTCCTGGCTAAACGCAACCTTTGTAACGCCTCTCGGCGAATTCCGATGGAAGCCGAGCTAGAGTGTCGGACCTAACCATCGCGCCTTTCAATCGTGAAGCACTTGAAAACAAGAGCGTGCAGGTCCAGAGCCAGGAGACTGCCGCTAGGGCGTCGGCGCGGCATCCGTGTCGCGCGTCGAAAGGCCTTTCGGGCCGTGCCGGACAGCGGCGAATCGAAGCGACGTTGTGGGACGTGCCGCCTAGCCGCGAGGGGGCTTCGGGGGCGGAGGCGTGGAGATGCGCTGCGACAGCGCACCGGTGTCGGTCGTGGAGAGCGCCGCCATGACTTGCCCTGGTGGGTGGGCGCCCCAGCGGCGGATGCGTTCGACACGGACGCCCATGGAAGCGAGCGCGCGTTCACCGCGTTCGCGGGCGGCGCGGGAGCGGAGGATGACGGCATCGGAGACGATGTTGGCGACGGCGCCGTTGCCGAGCTGCACGGCCTGGTCGACGCGGGCTGCGATCCAGTGGACGCGGGCGCTGGCTCGGCGGAGGTCGGCGATGGCACGAAGCAGCTCGGCACGGGGTCGGTCGGGCGCTGGGGACCAGATATGCACGATGCTGGGGCGTGGCTTGCGGCGGGCGAGCCTTTCGAGGAACCGGACCATGGCTTCCTCGGTTCGCTGTCGTTCGGGGTCCGAACGAGGGGGAGACTCGATGCCGAACGACGCGAGGTAGCGGCGGAGGACCCGCTCGCGCGGGGTGGGAGCGTCAGGGGCCAGACCCTTGAACGGTGCGCGTTGCATGGCGGCTTCGGCGCGGAACGCGAGCCGGTCGATGTCGAGTCGTTCGGCCGATGCCACGCGGCCGTCGAGGGGACGCAGATGTTCGAGGACGCGCAGGGCGACGTCGCGCTCCTCGAGCTCACTGCGGTCGGCGTCATGGCAACCGGTGACGAGCGCGAGGGCGAGGGCGATGTCATGGGCGTGCTTGGCGCCCCTGTCGGGGTCGAGCAGACCGCGCAAGCGGCCGCCGAGGATGGCGAGGCCGACGCGATCGCCTCGTGCGAGATGGCGCTTGGCGACAGCGGAGACCTCGTCGATGCCGAGATCAAGGGGCGCATAGCCTGGAGGGCCTGCCCACAACTCGACGGAGGCGTCGACGACGATCCACACGATATCGCGCTCGTCGCGGTCGAAGTCGCGGACGAGGAGCTTTCCTCGCTTGGCGGTAGCGCGCCACGCGATGCGCTTGAAAGGGTCGCCGGGCTGGTGCTCGCGCAGCTCACGCAGCTCCATGCCATCGCCCGCTGTGGGCCCGGGGCGTCCTTCGTCGGCGCCCATGCGGGAGCGACCGCCGCGCGCGGTGAGGAGCATGGTCCCGAACGGGCGGGGAAGAACCTCGACGCCGAAAGGATTGGCGAAGGTGAGAGGCACTTCGAACAGGCCGGGGGAGCCCTGGACCTCGAGGGCGAGGCCGTGGACGGCGTGGCGTCCTACGCGGGGGGCGCGGACCCAGACGCTGACGCGCAGGCGTCCGCCGGCGGGGACTTCGCCGGTGACGGGTTCGACGCGGACGTCGAGGTGGCTGGAGTGCACGGGGCGGAGGTGGACGTAGCGGGCGGCGCGGGTATCGCGGTTGCGCACCTCGGCTTCGATTTCGATCTGGGCGCCTCGGGCAACGGACACGACGCGATGAGAGGCGGACCAGAGCATCTCGAAGCCGGCGGATCGGATACGCTGGACGCTGGCGAGGGCAGATGCGCGGGCGAGGGCCATGGCGAAGACGATGCCTCCGCCCCAGGCGACGAGGGCGACCTGGCGGGTGACGACGCCGACGAGGACCACGGCGGCGCCTGCCAGGGCAAGGTGGACGGCTGGACGGGTGGGGTAGACCTGCACGTTGCCTCAGACCGGTCGCACGGCGCGCCGGTATCCGGTCTTGGACAGGGCTTCTTCGACGACCTGGTCGCGAGCTTTCTCGTCGCCTTCCACTTCGGGAACGAGCACGAGGCGATGAGCGAGGACCGCGGGAGCGAGGTTCCGGATATCGTCAGGCGTGACGAAGTGTCTGCCTTCGAGCACCGCGGCGCCTCGGGCGGCTTGGAGCAGGTTGAGCGACGCGCGCGGCGAAGCTCCGAGCGCGACGCGCGTGTGCGTGCGCGTAAAGCCCGCCAACGCCACGGTGTAGTCGAGGATGTCGTCTTCCACGTGTACGCGCGAGGCGATGCCCTGCAGGCGCATGACATCGTTGGCGTCGAGCAGGGGGCTGACGGTGGGCGACGAAGCGTTGTGGGTCCGCAGCACGGTGACCTCGTCGCGATGGGTCGGGTAGCCGATGGACACGCGAACGAGGAAGCGGTCGATCTGCGCCTCGGGCAGGGGATAGGTGCCTTCGAGGTCGACGGGGTTCTGGGTGGCGAGGACCATGAACGGGTTGGGGAGTTCGAACCTGTCGCCCTCGATCGTGACCTGGCGTTCCTGCATGGCTTCGAGCAAAGCGGATTGGGTCTTGGCCGGGGCTCGGTTGATCTCGTCGGCGAGCACGAGGTTCGCGAACACGGGGCCGGCACGGAGCGTGAAGGTACCCTCGCGAGGGGAGAGGACATAGGTGCCGGTGATGTCAGCGGGCAGCAGGTCGGGGGTGAACTGGATGCGCCGCATGCTACAGCCGAGGGCTGCGGCGAAGGCTTTGGCGAGGGTTGTCTTGGCGACGCCGGGCACGCCCTCCAGCAGCACATGGCCGCGCGCCAGAAGGGCGATGAGGAGAAGATCGATTGTGCGATGGGGGCCGATGTAGACACGAGAGACCTCCTTGCGGAGGTCATCGATTCGTTCCTTGGCGGCTGCGACTTCGTTGGCGCCTGCAGGCTCCATCCTAGCTCCCTTGTTGAGCGGTCCGGCTGCTACCGCGTTGGTCGACCGAGTCGATGATGTCGTGCACCTGCGCGGCGGCGGCTTTCAAGTCGCGCTCGCGCACGCGGATGGGCTTGCCCGCGGCAACGCTGGTTTCGACCATGCCCATGGTGAAAAGCATCTGCTTCATCGCTTTCAGGCCCGGCTCGTCGAGCGCACCGGATCGTCGCACGGCTTCGATGAGCGTAGGAGCGGAGACGGGCAGGTCGAGGCCGAGGCGGGACGCGGTGACTTCCTCCAGGGCGCTCTTGAGCTCGAGCAGTGCGAGTGCGCGATGGGTGGACGGTGCCGCGAGAACAGCGGCGCGGCCGGCGACGCCGCCTTGCGCGACGAGGGGCGCGGCGCGCGCGAACCGGGGCGGGGCTCGTCGATAGGCGCGCGCGGCGGAGAGCGTCAACCAGAGCAAGGTTGCCAGCGCGCCGATCGCGCCGATACCAAACGCGACGTGCGAGGGCACGCCGGCGCGGTGCGTGTCGGCGAGCAGACGGCCGAGGTCGCGGAGCGTGGCGCCGATCGATCGTGCGAAGCCGGACTGTCCGCCGAAGGCGCCGCTTTCCTGGAACTGGTTGGCGACGACGAAGATCCTTCCCTGCCGGCGGCCAACGTCCTTGTCGTCTTCGACCAAGTACTGCGCGAGGCTGGCAACCAGCGCACGGTTACCTGGATAGCGCAGCATCTGATTGATCACGATCGACGAGTCGGAGAGCACGAAGAGGCGGCCGGAGCCGACCTTCCCGGCAACGGCGAGGACGGCGTCTGGCTCACCGCGGGCGGCGATGCGAAGCACGGGGGTCAGGTTCGGGTGGGTGAGGGTGGACGGGTGATTGGTGACGACCTGAGAGACGTTGGCGACGATGGGATGGACACCGACGACGAGGCCGGCGGCGACGTCGGAGACAGGCTCGGCGATGGCGAGGGCGGGGTTGTTGCGCAGCGCGCGGGCGGGGCGGGAAGGTGGCGCGATGCGTTCGATCTGGAAGCGTTTGAGGTTCTCGTCCGCGGCACCGAAGTCGTCGAGCACTGCAACGCGGCCGCCGGACTTGAGGAACGCAGAGAGCTCCTCAGGATTGATGGGCTGGACAGGGTGCAAGACGATGAGAGCGTCTTCGGGTTTGAGGTCGGACCAGGCGAGGGTGCTGGTGGCGACGACGTTGGACGGGCCGATGGTGTTTCGGAGGATCTGAAGGAAGGAGGAGCACCCTTCCCAGCCGGTGTCGGCAGGGTCGAAAGGGGCAGCGTCGGCGCGGCGCGAACACAGCAGGGGTGCGACCAGCACGGAGCACAGCGCAAGGAGGCGCAGCACGCGGAGAGCGCGATGGCTCGGAAGCGGGCTTGGAACAGGAGCAGCAGGGGGTCGCACGGAACTTGACCGGATGTTGGCGGTTGCTAGAGTGTTCCCACGTTCGAACGGGTTCCCTGCATGGTGCCGGGGCTGGATGGAGCGTTGACCGTGTTACCTCCGTTCATCATCGAGCAGATAAGAAAGCGCGAAGAAGGCGAACGTCGACGCGAGCAACCCAGTTTGGAGCTGCCCGTGGCGCCGCCTCCCCAGCGGTCGGAGGACGCGGAAGACGACGAGCCGAATCGCGGCGTTCTCATCATCGATCTCGGGTGAGCGGGATTCTTCCTGCACTGTGACGAGCCGTCAACCACGAAGCCGAACGGGGTGCATTCGGCCTACCTGAGTCATCCCCCGCACGACGCGCCACGCCTTACTCCTCACCAGCACGCGCACGCATGCTACGGGTGCGCATGGTCATGGCACCCACGAGATCTCGCTCGTCCAAGCCCCGATCCAAGAAAACCACCTCCAAGAACCGCGGTACGGACCCAGACGCCAACCGCGGAGCAGGGACCGTCGCTGCCGCACTCCACCGACGCAAGGCAGCAGGTCCACCTGCTCGACGACCTGTGCGCTCGCACGGGGCTGTCCATGCTTGATGAGGTGTCCGCGTTGGTCCACGGGATGACCGACGAGGCGCTCGTCCAGCTCGGAGCACACGTCGCGACCTCCCACATCGATAGCGATGTCGCGCGCTTGTCGGTGTCGCGATCGACGCCTGGCAACCCGCGCATGGGACGCGAAGCGCGGCGATCCGAGGGGTATCAACGGCGCTGCTTCGGGCGTGCGTGTGCTCGTGTGTCCAGGCGCCCGAAGCGAATGTCGAGATGCGCGATGACCCGCGCCGCATCAAGACGGCGCGGCGGAGAACCTCCAAGGGCGCGACGTCCGTGCGCGGGCGGCTCATGCTCACCTGCTGCAAGGGTTGGAATCGCTGGTGGCCGCTCACCCTGACTGGGTCAGCCAGACCGATGTCGACCTGTGGGACGGTCGGGCAAACACCTTGTTGCGCAGGATGATCGGGCTGTACGAGGCGGCCCTTGCGGTCGACCCGACGGTGCCACGGCTGGTGCCGATTGCGTTGCGGTCGCTGCTGACAGGGAGAAGCAAGGCGCCGGAAGAGCCGGCGCAGCCCGGTGCGGAGGCTGGCGGGGACTGAGCGTCCGCGTCATCGTCTGCCCTTCGAAAGCGAGAGATGTGGGCCGGCCGGTGCGTTAGCGGGGGCGGCCGGCGCAGGACTGTCCGCCTGAGCGCGGAGCTGTGCCGTCGGGTCGCCGGATGCGGGTCGACCAGTTGCCGACGTGGGTCGGTAGACCTGCCGACGTGGGGCGACCAGTTGCCGACGTGGGTTGCCGAACCGGCGGACATGGGTCGATCACTGGCCGACATGGGTTGCCGAACCGGCGGATGCCCGTCGAAGAAGGCCGGAGGTGCCTCTCGAAGCGCCCGACGCGGCCTTCCAATTGCCCGACGTGCGTCCGGAAGCGCCCGACGTCGGGCTTGGAGCTGCCGACGTGGGGCTTGGAGCCGCCGACGTGGGGCTTGAAGCCGCCGACGTGGGTTGGGGAACCGGCCGACGCGGGGCGAGAGGGCGCGGGACAGGGGCTGCGCGCAGGTGGCGGCCGCCACATTGGGGCGGATTCCGCCACTTGCGGGGTTTTGCTCAGGGAATATGGGGTGGCGGAGCGGCGGGAGTGGGTGGTTCGGGTGGCGGGGCGCCACGACGCCTCGCGCGTAACGCACGACAAAACGAGGGACGATGCGATGGCACTGATGCTGCTTGGGGTGGCGGCAGCGGTGTTCGCGAAGCGGCAGCGTACGGGCCGTGGAGCGGGCATCGAGGAGGCTCGGGAAGCATTCCCTTGCGTGGCCTCCTGGGAACACTCGGACGGGACGGCAGGTAGGCCCCGAGTCTAA